>Ga0207913_1000125_pt1 | contig 19272 bp, 10 predicted proteins | sample DeeseametaMP2913_FD_184168 | JGI IMG/M metagenome (GOLD analysis project Ga0207913, IMG submission 184168) | Marine microbial communities from the Deep Atlantic Ocean - MP2913 (SPAdes) | ecosystem: Environmental > Aquatic > Marine > Oceanic | place: West of Santa Cruz de la Palma, Atlantic Ocean...
AATAAATTAGTCTCTCAATTTAGTTAAAACACTATAGAGGAGAAAAGCTTATGTAATATTCATTGTTAATTTTGACAACATCTAATAATTGAATTTAGAAATTAAGAGCTTTTTATAAGCTTTTATTAGCTGATTGGAGAATGGTTCTCCGACAGCTCATTACACCCTCGTCCATACAGATGAGGGCGCCGGCGGGGCGGTACATGGATGTGGTTTCGAAGGCACTATCAGGTTCTCACATGCAGTGAGAATCATTTAACACGCATATTAAGGAGGACATTATGTCTTTGCGAATAAATCATAATATGAGCGCAGCAAATGCTCACAGGAACGTTGTTCAAAATAGCAACGCTCAATCAAAAACCATGGAGAAGCTTTCTTCAGGTTTAAAAATTAACCGTGCGGCGGATAGTCCGGCGCAGCTGCAGATATCAGAGAATCTTCGTGCACAGGCTTCTGGTCTACGCCAGTCCATCGACAATTCCGAGATGGCTATTTCTCTGATGCAAACTGCAGAAGGCGCACTTGAAGAAGTCAGTCGTGCGCTGATTCAGGCACGTCAATTGGCTGTTCATGCAGGCAACGAGGGTGCCAATGATCCAAATATGCTCCAGGCAGATCAAAGTGAAATAAACAACATCCTTGAGCAAGTAGACCGTATTGCGACTAGTACACAGTATGGGCATAACTATTTGCTTGACGGAAGCCGAGCAGGTAACGGTGTAACTACCGGTGATTATCTTGAGTTTGTTGATGGCAGTACTAAAGCACACAGTTCCGGCGTTGGTGGTTACAATATTAACATCAATAATGCTGCAACCCGTGCTACGCATAGTGGAACAACTGCTTTGAGTCAAGGTATTATTGATTCTGGAGAACAGATCACCATTTCAGAAGGTGGAAGAACTGTTAACTTTTTAACAGAAAAAGGTAAATCAGTTGAACAGACCCTGAATGATCTGGAAACCGCAATCGTTGATGCCGGTTTAAAAATTGATTTGATGCGGCCTTATCCGCCTGCGACAAGCAGTGGAGCTCCACAGGCCATTACATTAAGACACAAGGAGTTCGGAAGCGAGCATACCTTTCATGCTGCAAGCAATACAGCCGGTCTTGTTTCTAGTGTGTCAAACATAGACAAACTGATTGCAAATGGTACAGATGTATCTGGCGAAATCAATGGAGAGCAGGCATCCGGGAGAGGTCAGATTTTGACCGGTGATCATGGAGCTGATACAGTTGAGGGAATTAAGATCCGCTATACAGGTGAAACTGCACCTGCAGGAGGAAATGCCGGAACTGTAACTTTTTCGCAAAACTCATTGACTTTCCAGATTGGTGCTGAAGCTAACCAGTTCTCGGAATACTCTTTGGGGAGCATTAAAACTAATGATTTAGGCAGAGGGGAAGAAAATTCTTCAAATTTTGACTCTTTGGCTCAAATCAAGGTGCTTAATTCTGAACAAGCCCAAGATGCTATTCGGGTTATTGATAAGGCAATTCAGGAAGTCAATGGCAGTCGAGGTGAAATGGGAGCATTCCAGAAGAATAACCTGGAAAGCAACCTGAACTACCTCCGTATTGCACATGAAAATTCCGTGAGTTCGGAATCAGTAATTCGTGATGCGGACATGGCCGAAGAAATGGCAACGTTCACACGTAATCAGATCATGATGGAAGCAAGTACTTCCATGCTGGCACAGGCGAATCAGAATTCTATGACTGTGCTGAAGTTGATTGGATAGACTATTATTCCAGTGGGCATCAAGTACTCATTTGTGTTTGTGCTCACTGTACTCCAGTTGAAATGATCAGCGCCCTGTGTTACGGAAGTAATACAGGGTTCCTTCCTCACTGCCTACTATCAAATCCAAGTCACCATCTGTATCCAAATCAACAAATTCAGGGTTTCCACCAATTGGTAAATTCAGTTGTTTAAAATATTCCGGAGAAGGTTTCCAGGATAGAATACCTGGTTTTTCCGGATCAGGCTGAAAGCTGATGATATTTCCTGAGTCAGAGCCAATAATCAGGTCTGGCTGCTGATCATTATTGAGGTCAGTAATTTTAGGTACAGAACCAATACCAATATCTAAATTTAAGTATTTGCGTCTTTCAAGTCGAAAATAAAAACCGTTGCCCTGTTCTATACGATCAAATTTACGCAGTTGACCGATGAAGTTTCCTGTCAGCAAATCATTACGGCCGTCACCATTCAGGTCTAGAACAGCTGGGACTGAGTTTCTTCCTCCAGTCACACCAATAAACTGAGTAGGATTGTAGACGAAGTCAGCTATCTCAGAATTGCCTTTATTCTCCCAGTAGTCAATACTTCCTTCTTGATTGCCAACCAGCAGATCAAAATCTCCATCACCATCCAAATCCGCAAAAACCGGAGCGGAATTTTTTCTGCCCTGATAGCCTAGAAAGTGCTTGCTTTCAAGTGTCCACTGCGCATCGCCTGAGCCTTGTTCACGTCGGTAGTATCTTAACTCACCGGCACTGTTTCCAACAATTAAATCAAGATTGTTATCGCCGTCCACATCCATAAATGCAGGAAAAGCACGACGCCCAAGTTCCAGGTTCCCATACCTGGAACTTACAAACTCAAAAGATGGTTCAATAGGTCCGATTGCTTTAGAATCTTGTTCAGTTTCAGTATTCTCAACTGGAATAATCGTGCTGTCTGCTTGTTCATTTTCTTCCTCCTGCTCTTCATCCTCCAAAGTGTTTTCTGTAAGAACAAGCGTACTTTCCTGTTTAGACTCTATTGTCTTTTTCAGGCCGCCATTTTTCCAATAAAGCAAATTACCATGTACATCACCAATCAGCAAATCTGTTTTGTTGTCACCTTCAAAATCCACAAAATGCGGTGTGCTGTACCCGATGGCCTTGATATTTTGCCAGTGTTCGGCCTCCAGGGTCCATCCACCCAGTGCAGGGGAACTTTCAGGAGGAAGATGACTGATTAGACTTAAAAATCCCTCTCGCCCGCCAACAACAAGGTCAGGGTGCTTGTCTCCGTTCCATTTCCAAAAAGTTGGTGCAGAACTGGCTTTCATTTGAAACCCTGCAATGCGTGTGTTGCGCAGCACAAAATGCGGTGTGTTTTTGTTACCTTGATTTTCATAATAAATAATCAAGCCCTTACTGTTTCCTACCAGGAGATCCAGGTCGTCATCTCCATCCATATCATTTAACAATGGTGTACTGAAACTTCCTACATCAATTTGTGATAAATTTACGTCATGTACCACCCATTCCGGTCTTTTTTCTGAACCGCGGTTTAGTATCCATTCCAATTTTCCGTTTCTATTTCCGCTGATAATATCTAAATCTCCATCTGCGTCAATATCTGATAAAACAGGAGAACTGTACTGTCTCTTATTATTTTCAAGTACAGGGAATTTAAGTTCATACCAGTCTGTGCCTTTATCAGCACGGTTTTCAAAAGCAAATATTTTCCCTGAACGACTGCCGAGGAGGATATCTATCCGGCCATCCTGGTTCCAGTCGCCGCTCGTAAGGAAGGAGTGGCGGTCACTGCCAATTAGATTCTCTATCTTCAAAAAGTTTCTGCTGGATAACCAGAGTTGATTTCGTGTAATAATTCCCTGAGAAGTTAATTTTTCAATTTTTTCTTTTATCACATCTTTTTCAGTTTCTGATTCTCCAGCTGCAGTTGCTTGGTCTGCCTGTGTTACTGCATTTTCCGGATTTTCTTTGTTGTCATCCTGAATGTTTGCATTAACAACTGAGTTTTGTTGCTTAGAAGTGTCTGCTTCACTTTTAATTGAATTACTGGAAACCTCAGCAAAATCGGCGGTATTATCGGAATTGGATTTTATACTTAAATCCGGACGCAAAATAAAGGGGTACAACTCCACCATTCTGTTAATCTTTGTTCCTTCAGGTACACCGAAAGCAACTGCAAGTGGTACAAGGCATTCCGGAAGTCCTCTTAATTGAGAACATGCTTGAGAGAGGACTTTTTCAAATGAGGCAGACATATCAATCTTTACCAGCTGAATAGCAGATATTTTTCGAAGCAAATCCAGCAGGATTTCATGATTTTCATAATAGATAATCTTTGAGGAAGACGTACCTAAAAATAGTTCTGAAAAACCGTCCTGGTTCAAATCATGAAATGTAGGTGCAGCACTGCCGCCGACGTCAATAAACTGGAAATGTCTGGATTTTAGGCTCCATAATGGAGCAAAGTTATTTCCGGTATTGAGATAATAATTGATTTTTCCGTTTGATTTTCCAACAACCAGGTCCAAATCCTTATCTTGATCCCAATCCACCAATTCAGGAACGGCATCGGCTTGAGGGGCAATGTCTGCAACTAGTTCAGGTTGAAATTTGCAACGTTTATCTGGTGGATCTGAGACCTTAAACGCTCGACAAAAAACAGCCTCCTGGGTCATTCCGGAATTAAAAAATATGTGAATTTTACCTGAACCTGTGCCTACCAGTAAATCATAAGTTCTGTCACCGTTAACATCAGCTAAACGCGGCACACTGTTCCCTCCAAATTTCAGACCCATGTAAATAGGAGTTTTACGGAAAAATCGGGGGCTGAGTTTGTTCCCCCGGTTTTCGTAGTGGAAAATATGGCCATCTTTGGAACCAATCAAAAGATCAAAGTCTCCGTCATTGTCGATGTCAACAAACTCTGGAGCAGCATTGTTTCCAACATCAAGAATGGTTTGTATTAGTATGGCATTGCTTTGTTTGTCTACACCTTCATGAATTACTACTAAATCTTCTGTTATCAATTTGAAGAACGGAGTTGCAGTGCTGCCTTGATTGTGAAAAAAAGCAATGCGCCCATCCGCTTTTCCAACAAACAGGTCATCATCTCCATCATCGTCAATATCTACAAAACGTAACATACTCCGTGCAAAGCTGCGTGTGTAAAGTAACTTTGTTTCACCTTTCAGCTTTCCATAAAACTGTGGAATCCAGTTGTATGTCAGAACAGGTTGTTCTTCTCCGGCTGTGGAATAATTTGGTGTTCCCAAAGAAAATCCCAGTATCAGGAAAAGGAAAAAAGTAAACTGAATGTTAAATATTATTTTGGCCTTGAACATGAATCACAAGGATTTGGGAAAAAATGGTGGGAAGTGAGAATAATAGGAATTATCTGTTTATGTTTTTTGACTTTTCTAACAAAGGACTATGAAGCTTTTTGAAAACTGCAAAGTTGATTTTGGAAGATGAATCAAGTATAAGTAAAAAGTAAAATTCATCGAAGAAATCTATAGTCTCTTACTGACTATGTCAACTTTTATATTAACTAAAGCTGCTTGATGAAAATTGTTTGCCAACTTTTTAATAGTTTATGTTTATGACAGTTTTTTTACTGACTCTTTGTTTTGCTGTTGTCATCTGGTCTGCCTTTAATCATTTAAGATATCTTGGAATTGATGCAGATTATCTTATAAGTGGCGGACGCAGACTGCAATCTCTCTGGTAATGAATTAACGCCTTTTACACTAAAGTCTTGTCTGTTTATCTGCAGGCTGGGTATGGTGATTACTGACAAAATTAACCCGACACTTGAATGCCGTGTGTTTAGTTGTTGGGTGCTGAATTATCATCTTTTTATAAAAAGTTTTAACAATGGAACTAAAAATTGAATACAGTAATGATTCTCTCACAAGTGAAAAACTGGAAGCTCTGGTCGTATTTGTCGTTGAAGACTCAGACCTTTCTGGAAGTGGACTAAGGTCCCTTCCTGGAGATCTCAAAAAAAACCTGAACGCCTCAATTAAATTGAAAGTTTTTACCGGTAAGAAAGACAAAAGTCAGCATTTGTTTTCTGGTTATGCAAAAATCCCGCAAATTTTAGCGGTTGGTCTGGGTAAAAAAGATGAATTAGATGCAGAGACGTTGAGACGTGCTGCAGGAAAAGCGGGAAAAATGCTGACTTTACTGAAAGCAAATAAGGTGGGATTTGTTGTGACCTCACTTATTCAAAATGCGGTTGAAGTAGATGCAGGACAGGTCCTGGTAGAAGGTTTAACTTTAGGTGCCTATGAGTTTAACACTTACAAAAAATCACAAAATGAAAAACAAAACTCCAGACCAATTACGATTAAATGTTGTGACCCGGAAAAACTTACTTCATTGAAAGTATTAAAAAAGGGGAAAATACGTGCTGACGGGACAAATCTGGCCCGCACATTAGGTAATACGCCCGCAAATGATTTGAAACCAAAAGATCTGGCGGCTGAGGCAAAAAGGATTGCTGTAAAATACAAAATGGAATGCACGGTTTTGGAAGAAAAAGACATGAAAAAACTTGGTATGGAGATGCTGCTTGGTGTGTCAAGAGGTTCCCGGGAACCGGCTAAATTAATTATTTTGGAGTATGCTCATCAGCAGGCCAAACAAACAGTTGCAATTGTTGGAAAAGGCGTAACATTTGATTCAGGTGGAATTTCACTCAAGCCTGGGAAAAATATGGACGAAATGAAATTCGATATGTGCGGTGCTGCAGCCGTTTTGGGTGCAATGAAAGTCATAGGACAGGTTAACCCAAAACTAAATATTATTGCTGTTATTCCAACAACCGAAAATATGCCTGGCGGCGATGCCCAACGTCCGGGAGACATAGTTACAGCACACAACGGCAAACGGGTTGAAATCCTCAACACAGATGCAGAAGGCCGACTGATTCTTGGTGATGCACTTAGTTATGTTGTTAAGGAGTACAAGCCTGATGCGGTTATCGACCTGGCAACTCTCACAGGGGCATGTGTTGCTGCACTAGGACACCTCACTACTGGAGCAGTCTCGAACAATGATGCCTTGATGGAACAAGTACGTAGAGCAGGAAATATTAGTGGTGACCGGGTCTGGCAGTTTCCAAGCTTCCCCGAATACGGCGAATCCATCAAGGGAAAATATGCAGACCTGCAAAATATTGGCGGAGGTGATTCCGGAGTCATAGTAGGAGGTCTGTTTTTAGAACATTTTGTAGATAAAACACCTTGGGTCCATCTTGATATAGCAGGAACATCCTGGAATGTAAAACATCTTGGTTACCAGCCCAACAGTGGGGCTACCGGTGTCGGGGTGAGACTGCTTGTAGATTTTGTGCAGGAATGGCAACCGCTTAAATAAGTGCAGATATAATTGAATTTTTTGCAGATAGAATCATGACTAAAAGTCGCGACACACAAATCCATAAGCTGGTCAATAAACTGATCAACACGGAACGGACACAGTTGCTGAAAAGCATACTTGAACCGCTTAAACCTGTGGAAATTGCCAACATTCTGCTGCAGTTAAAATTGAAGCAACAGTTGGTATTACTGGAAAATCTGGATCGGGAAACGTCTTCAGAGGTGCTAAACAATTTGCAGGATTCACCTTCCATTCTTGGCGACATTGTAGAACAAATATCTACTGATCGATTGAGTAATGCAATCGAGGATATGCCGCAGGACGATGCGGCTGACTTTGTTGGTCTGTTGGATGATGAAAAAGCAGAAGCGTTGCTTGAGAAATTGCCGGAAAAAGATCGTGAAGAACTGACCAATCTTCTTCAATATGATGAAGAAAGTGCAGGCGGACTCATGACGCCCTATGTTGTGGCGATCCGTAGAGACCAAACGGTTGCGACAGCAATCAAAGAAATACAAAAATTTGTTAAAAAGGAGGGTTTCGAATTATTTTATACAGCTTACGTTGTCGATGATCATGATCACTTGATTGGTACAATTGGTACGACTGAACTTTTGTTGGCGGAGCGCCATAAATTAATTGAAAATTTGATGAATCCTGAAGTGGTTGCTGTTGATCAGGATTTGGATCAGGAGGAAGTTGCACGAATTGCGCAGGAATATGATTTGGTAGTGGTTCCGGTAATAGATAAGCATTTGCGTCTAATCGGCCGTATTACTCTGGATGATTTGGTGGATGTGATTGTTGATGAATATAATGAAGATATGGGTCATATTGCCGGTACAGGGGACGAAGAGGTTAGTGAGACATCGGTTTTACGAGCTTCAGGTGATAGGTTGCCCTGGCTGCTGGTTGGTTTGTTTGGAGGTTTTTTAACTGCTATAGTGATGAGTTTGTATGAAAATGCTCTTATTTCGCTACCGGATGTAACTTATTTTATTCCTCTTGTAGCAGCACTTGGAGGAAGTATCGGCATACAGTCTTCTTCAATTGTTGTGCGTGGACTTGCCACAGGAGCAATACAAACTACTGATATTCTTGTTCGGCTCTGGAAAGAGTTAAGGGTCGCATTTTTGAATGGAATTATTTGTTCTTTCATACTGGCAGGCATGTCATGGTACCTGACTGATGATGTTGGGAGGGCCTTTACATCCGGATTTTCATTATTGATCGTTGTTTGTTTTGCAGCAGCAGTTGGTTCAACAATTCCAATTATACTCAAACGAATGAATATCGATCCTGCTATAGCAACAGGGCCTTTTATTACTACAACCAGCGACATCATTGGAATCGCCATTTATCTCGGTTTTGCTTTTAATGTCAGCTTTTCTCCACTTTTCAGTTCCTGATAGCACAATGCCGTTTAGAGAAATTTACGGACAAGAGCACGCAATTGACCTGATGAATCAAGCCGTTCAGAGGGACAGGATGCCTCATGCATGGTTGTTCACAGGCCAGGCAAATATCGGTAAATACAAAACAGCTGTTGCTCTTGCACAAAAACTTAATTGCAGAAAATGTGGAGAAGACGCTTGTGGAGAATGTGATATTTGTTTTCAAATTGCAGAACAGAATTTTCTGGATTTCCAGGTTCTGATTCCTGACGGCAAGTTTATTAAGATCGATCAAATCCGTAAATCATTGAACTGGCTTCACCTTCATCCGGATCAGGCAAAAAAACGCGTATTGATTCTTGATGGAGCACAGCATTTGGGCCGGGAAGCAGCTAATGCTTTTTTAAAAACGTTAGAGGAACCGGCACCGAATACTTTGCTGATTTTGATTGCTGATTCATCACAACAACTGCTGGAAACAATTGTTTCGCGTTGCCAACAAATACGATTTCGTCCATTGACTGAGGAAATTTCGGAACGGATTTTACGGGACACAACGAACCTGTCAACTGCCCGGATTCAGTTGCTCAGTTCCTTCAGTATGGGAAGCGTAAATGTAAATCTTGCTGAACGTCTTGAACTTATGGAAACTGTCCAGCAAACGGCCATCCACTGGCTGACCACATTTTCTGCAGCAACACTGGAAGAGATGCTACGGACCTGTGAAACCTGGGCTAAATCCAAAAATGAGGAATGGCGTTTGCTGCTTGATTTTCTGGAAACTTGGTTTCGTGATTTAACATGGCTGTTTCGTGGTCTTCCGGAAGAAAAACTGATAAACCGGACAGTTGGTTCTGATGAAAACCGCATTTCTGCATTGAGAAAAAGTGGAGAGCATTTTACTCTGCAGCAAATTTTCGAAATTTTTGGCTGGATAGCAGAATCAAGAAGAACCATTGAACTTAATGCAAATAAGTCACTTGCAGTTGAATCTCTATGTTTGCAGATGTACCGTAGAGCTGTATGAATTATAAATCGGTAAATTTGAATAAGTTGATATTTTCAAAAAATAAATTATTCACACTACTTTTTTTGTTCTGCGTACTCAGTTTATTTGTAGCTGTTCATGGTGCAATTGCCCGTCAACCTACACCATTTGAATTGGAGGCAATCCGTAAAGAAACCAGTGTTGTGTTTCTGAACTTTCTGCAACTCTGGCAGGAGGAACGCTATTTTGAATTATACAAATACGGCAAAAAACACTCCACAGATCAAATCAGCATTGAAGAATTTGCAACGCGAATGGTTGAACTGGACTGGGTTCCGGTTGGTTTGAAAACTGGAATAGAACCTGAAATATCATATCGATACCTGACATTGCTTTATGTTAATGCTGCAATTGTTTTTCGACACAAAAGCATTTTTGATTTACAATTTACAAAGCAGCAATCATTTTTGCTGCTGAAGGAAAGTGGAAAGTGGCGCTTCGATTTACTACAGATGATCCGGTCTCCTTTTTATATTCCACCAAATTAGTACTTGCTGGAATATAATATTATTCAATAAAACCAAAAAGTAATTGTTCGATTGCTGATGACTACTGCAAGGTTTATCCTGTAAAAGCCCGAAAGCCATGCACTTCTGTTTTTTGAGTCCCTTTTTCAACAAAGTGACCTCATGGTAAAAACTGGCTGGTTTGATTCCCATTCTGATACTAATTTGACATAAAATTAATTATTACACTTCCTGAAAAACCAATGGCCGAAGATTTTGTTAGCTTAGTCGGTACTCTGGAAAAAATTTTGTACACAAATCCGGAAAACGGATTTTTGATTGGTACATTTCTAACAGAAAATTCCATCAGGCCGATCACTGTAAAAGGCATTGTTTTCAACACCCATGAGCATGAAACATTACGTTTAAAAGGCAGCTGGGAGAATCACAAAATTTATGGTCGTCAATTTTCGATTCGTGAATTCATGCCTGTTGAACCAACCTCTGAAGAAGGGATGGTACGCTACCTTTCTTCTGAAGTATTTAAGGGAATTGGTAAAAAAACGGCAGAGCGAATTGTCAAAAAGTTCGGAAATGATACTTTTAAAATTATAGACAGTTCTCCAAAATTATTATCGAAAGTTAAAGGCGTCGGCAGAAAACAACAAAAATCTCTGCTTGAGGCGTGGGATGATCAAAGAGGTCTCCGGGATGTAATGACTTTTTTGCGTGGAGTAGGAATATCACACGCTTATGCACAACGTATTTTTGCGAAGAATGGCTTGAACAGTATTCCGTTGATCAAAGCCAATCCGTATCAGTTAACTGATATTCCGGGAATAGGTTTTCTTACTGCAGATGGTATTGCACGCAATCTGGGATTCGATAATAACTCTCCGCATCGTGCTGACGCAGGCTTACTCTATATGCTGGAACAACAGGCACTCAATGGTCACACCTGTTTCCCTCGTCGGGATTTGCTCGAAAAAACCGTGCAAGAGCTTAATATTGACTCATCAATGCTGGAGTCATCAATTCGGCAATTGCTGGAAGATCGTTTGTTGAATTGTGAGAAAATTGAAGATGCTTCCGGTATTGAGCAGGAATTGGTTTACCGTCCGAGATTTTACAAAGCAGAACGGCGTGTTGCGGAGAATATTTTTCGAATCCTTAACAGTGAAGCCTATACGGTTTATGAGGGTGAATCTTATCTGATAGAAGAGCAGGAACGAAAAGTTGGCCTGAAGCTTGATCCTGCCCAGAGAGAGGCAGTTGAAGCGGCTCTTCAGCATAAAGTGCTGATTATAACCGGTGGCCCCGGCACAGGTAAAACAACCATTGTGCGCTTTATACTTGGACTGATGCGCACCAGAATCCCTGCAATTGCACTTGCTGCACCTACTGGACGTGCTGCAAAACGAATCACTGAAACTACCGGCGCTGCAGCTTCCACAATTCACCGTCTTCTTGAAGCAAGCAACATAGGTTTTCAGCGTGACCGGGAAAATCCTCTGGAGCAGGAATTGCTGATCCTTGATGAAACTTCAATGATCGATACTCTGCTGATGGATAGTTTACTGGAAGCCGTTCCATCTGCGTCACGTTTAATTCTTGTAGGCGATGTAGACCAGTTGCCGTCAGTGGGTGCAGGAGCAGTGTTGTCGGATTTGATTGAATCCGGATCAATTCCCGTTGTGCGCCTCGATCATATTTTTCGGCAGGCAGCTGATAGTTTTATTACAGTCAATGCTCACAAAGTTCGTCGGGGAGAAATGCCGGACTTCAGTAGCTCAAATCGGCAAACCGAGGATGATAATCAGCTGCTGGATTTTTATTTTATTAAAGAGTCGAATCCGGAAAAAATTGTTGAAAAAATACTGCTGATGAGTACCGAAAGGATTCCCCAGCGTTTCGAGCTTGATCCGATGATGGATATTCAGGTGCTGACGCCGATGCACCGTGGAGTCACAGGTGCAATAAATCTAAACCGGAAACTGCAGGATGTAATAAATCCAGATGCAAAAGGTCTGGAACATCGTGAACAGTGGTTCCGGATTGGAGACAAAGTGATGCAGCAGCAAAATGACTATGAGAAACTGGTTTTCAACGGCGATCTTGGAAGAATTGTTAATTGCGATCCAAAAACAAAAGAACTGCATGTTCAATTTGATCAGCAAATTGTTCATTACCAGGGGAAAGAGATGGACCAACTCTCTCTGGCCTACGCAATCACGGTTCACAAATCCCAGGGAAGCGAATATTCAGCAGTTATTGTTCCTCTCACAACACACCATTATATGATGCTTCAGCGGAATTTACTCTACACTGCAATCACCCGCGGGAAACAGTTAGTTGTTTTGATTGGAACAGATGCAGCTATTAAGAAGGCCGTTGAAAATGAAGGTTCAACACGCCGTTTTACCGGTTTACTGCATCAACTGTCAGAATTGGGTGCAGCTCCTTTGTTTTGAGCTAAAATAATAAGCTGTTATTGATGCTTTAGTAACAGGTTGTAACCCCGACAACACTAGTTATCGAATTGATTGTGGAATGAAAATTACTGAACATGTAAGTTTATGATATAATAGCTTATTGGCTGTTAATGAATGTCAAACATGTGTTGCTTATTTTTTTTGAGTTTATCACAATTAATTAAGGCGTGAGCCATTAAATTTCATAAGACACTCATATTATTGACTGCTTAATGACATCTCGACCGAAAGGAAAGATCTGATAAAGTGCTGTTACCTTATAAGATCCTTCACATACGTTTGGGTTGACATGATAAAACTCGTGACTGTCGGGTTAATTAAATATACACGAAAAATATGAAACTGTTTCGACTGACCGTCATACTTGTGTTTTTATTTTCAATTGCTCATTTCTGTTTTGCCGAAACCGGAGTATTTCCAAAAAACATTGTTTTTGTAACTCATCAGCCATTGAGCGGACCTGCAAAGGAATATTCTGATATTGGAAAAAGCGCGCAGGCCTATTTTAAATATGTCAATGATCAGGGCGGAGTACACGGTCGTTCAATTGAGTTGAAAATAATTGATGATCAGTTGAAACCATACAAAGCAAAAGAGGAACTGGAGGAACTCACTTTAAAAAATGACATATTTGCTGTTTTCAGCGGTATTGGCAGTAAAACTCATCAAGCAGTTTACCCCTTGTTAAAACAGCAAAGACTGCCAAGTTTTTTTGTCGGCTCAGATTTGCCGGAATGGACACAACCCCTTCGTGCAAATGTCTTTGGTTTTATGCCTACTGCTGAAACCGAAGCGCGTGTTATTGGAAAATATATTACAGAAAAGCACACTGGAAAAGAGTTTATCATCTGGTATGCGGAAAAGCCTGTATATCAGAGGGCAGTAAAAGTCTTGACCAAAGAATTGTATAGCGTTTCTGCCAAACTGCTGCCGGGAAAAGCAGGACGGCTTAGCGCAGAATGGCAGCTGATTCGTAGGAATAATCCAGATTTTCTGGTTGTATTGGGAAATTATACTGATGTTATGAACTTCTTGAAGTTTTCTCCACAGATTAATATTCCCATGTTAACAGGACACGCACTTGCGGATAGTCGACTCCCTGAGTGGCTTGGCCAAAAAGTTTCTGAACGAGTACGTGTTTTGACAGCATATCCCCTTAAAATAGAAACAGAACATCCTGGTCAAATATTACATAAGCTAATACTCAGTGAATATGCGCCAAAACTGGCTCTCAACCGTTGGACTCTTTATGGCCATGCAGTAGCAGAATTAATGGTTGAAGTCTTAAATCGAACGGGACGTTCTTTGAGTAGACAAAAAGCAGTTTCTGCTGCTGAAAGTATAACAAAATGGCAGGGAAAGTTGTTACCTCCGGTATACCTCGATTCACGTAACCACCTGGCTCTGACCACATTTCGTGTTTCACGAATTACATACGGAAGGGTAAGCCACTTGTCAGGGTGGATTGATGGTAAATAAAACAAATGACAAGGATCACAGTCACGGTTGGGATTATATGCCGGACAAGCTCTCAGACTTAACAGGGCGGGATTAAAGCCTGACAAGACGTCAAAAAATCATAGGACGGTATTACAGGCCCTTCTAGAGCTTGATTACAATACTGCTAATCAAGGGCAAGGATGGAAAATATAGCACGATTAGTAAATTTCCCTTTTTCAAAATCAGAAGAAATATTGGTTAAAACAGCACTTTTGCATAATAAGGTTCTGGCTTTTCCTACTGAAACCTTTTATGGTTTGGGTGGAAATGCGTTTTTTAAAGAAGTTGCAGATCGTGTTTATAACATTAAGGAACGGCCCAGAAATAAACCGTTGCTTGTGCTGACTACACCGGAATGGCTGCCAGGTCTTTGTCTGTGGAACGACTCTCGGATTGATGATTTAATGAATGCGTTTTGGCCGGGCCCACTGACCTTGATTTTAGCCGCGAATCCGGAACTTCCGCAACACCTTCAAAACAGTGACGGAACTTTAGCCGTACGTTACACGAGTGCTCCAGCTGCACAGTGCCTGATAGAATTGGGAAGTTGTCCAATAATTGGTACAAGCGCCAACCTCACAGGCATGCCGGAATGCTCTTCTGCAACAGAAGTCCATAATCAGTTGAACAACAAGGTTGATGTGATTATTGATGGAGGAGAACTGGAAGAAAATCGGGCCTCGACTATCTTAAATTGCCAAAACAAAAATTTTGAAGTTTTGCGTCATGGAGTAATTACATCGGCTGAGATAAATCGAATCTGCGAGGTGTCGTGAAACTTCAATTTGATTTTTCTGTGCTGTTTCAGGAACAAGATTTTTGTAGTTGGTTTTTGAGAAATACTGGACAAAACCCCGAGTAATAAATTTTAAGCCGGCTAGAAAAACAAGTTTGCATCAAATGGTCAGGCTCTAAGAAGAATTATAAATAATTCCCCCGCTGAATTCAGATTTGAAAAATTGTTTGTTTTTAATGCAGGTGTAAATACTTTTACGCTGGAACAAAACATGGTCTTAATTTGAGGGCTGACAGCATTATTTCATTTGTCACTAAATCAGAATGAATCGTTTTAGTGTCAATTCAGGCCTTACATATTCCTACGGTACTGTCCGCCGATTTGGTAAAGCTGTTGAGTGATTTGTCCCAATGAACAAACTTGCACAGACTCCATCAGGACCTCAAAAATATTGCCATTTTTTAGTGCCGCCTCTCTGAGACGTTCCATCATTGAGTCTCGCTCTTTTGAGTGGAACTTGTGAAAATTCTCCAGATCATGGATTTGCATGGTCTTTTCTTCTTCCGTTGAACGCGCCAGTTCAATTTCTGCATCAGTTTCAGCAGGATTTGGGTTAAGAAAAGTGTTCACGCCCATTATAGGCAGTTCTCCGGAATGTTTAAGAGTTTCGTAATAAAGTGATTCCTCCTGAATTTTGTTACGCTGGTACATCGTTTCCATTGCACCCAAAACTCCTCCTCGTTCGGAAAGTCTGACAAATTCCGACAAAATTGCTTCTTCAACTAATTCAGTCAATTCCTCAATCAGAAAACTGCCCTGCATTGGATTTTGGTTGAATGCCTGTCCTAATTCACGATTGATAATGAGCTGAATAGCGAGTGCACGACGAACTGACTCACCCGTTGGAGTTGTAACCGCTTCGTCGTAAGCGTTGGTGTGAAGTGAATTACAGTTATCGTAAACGGCATAAAGTGCCTGAAGTGTTGTCCGGATGTCATTGAAATCCATCTCCTTTGCATGCAGGGAACGTCCGGAAGTTTGAATGTGATATTTTAATTTTTGTGAGCGTTCATTTGCTCCATACAAATTACGCAGTGTTACAGCAAAAATTCTGCGTGCTACCCTTCCAATTACAGCATATTCCGGATCCATTCCGTTACTGAAAAAGAAGCTCAGGTTACGCGCAAAATCGTCAATCGCCAAGCCGCGTGCCAGATAATACTCAATCAGAGTAAATCCATTAGCAAGTGTGAAGGCAACCTGGCTGATCGGATTTGCTCCGGCTTCAGCAATATGATATCCGGAAATGCTTACCGAATAAAAGTTACGGACATCGTTTGCGGTAAAATATTCCTGAATGTCACCCATCATCTGCAAAGCAAAATTTGTGCTGAAAATACAAGTGTTTTGCGCCTGGTCTTCCTTCAAAATATCTGCCTGAACCGTTCCGCGGACGTTGTTTAACAAATCAGCCTTTATAGCACCGTAAGTTTCATTATCTACAAAATGTTTACCGGACAATCCCAACAATTCCAAACCCAGTCCATAGTGATTTTCCGGACGTTCCATACGATACTCCGGAGGCTCCACACCCTGTTTTTTGTAGCGTTCTTGAAGCGTTTTTTGCGCTTTTTCTAAATGCCCGTTTTCACGTAAATGTTTTTCTATTTGCTGATCAATGGCTGCATTCATGAAAAAAGCGAGAACCACTGGAGCAGGTCCGTTGATTGTCAAGGAAACGGAAGTCTTCGGTAAAAGCAGATCAAAACCAGAATATAGTCGTTTCGCGTCATCAACTGTGCAAATTGAAACTCCGGCATTTCCGATTTTTCCAAAAATATCGGGTCGCAAATGCGGATTTGAACCATAAAGCGTCACCGAGTCAAACGCTGTACTCAAGCGTGTTGCAGGCTGATCGCAGGCCAGCAAATGAAAACGCCGGTTTGTACGCTCCGCAATTCCTTCTCCGGCAAACATGCGGGTCGGGTCTTCGCCTTCACGTTTGAAAGGAAAAACACCACCGGTAAACGGAAAACTTCCGGGAAAATTTTCCAATCCCAACCAGCTTGCAATCTCGCCCCAGTCGTTAAATTTGGGTGTGGCGATTTTAGGAATTTTGAGTCCGGAAAGACTGATGTTGTGATTCGAAATTTTCAGTTCTTTGTTGCGAATATCAAAGCTGAAATTTTCGCCCAGATACGCCTGGTTCTTTTCATGAAATTCACTCAGTTGCAGCCGCAGTGATTCCGGAAGTTTTGAGGTTTTTTCATTGTACAGTTCGGCCACTGTATGAGCAGTTTCCGGAATATTTTCAATCGGGCAGGGCTGGAGTATGTTCCAGCTATTTTTATTTTCAGTTTCCCCCAGCATTTGTTTAAGCGTTCCGTGCAATTGTCCGCATTCAGCTGCAGTCTGTGCGTTTTTCCGGACTTCTTTTTTGTAGCTACGTACGCAGCCGGCGATTTGCCGTAAATATTCTTTACGGTCCGACGGTATCAACTCTGTAATTTCGGAAACAGCAAATTCAGCTTCATGACTGCGTTTCCAGTTAAGTGAATTTTTCTTGATCAGGATTTCGATCAACTTGTGATAAAACCAGTTTGTGCCGCTGTCGTTGAAACGATTGGCAACCACACCAAAAACCGGCATTGTTTCAGTAGTTGCATCAAAGTCATTTCGACTGCGTTTATACTGTTTGCCCACGGCCAGCAAAGCATCCTGTGCTCCGGGTTTGTCAAATTTGTTGATTACAATACAATCGGCAAAGTCAATCATATCAATCTTTTCCAGTTGAGTAGCCGCACCAAATTCCGGTGTCATCACATAAACACTCAAATCAACAAAATCCGAAATCTCGGAGTCGCTCTGACCGATGCCGGCAGTTTCCACCAAAATCAAATCAAATCCTCCGCCTCCTGATTTTCCGGTTGCCTGCAGTAAGCTAACAGCACCTTCCAGTGCAGTAGATGTGGCCAGGTGGGAACGGCGTGTGGCCAGTGAGCGCATGTAAACACGGGGATCGTTGATGGCATTCATACGCATCCGGTCACCAAGCAGTGCTCCACCGGTTTTGCGTTTGGAGGGATCGATTGACAAAATCGCTATGCGCTTTTCAGGAAATTCTTCAAGAAAACTTCGCACCAATTCATCTGCCAGACACGACTTTCCTGCACCTCCTGTTCCTGTCAAACCAATCACCGGAGCCTGTGAATTCTCCACCGGAGAGTCTTGTGAGTGGAGTTTATTCAAAACTTTTTGTACTGCTTCCTGAGGTTCCACTACTTTATTTTCAGGTGCCAGCTGTGAACCTTTCACGTTTTGTTCGATCCAAGTCAGACTATTAGCAATATGCTGAACATTTTCCGTAACCAGTTTGTCTGCATGAGGTTCAAATTTATCCGGCAAAACCTGAAAATCAGAACGTTTCAGCATATCAGCAATCATGCCCGTCAGGCCAAGTTCACGGCCGTCTTCAGGAGAATAAACGCGACAGATACCGTAATCCGTCAATTCCTGAATTTCACTTTGAATGATCACACCTCCGCCGCCGGCAAAAACCTGGATATGTCCTGAACCTTTCTCCCGCAACAAGTCCAGCATGTAGCGGAAAAATTCCATGTGTCCGCCTTGGTACGAACTGACTGCAATACTTTGGGCGTCTTCCTGAATGGCAACATTGACTATTTCCTCAACGCTGCGATCGTGGCCGAGGTGAATCACTTCCGCACCCTGTGACTGCATTATGCGGCGCATAATGTTAATCGCAGCATCATGTCCGTCAAATAAACTCGTGGCGGTAACAATACGAACACTGTTTTTTAGTTTGATTGTTTTTTTGACAGGTTGGGGCGAGTTCATCGTTATTTTAATTATTTGAGTTTATTTCTCTTCCAGTTGCCAATTGATAAATTTTCAACAAATCATCTTCGGTAACATCAATGAAAGTGTCCATTTGGCTGAGTGCATAAACAAAATCAGCATGATCCACTGGTGCATATTCGCTATTAGTGTAGTCTTTTTCGGTTTCTTTTGATAGCAAAAATGCAGGATAGCGCCGCCAATGAAACAAGGCATTAAATAAAAGTGCCACCAGGAGAATGGTTGTAGTATTGATTGCAATTGGAGTAAGGATATACTGGTAGCCCAGAGCATGTATGTTTTGTCCGCCGATTACTGCAGCCAGAGCTGTTGCACCGCCAGGGGGATGAATGCAGCGGGTTTAATACATAGCTCCAATCGCCAACCCAACACTGGCACCTGCTGCAATGCCGCTGGAAGGCAGCCACTGGTAACATGCTACTCCGATTGCGGAAGATATCAAATGACCGCCAATTACATTCCAAAGCTGTCCCAGAGCACTATGGGGTACTGCAAATAGCAGGACTACAGAAGCTCCCATTGACGTTACAATATACACCATCTCCTCTGCTCCAACAAAGAGAGTACTGATATATATAATACTATAAATCCCGATAAATCCGCCTAATGCAGAAATTATTTTCTCATGATTTGAAACCGG
>Ga0207913_1000128_pt1 | contig 19164 bp, 25 predicted proteins | sample DeeseametaMP2913_FD_184168 | JGI IMG/M metagenome (GOLD analysis project Ga0207913, IMG submission 184168) | Marine microbial communities from the Deep Atlantic Ocean - MP2913 (SPAdes) | ecosystem: Environmental > Aquatic > Marine > Oceanic | place: West of Santa Cruz de la Palma, Atlantic Ocean...
TGGATGAGCTTTCTGAAGAGGATAAACTAACAGTGATGAGGGCAAGAAAAATTCAAAGATTTTTATCGCAACCATTTTTTGTTGCAGAAGTTTTTACGGGTTCACCTGGTAAACTTGTAGATTTAGAAGCTACGATCAAAGGTTTTGATGCTATATGCAAAGGGGAATATGATCACTTACCAGAATCTGCTTTTTATATGGTGGGTACAATTGAAGAGGTAGTTGAAAAAGCAGAAAAAATGGCGCAAGACGCAGCAGCTTAATGGAAGATAATTTCAATCTTGAAATAATTAGCCCAGAAAGAATTATTTTTTCGGATGAAGCAAAAATGGTTACACTTCCATCGTATGAGGGTGACATGAGTATATTAAAAAATCATATTTCAATAATAACTCTTTTAAGACCCGGAATAGTAAGAGTGCAAAAAAATGATGGAAATTTTAAAGAATTTTTTGTCCAGGATGGTACTGTGGAATACTTTAATGATAGTTTAGTTGTGCTTTCGGCTTCCGCAATAAATGTAAAAGATTTATCTAAAGAGTTTGTGGATAACCTAAACAAAGATACTCAAGATAAACTCACAGATAAGAATATTACAGATCATGATCGTTACGTTCTTAATCACAAACTTGATGTGCTTAAAGAGATAAGGGTTTAGTTTGAGTTTAAAAAGTTTAATTCTTCTTTTAGTTTCTTATAAAGGTCAATTTTAAAACTAACAGCAATAGAAGGTAGTTTTGAAACCTCAATCCATTTCCAATCTAAAAATTCAGGATTTTTAGTCTTAACATTTATTTCATTGTCTTTTCCAACAAATTTCATAATAAACCATTTTTGTTTTTGACCTCTATATTTACCTTCCAAAACTTTGCCTAAAAGATTTTCTGGTAAATCATATTCTAACCATCCATTTAATTCTTTTACTAATTCTACAGATTTTATTCCAGTTTCTTCCTCAAGTTCTCTTTTGGCTGCTTGTAAAAAATTTTCATTTTGATTAATCCCTCCCTGTGGCATTTGCCAGAAATTTTTGGGATTATCTATTCTTTTTCCTACAAATACTTTACTTTCATGATTTAACAGAATTATTCCAACACCAATTCTTAATGGCAATTGCTTATTGTTATTCATTCAACTTTAACCACTAAGAAGTTTGATTGCGTAATTTAATTGATTATCTGTAATTGTATTAATTGAAAATTCTTCATCTTCTTCTTCAACCCTAATATCCGGCACCACTCCAACCTCCGAAATAGATTTTCCAGATGGTAAATAATATTTAGATATCGTTAGTCGTATTGCTCCTCTATTTTTAAGAGGTATGATGGATTGAACGGATCCTTTGCCAAAAGTGGTTTCACCCAATAATATTGCTCTTTTTTGATCTTGTAGAGCTCCTGCAACAATTTCAGAAGCAGACGCTGATCCATTATTAATTAAAACAATTAAAGGTTTTCCATCGATTTTGTCTCCTTTTTTTGCAAAAAATTTTCTATTTTCTCTTTTTTTTCTTCCCTTAGTTGAAACAATTTCTCCATCATTTAGAAAAAAATCTGAAATTATTACTGCTTGAGACAGTAGTCCTCCAGGATTATTTCTTAAATCAAGAATATATCCTACTAATTTTTTATTTTTTTCTATTTTAGCAATTTCCTTTTTTAACTGACTACTACTATTTGCGTTAAATGCCCTTAATCTGAGATAACCAACCTTATTATCAACTATCTTGGATATTACAGATTTTATTTCAATAATTTCTCTAGTAATTTTAAAAATTTTTGCTTTTCTTAAACCTTTTCTTCTCACAGTTATTTCGATAGAAGTGCCTTCAGGACCTCTCATCAAGTTAACAGCTTCCATGAGTGTTTTTCCCTGTACCTGTTCACCGTTTATTTTGACAATATAATCACCAGCCTTTATACCTGCTTTAGATGCCGGAGTATCATCTATTGGAGCGATAACTATAATTACTCCAGACTCCATACTTACCTCTATTCCCAATCCACCAAATTCCCCACTTGTTTCTGACTGTGATTCTTCAAAAACTTTAGGATTCATATAAGCCGAAAATGGATCTAAGGATTGGAGCGCCCCATTGATTGCAGAGTCTATTATTTCGGCTTGATCTACTTCTTCGACATATTCATTTTGTATTTTTTCTAAAACCTCAGCGAAAAGATCAATTTTTTCGTATAGTTTATCTATATTTTGTGAGTAAACTTTATTAGAAATATTTAATAATATTACTACTGTAATAGTTAAAATATATTTAAAAGAATTTTTTCTTTTCATAATGTTAATCTTTCTTTTGGAATTAATTCAGACCACATTCTTTCCAAATCATAAAACTTTCTTTTTTCTGGATGAAAAATATGAACTATAACATCAATTGCATCAATAAGTTTCCAGTCATTACTACGCCGTCCTTCTAAACGGCAGTTGTTAATTCCTTTTTTTTTGAGCTTATTTACTAATATTTCTGACAATGCTTGTATATGCCTTGATGAATTACCACTTGCAATTATCATAAAATCAGCAATTGAAGTTTTACCTTTTAAATTTATTGATTTTACCTCTATTGCCTTATTATCATTTAAAATATTTTCTATTTCCTCTTTGAGCTGATTAATTTCTTTTATTTGCATTAAAATTTATGTTACCAAAATTTTCTAATTAATGAAGATGAAATGTTTATTTTTTTTGATTTTATATATATAAAGTCTTTTTTATTAAGTTTTTTAGAGGCAATCGGGTTAAATGATTTAATGGAACAATTCTGCCTTGGGAAAATAATTATTTTGGCAAGCTTGGGTATTTTTTTCCAATTATTCCATTTGTGAAATTTCGCTAAATTATCAGCACCAATTAAAAAAAATAATTTTGCATTTTGATTTTTTTTTTTTATAAAATTAAGTAGATCAAATGTATTAATAGATTTGATCTTATCATCAAAGTATCTTACAAAAATTTTTTTTTCCTTTTTGGTCATTTCTTTTGATAAGTTAATTCTTGCTTTTGTGCTTAAATAAGGTTTTTGTTTTAATGGGTTTTTTTTCGTCACTACCCATATCAACTTATTCAATTTAAGTTTTTTTAATGCAATTTTAGAAATATACAAGTGACCTTTGTGAGGAGGATCAAAAGTTCCTCCAAAGATACCAATTTTAATATAATTTTTTTTAGATAATTTTTGCAAAAATTATTTCCTTATTTGTCCCTTGCCCTCCAAAATGTACTTATAAGTGGTGAGCTGATCAATGCCGATCGGACCACGGGGATGAAGTTTGCTAGTTGATATACCAACCTCAGCACCAAAACCAAATTCTCCACCATCAGCAAACTGTGTTGAAGCATTATGGATAGCTATAGAACTTTTAATATTTGAAAGAAATTTTTTAGCTGTTTTTTTATTTTTTGTCACTATGGTATCTGTGTGAGAAGAACCATATTTATTTATGTGATCTACAGCCTCTTCTACTCCATTTACACCCTTTACAGAAATTGTAGGAGAAAGATATTCTGTTTCCCAATCTTTCTTTGTTGCAATTTTCATTTTTCCAGAAATAAATTTTTTTATTGTTTTATCTCCTATGACTTTGCATCCTAGTTTGCTTAATTGATCTAATATGGGTTCACAATGGGTCTTAAGGCACATTTTATCTATCAACAAAGTTTCGGCAGCTCCACAAATACTAACATTTCTCATTTTTGAATTATTAACAACTTTAATTGCCATACTTAAATCTGCTTCTCGATCTACATAAACATGACATAGTCCTTCGTAGTGTCCAATAATTGAAACTGCAGATTTTTTCAAAACTTTCTTAACCAAACCTTTTCCCCCTCTGGGAATGATTACGTCGATGTAATTTTTCATATTCGATAAAAGATAATCAACAAGACTTCTATCTTTGTTTTCAATAAATTGAACACAATTTTCATCACATTTTTTCTTTTTGAGAGCTTTCTTGAAAAGTTTAGCTAATATTTTGTTAGAGTGAAATGCTTCAGACCCTCCACGCAAAATTACCACATTGCCAGTTTTAAAACATAGAGCAGAAACATCCGAAGTAACATTTGGTCTGCTTTCATAAATTACACCGATCACACCAATCGGTATAGACACTCTTTTTATAATTAAGCCATTTGGTCTTTTCCAAGAAGATAAAGTTTTTCCTATAGGATCTTTAAATTTTATTATTTTTTCTATCGAATTTCTAATTTGTGCAATTTTTTTATTGTTCAATTTAAGTCTGTCAATCATGCTATCTTTAATTTTTTTAGATTTTGCATTATATATATCTTTTTTATTTGAATTTAGAATTGATTGTGAATTACTTCTTAAATATTGGCTAAATTGTTTTAAAACAGAATTTCTCTTCTCAATATTTACGTTAGGCAAATTCAGAGAAGCAAGTTTTGCTTTTTTACCTATTTTTTCCATGTATAAATTTTTAGGCATTTTTATACTTTCGCCAAGTCATCCTTATGAATAATTTCTTCTCTACTAGAATATCCCAATATATTTTTTATTTCCCTACTATGTGAACCTTTTATTTTTTCAATTTCAATCGAAGAGAATGAAGCTAGTCCTCGTGCACATTCAGTGTCGTTTTGATCTTTAATCAAAATATGATCGCCTTTTTCAAAAGTTCCGTTAATTTTTTTAACTCCAGCCGGCAATAAACTTTTTCCATTATTTATGGCTTTTACTGCACCTTGGTCAATAATTACTTCACCCTTGGGAGCAACTGATCCAATTATCCACTGCTTCCTAGCATCAAGTTTAGAAATTCTTGGTAAAAACCAGGTACATTTTTGATTTTCAAATATTTCCTTTATTGGATTTTTATAGTTTCCATTTGCTATAGCCATATAACATCCCGACAATTGGCAAATTTTTGCAGCCTCAATTTTTGTTTTCATACCACCTGATCCATAAAGATTTTCTGTTTTAGTTGCATACCTTTTTATATTTTCATCTATTTCTTTAACAGTTTTAATTAACTTTGTTTCTTTGTTTTTTTTTGGATTATCAGTGTAAAGACCATCAACATCAGATAATAAAATCAAACAATCAGCACTAATTATTTGTGATACTCTTGCTGCAAGTCTATCATTGTCTCCATATTTTATTTCGGTTGTAGCTGTGGTATCGTTTTCGTTAACAATTGGTATAATCCCCATAGTCAACAAATTATCAATAGTTCGCCTTGCATTTATTGATCTTCTTCTTTGTTCTGTATCATCTAATGTGAGCAATATTTGTGAAATTTTTATTTTACTTTTATCAAAAGTTTTTTTGTAAAAATCCATTAATTCAATTTGACCTATCGAAGCAACAGCTTGACTTTTGTCAACTTTTAAACCATTTTTTTTAATTTTAAGATATTCACAACCCATAGCAATAGCTCCAGAAGAAACAATCACGATTTTCTTTTTCTTTTTTATAAGATTGTTAATATCTTTAGTAAATTCTTGAAGCCATATTTTTTTAGGTTTTCCTTTTTCATCTATTAAAATTGATGATCCTATCTTAATTACAATTTTTTTAAATTTATCAATGTACATATTTAATCAGTTCTCTTTTTATAGTTGTTAAACCTTTATGTTTTAGCGCAGATATTGGGTAAATTTTTTTTTTAATTTTTTTAGCAAAAATATCTATCTTTTTATTGATCTCTTGATCGCTGACCATATCTATTTTATTAAAGACAATAATTTCTCTTTTTTTTGTTAATTTCTTGCTATATTTAACAAGTTCTTTTCTAACCTTAGAATAATTTTCTAGCAAGTTATCATCGGTAATATCGATTAAATGTAAGATATTTTTACATCTTTCTATATGTCTTAAAAATTTATCGCCGAGGCCAATTCCTTCATGCGCCCCCTCAATTAGTCCAGGTATGTCAGCTAAAGTGATTTCTTTATTATTATAATTAGCGACACCAAGATTTGGATTAATTGTAGTAAATGGATAATTAGCGATTTTTGGTTTTGCGTTTGTAAGCACAGATAACAAACTTGATTTTCCCGAGTTAGGCATTCCAACAATGCCGATATCCGCTATGACTTTGAGTTGTAACCATATCCAAAAACTTTCACCTTTATCTCCATCTGTTTTTTTTCTAGGAGTTCTATTTGTAGAGCTTTTAAATCGTACATTTCCCAATCCACCTTTTCCTCCATTTGCAATTATTATTTTTTGTTCAGGCTTTACAAGATCTTCAATTAAAGTATTATTATCTTCTTCAAAAATTTGTGTGCCAACAGGAACCTTTAAAATTAAATCTTTTCCACTTTTCCCTGTTTTTTTCTTTCCTTTTCCATTTTCCCCCTTATCAGCTTTAAAATGTTGCTGATATCTAAAATCAATAAGTGTATTTAAATTATTGTCAGCGGTAAAAACTATCGATCCTCCATGACCTCCATCACCTCCATCAGGTCCTCCAAATTCTATAAATTTTTCCCTTCGAAAGCTTGCTGACCCAGAGCCACCATCACCTGCTTTTATATATATTTTTGCTTGATCTAAAAATTTCATAACTCAACTACAATAAAATTAATCTTGAAGTTGTAAAGAATTAGTTGGGGATAACAGATACAAATTTTCTGTTTAGTTTTGATGTTTTGAACTGAACTTTTCCATTTACCAAAGAGAATATTGTGTGATCTTTACCGATACCCACATGATCACCAGGATGTATTTTTGTTCCTCTTTGTCTTACAATGATATTGCCGGATGTTACAAATTGACCACCATATTTTTTAACTCCGAGACGTCTGCCAGCACTATCTCGACCGTTACGTGATGATCCACCTGCTTTTTTTGTTGCCATGTTTTAATATCCTAACCTAATACTATCACTTTTTTTTTGTTGTTAAAGGCTTCTTTTTAACACCCTTTTTTTCAATATTATCAGTAACTTTTTTTTCTTTAGTTTCTATTTTTTTTAATGTTTTTTTAACTTTTTTCTTTTCTTCTATTCTAACTTTTTTTGCCTCTAATATTTGATCTTTTCTCACTCTATCAGCTATTACTATTTCTTTTGTTAATTTTTGTTGTGGTTCAGCTTGAGAGATTAGTTTTCCATTTTTTGAAAAAATTTTTGTTATTCTAATGAGAGAGATTGGTTGTCTATGGCCATATTTTTTTCGTGAATTTTTTCTTCTTCTTTTTTTAAAAACCAAAATGGTCTTATTTTTTGTATTTTTTAAAATAGTTGCTTCAACTTTTGCACCTGCAATATTTGGATTTCCAATTTCGGTAGTTTTATTATCATTCAAAAACAGGACGTTTTTGAATTCTACAGTTTTGCCTTCTTCATCATTAAGTCTTTCAATCTTAAGGATTTCACTTGCTGAAACCTTATATTGCTTGCCACCTGTTTGAATAACTGCGAAAGACATTGTTTTAATCTCATATTTGGAAATATGGGCAATATATCTTTCTAACTTGGCATGTCAAGTTATTACAGCGATTAAAAACTGTCTTTTAAATCTCTTACTTTTTTAAAAACTTTCAAATCTTCTTGATTTTTCATGTTTAGTTTAATTTTTATCTCATTTTGATCACATCTTAGAAAAATATTTGATTTTAACTCATCTTCTAGATTAGTGGGAATTGTTGGTAAATTGTTTGATCTTAATTTTCTTATTTTTTCAAATTGCTTTTTAAGATTAATATTATCGCTATCATACTTCATGCAAAATTCTGAATTTTTATAAGTGTATTCATGTCCGCAGTAAATTTTCGTATCTTTAGGAAGTTTTTTTATTTTTTCTAATGATGTTAACATTTGCCTATGATCACCTTCAAAAATTCTTCCACATCCAAGAGAAAATAAAGTATCTCCGGTAAAGGCAATTTTTTCATTTTCAAAAAAAAAGCATATATGACCTAAAGTATGTCCTGGAATATGTAATATTTTTACCGATGAATTTCCGAAGACCCACTTTTCATTGTTTTCAAGAGTTATATCAATACCTGGAATCCGATGTTTATCACCTTTAAATCCAACAACTTTAGCATTATATAATTTTTTTAATTCAACATTTCCTCCTATGTGATCAAAGTGATGATGTGTGTTTAATATATAATTTAATTTTAGATTTTGTTTTTTAAGAAATGCAACAACCGGTAAAGCTTCCGATGGATCAACTACACCTACAGTTCTAGAATTATTATCATTAATAATATAGGCATAATTATCTGTTAAACATGGTATTGGAGTTACTTGCATATTTAATTATTGTATAAGAAATATTCCAAGTTGTGAGAAAATGTTTTTGTAGAACCTATTGCCATTTGTAATTTCGGAAATTTTTTCGTTAGTTAAACATAAAGATTTATCAATTTTTATATTTTTTTCATTACAGAAATTGGCAAAATCTTGAATTGTGCACATGTGTAAATTTGGAGTATTGTACCATTCATTAGGTAAATTCTTGGTAATCGGCATTGTTCCCTTCAATAATAAATGAAGACGTACTTTCCAATATCCAAAATTAGGAATTGAAACAATCGTTTGTTTACCAATTCTAAGCAATTGTTTTAAAACTTCCTCGGGAGCAAGAAAGGCTTGAAGTGTTTGACTTAGAACAACATAATCAAATGATTTTTCTGGAAATTGAATTAATTCTTTTTCCGCATCACCTTCAATAACTGAAAGACCTTTCGCAATACATTTTTGCACAAAATCTTTTTGCGGCTCTAGACCTCTAACATCATTCTGCTGATTAAGCTTAAGATATTCCATAAGGGTTCCATCACCACAACCGACATCTAATACCCTTTTGCTATTTTTAATTATTTGAGCTATTACTTTAAATTCCTTTTTCATTATTAACTTCGTTATAGATTGAGTTAAGAAATTCACTCAACGTTTTTAAAAATTCAGGCACATCTAATAAAAATGAGTCATGGCCTTTGTCTGAATTGATTTCAACAAAACCAACATTAGCACCACAAGCATTTAAAGCTATAACTATTTCTTTATTTTCTCTTGTAGGATATAACCAATCCGACGAAAAAGAAATAACACAAAATTTTGCCTTTGTTTTTTTAAATGCATTAGCAAGATTTCCATCAAATTGTTTTGTCAGATCAAAATAATCCATAGCTCGAGTGATATATAAATAGCTATTTGCATCAAATCGATCGACAAAAACTGAACCTTGGTGTCTCAGGTAGCTTTCTATTTGAAAATCTGCATCAAAACTAAATTTAAGATTACCTTTTACTTGTAATTTTCTTCCAAATTTTTCTTGCAGACCCTTATCCGATAAATAAGTTATATGTGCTGCCATTCTTGCTACTGCCAAACCTTTATCTGGGGACAAATTTGTTTTAAAATAATTTCCTTTATTCCAATTAGGATCAGCCATGATTGCTTGTCTTCCAAGTTCATTGAATGCAATATTTTGAGCTGAGTGACTGGCGCTACATGCTATTGGAATAGCAGAATATGTTTTATCGGGGTATGAAGAAGCAAATTGTAGAACTTGCATACCTCCCATTGATCCACCTGTGATAGCAAGTAGTTTATCAATACTTAAATGTTCTAATAAGTAAATTTGAGCTCTAACCATGTCTTTTATTGTAATTACAGGAAATGTAGTGCCAAATAATTCACCAGTTTCTGGATTTATTTCTTTTGGTCCAAAACTTCCCATGCATCCACCTAAAATATTTACACAAATGACAAAAAATTTATCAGTATCAATTGCCTTTCCAGAACCTACAGCAGTTGTCCACCATCCTTCCCTTTTGGTAATTGGATTGATGTTGGTAACAAATTGATCTCCGCTTAAAGCATGGAATACAAGTATTGCATTAGTCTTACCTTTATTTAAAGTTCCATATGTTTCATAAGCCAAAGGAAAATTTTTTATCGTCCTTCCACAGTCAAGATCAAGCGATTGATTAACAATTAGTTTCTTTATGTTTTTTGTTTCTTTATTCATTATTCTTCCTAGATAAAAAAAAACCCAGCTAAGCCGGGCAAAAAACCTTTTTTAGCTGTTTTTTTTAAGCGCTCGCAATTAAGTTAAATCAGCGCTGTTCTCTTGTACTAAAAAGTACATATTTTGTCAATTTAGCTCGTATTTATTTTGCCACAAAGCTCCGTATATAGTATTTACCGATGCAACTTATATATTAATTTAAATTATGACTTTACCAAAACCTAGAAAAATAAACGTTGAAAGGTATATAGGAGGATTATCTCAATTAAAAAAAACTGATAATCCTATTAAATTATCTGCAAATGAATCTGCTTTAGGACCAAGTCCAAAAGCAATTACAGCATTTGAAAAAGATAAGGATAAAATTTTTAAGTATCCAGAGTCTGATTCGACTACTTTAAGAGATCTTATATCCAAAAAATTTAATATTGATCCCAAGAGAATTATTTGTGGAGCAGGCTCAGATCAGATATTTGATTTGACATGTAAGTTATTTTTGGAGCCTGGAGATGAGGTGATTGTAACAGAATTCGGATTTATTATGCATAGAATATATGCATCACTTTGTCAGGCCAAGGTAGTATTGGCTAAGGAAAGAAACTTTAAAGCATCAGTAGATGAAATTTTGAAAAAAGTTACTAGTAAAACTAAAATTGTATTTGTTGCAAATCCTAATAATCCTACTGGAACTTATTTATCTAAAAACGAAATGCTTAATTTGAGACAAAAACTTAAAAGCAATATACTTTTGGTTGTTGATGATGCTTACTTTGAGTTTATAAACAATAATGATTTTACTTCCGGCTTAGAACTTTTTAAGAATAAGGCAAATGTCTTAATTACTAGAACTTTTTCCAAAATTTATGGTCTTGCCGGCTTAAGATTAGGCTGGGGTTATTCTTCCCAAGAAATTATTGATGCGATGTATCAAATTAAACCCCCTTTTAATGTTAATAGGGCTGCGCTTGTAGCAGGAATAGAAGCTGTTAAGGATAGTGAGTGGACAAAAAGAGCCATCGAGCATAATACAGTATGGTCAAAAAAAATATTTTCTATTCTCAGGGAATATAAAATTAGAACTAATGAGCCTACTGCTAATTTCTTTCTAATGAACTTTGATGAAACAAAAATTAATTCAGGCGAGGCTTTTGAAAAATTAGCTACTAAAAGATTGATTTTAAGAAAAATGACGCAGTATAAAATACCAAATACTTTAAGATTAACTATTGGAAATATAGAAGCGAACGAATACTTCATTCAATCTATAGGGAGTATTTTTAAATAATGTTTAATAAGGTGTGTATAATTGGATGTGGTTTAATTGGATCTTCTATAGCAAGAGCAATAAGAAAAAATCATTTATCAAGTAAAATAGTCTCCTCTAATAGATCAGATTCTGTAAACAAAAAAGTAATTGAATTAAAGATAGTAGATGATTCAAGCTCAGATACTAAAAAAATGGCAGAGGGTTCTGATTTAATTATAATTGCTACTCCTTTAAGCAGTTATGAGGATATAATTTCAAAAATAAAAAACTCTTTAAAAAGTGGAACTATATTAACCGATGTTGGTTCAGTTAAAGAAAATATAATTAATTTGATTGAAAAAAACGTTCCCGCAAATGTCTCCTGGATTTCATCACATCCAATTGCTGGAACGGAAGAAAGCGGACCCGAAGCAGGATTTTCTGAGCTCTTTAAAAACAGATGGTGCATTTTAACTCCAAGCAAAAAGGCACAAGAAAAAGACATTAAATTGCTCGAGACTTTTTGGAAAAAAATAGGGAGCAAAGTTGATATTATGGAAGCAAAACAACATGATTATATTTTGTCTATCACAAGTCACATGCCACATTTAATAGCGTATAATATTGTCAATACATCTCTTAATATTCAAGACGAGAAAGAGTCTGTTATTGTCAAATACAGTGCGGGCGGATTAAGAGATTTTACAAGAATTGCAGCTTCCAATCCCATTATGTGGAGAGATATATTTATACAAAATAAAAAAAACACATCAAAAATGATTGATAAATTCATCGAAGATTTAGAAGATTTAAAGAAAGCAATTGAAAATGAAGATGGAAAAAAGTTAGAGGAAATTTTTACAAAAACAAAAAAAATTCGAAAAGAGATTGTAGAAGCAGGTCAGGATGTAGAAAAACCTGATTTTGGAAGAAAATAATAACTAAGAAATATTTTCTATCTCATCATAAATTTTCTTTTCTAAAATATTAATAAATTCATCTCTATTTAAACCGGGTTTTATCGGTTCTAATAAAGATACTGTTATTTTACCAGGGTATTTGATTATTCCTTTTTTTGGCCAAACTTTACCTGAATTTAATGCAATCGGAACACATGAAACATTTAATGCTTCGTATATTCTCCCAGCTCCTTTTTTAAACTGTACTTTTTCTTCTACTTTTACTCTCGTGCCTTGAGGGAATATTAGAAGAGGTCTATTTTCATTTTTTATGATAGCTGCAACTTTATCAAAAAAGTTAAGGTTATCTTTTGTAGTTGTGTCTCTTACTATTTCTATCGATTTTATTTTTTTTAAATAAAGTCCAAACAATGGAATTTTTAATAGCTCTTTTTTTACAATAAATACCGGATAATCGAGCACGCTTTGTAGTGCAAAGGTTTCAAACATTGACTGGTGCGCTGATGCCACAAAATACTTTTCTGTTTTAGGAATGTTATCAATTCCTTTAAATTCTACTTTTGTATTTAAGAAGATTTTAACAATAAATACTACATAGTGACCCAGAAACTTTCCAAATAACAAAGTAAATTTTGGTGGTAAAAATAATGTCGGTAGTGCAATTAAAAATACAGCGACAATTCCTGTATACAAAAAAAGATTAAACAATAATGATCTTAAAAGTAGCATTTAAATTAATTGGCGTATTAATTATTAACCAAATTTTCTAAACTTTGTCTTTTTTTAATTAACTTATGTTTTGAGCCAGTTACCAAAATTTCAGCAATGGTAGGTCTAGTATTATAATTTGATGATAGAGACATTCCATAAGCTCCTACATGGGTTAAACCTACATAGTCGCCTTCTTTAATTTGTGAAAAGCTTTTTTGATTGGAAAATTTATCAGAGCTTTCACATACGGGACCCACGAACTCAAGATTTCCTCTAAATAGTTTATTTGTTTTTTTTAGAGGAATGATTTGATGTTGTGTATCGTATAAAGCTGGTCTCATCAAATTATTCATACCAGCATCTAAAACGATAAAATTTTTATTGTTGCTTTTTTTAATATAAATAATTTTTGTAATTAAAATTGCTGTGTTGCCAATAATAAATCTACCGGGTTCAAAAATAATTTTTGAATTCTTATTTTTTATAAATTTATTTACTAGTTGAGCATATTGTTTTAAATTAAGTTGTTTTTCTTTTTTTGTATAAGAAATTCCCATGCCACCACCAAGATCAATAAATTTAAAATTCATTTTAGTTTTGTTTATTATTTTATTTATTACAGATAAAACTTCTTTAAATGGTTTAATATTTGTTATTTGACTGCCGATATGAACACTTATTCCTTCCAGTTTTAAATTTTTCATTTTTCTTATTTTTTTGCATAGATTTATAAAATCGTTATAAACTAAACCAAATTTTTCATTTTTTCCTCCAGTAGATATTTTTTGGTGTGTTTTTCCCGTTACATTAGGATTTAATCTTATTCCAATAGAAGTTTTTCTAGATATTTTTTTTGATATTTTATTAACAAGGTTAACTTCACTTTCTGATTCAACATTAATTAAAAGTACTCTTTTTTTAATTGCCATTCTGATTTCCTCTTCGGTTTTTCCAATACCGGAAAAAACGATTTTCTTAGCACTAATCCCAACTTTTGTTGCTTTTAGTAATTCTCCGATTGACACAACGTCAGCACCTGAGCCCATTTTTTTTAATTCTTTTAGTAATGTAAGATTTGAATTTGATTTTACTGAAAAGCATATTATTGGCTTAACGGCTCTAAATGCATTGTTCATAGCATGATAATTGTTTTTTAATTGCGCAAGAGAATAGCAATAAAAAGGAGTTCTATATTTTTTTGCAAGTTTATGTGCTGGTATATTTTCAACACAAAGGTTATTTTTCCTAAGTCTGATATAATTCATTTTATTTAAACTAGGTGTATAACTTTATTGTAGTCAATCTGAGATTTATACTCAGGAGCGTCTTTTACTCCACATGAAGTGCAAAGTAAGCAAGTAGTAATAATTATTAATAATATTCGCATTATTTAAATTCCTTTTTTAATTTAGATATCATTTTTTTTATATTTTTTGTAGCAGTACCCCCGTATGAAGTTTTCAAATTTACTGAATTTCTAACATCAAATACATTCATTACGTTTTTATCTAAATTATTCTTAATTTTTTTTACTTCACTAAAATTAAGTTGGTTTAATTTTTTTTTATTTTTTTCTGCATAGTTTACTAGTTTGGCTGAAATTTTATATGCGTCTCTAAAAGACAAACTATTGTTTTGTACAAGGTAATCAGCAAAATCAGTAGCAGTAGTGTATCCTTCATTAGATAAAGCAAGCATTCTTTCTTTATTCGGTCTCAAATTTTTAACAAGCTCATTTGTTATGATAATTGATTCTAAAAGAGTATCGTGACTATGGAATACTAAAGCTTTATCTTCTTGCATATCTTTATAATATGATAAAGGCAAACCTTTCATAATAGTTAGCATTGCCTGTAATGATCCAAAGTTTTTTCCCGCTCTACCTCTAATCAATTCAGCTGGATCTGGATTTTTTTTTTGTGGCATCATTGAAGAACCGGTCAACATTTTGTCATCAAACTGGATAAGTTTGAATATATCAGAATTCCAAATAATCAATTCTTCAGCAAGCCTTGAAATATGCATTGCGCAAATCGAAGCTGAGGATAAAAAATCTAAAGCAAAATCTCTGTCGGATACAGTGTCAATAGAATTGTTTGTTGGTTTTTTAAAACCTAGTTTTTTAGATGTAAAATTTCTGTCTATTTTGTAGGAAGTTCCAGCTAACGCTCCAACACCAAGAGGACATTCATCAATATACTCAATATTACTAGTAAATCTTTTTTTATCTCTTTTGAACATTTCAACATAAGCCAATAAATAATGAGCAAAAGAAATTGGCTGAGCATTTTTTAAATGCGTAAAACCAGGCATAATTGTTTGAATATTAACCGCTGATTTTTTTAAAAAATTTTTAATTAAATTATTTAAGTTTTTAACTATTTCTTTAGACGCTTTTTTTATCCATAATTTAAAATCAGTAATTACCTGATCATTTCTAGATCTTGCTATGTGTAAATAACCTGCATCATTTCCTATGATTGTAAAAAGCCTTTTTTCGATATTTAAATGAATATCTTCATATTTTTTATTAAATTTGAATTTATTTTTTCTAATTTCGCTTCTGATTTTTTTTAAGCCACTGATTATTTTATTGCCTCTTTCTCTGTTAATTATTTTTTGTTTAGTTAACATTTGAGTATGCACAATGGAACCTAGAATATCTTCTTCATATAATCTTTTATCAATATCAATCGACGCGCCAATTTTTTCAAAAATTTTTGACGTAGCATTATTGAATCTACCACCCCAAACAGCTTTATTTTTGTTTTTCATGTGTTAAGTTCTTATTTTTAATGTTCACAAATCAAAAAATTGCAAAGTCTTTAATTTTTTTCTTTTGTTTTAGTATTTTTTCATCAATAGCACAAACAAATGAAGATGTTCCACTCAATAATATGGCTATAAATGAAATTCCAAAGCCAATTGCGTCACTAATATTTGAAGATTTTTCTGGTAATGAAATTAATTTAAATGATTATCATGGAAAACTTGTGATTATCAATTTTTGGGCAACGTGGTGTGCTCCTTGTAAGAGGGAAATGCCTTCCCTAGATAGGCTTTATCAAGATAAGAACTTTAAAAATTTACAGGCTTTTGCAGTAAATATGGAACAACCTAACAAATTAAAAACGAAAAAATTTTTCACTGGCCTTAATATCCAAACATTAGAAATTTTCTTTGATCATAATTTAAATTTTGTAAAAGAATTTAAGTTAAGAGGAGTTCCGACCACAGTTCTAATTAACAAAAAAGGTGAAGAGTTTGCTAGAATTATTGGGGAAGTTAATTTCCAAGATAAGAAATTCTTAAAATGGCTATCAAAATATGACTAGTTATATTCTAGAAGCTACTTCAATATCTCCCCTGTCCAAAAGTAAACCTCGACAAGCTATTATATTGTGCCACGGTTATGGTGGTGACGGAAAAGATATAAGTGCTCTTGCCATTAATTGGCAGCGTTTTTTACCAGACGCTATTTTTTTGTGTCCTAACGGACCTGAAGTTTGCGCTGTTAATCCACAAGGCTATCAATGGTTTGATCTAACATCAGACAAGGAAGCAGTAATTCTTGAGAAATCTTTGATAGTTGAAGAAAAATTAAATACATTTTTAGATCAAGTTTTTGACAATCTTCAATTAGAACCTAGCAGTTTAGCCCTTGTGGGTTTTAGTCAAGGTTGTATGATGAGTATTCAAGTAGGATTAAAAAGAAAAAAACAGATAAACTGTTTAATTGGGTATTCTGGAAAAGTAATTAATCAAAAACATCTTTCAAACAATGTTAATTCCAAACCAAAAATATTTTTGATGCATGGAGAAAATGACACAATCGTCTCACCAACACATTTATTAGAAGCAAAAGAATATTTAAAAAAGTGCGGCATTAATGCTAAAATCAAAATGTTTAAAAATTGTGAACATAGAATCCCAGTTGAAGGTTCCAGCCTTGGTTTAGCATTTTTAAAAAAAAATCTTTTATAATTGAAACATTTTTTTAACAAACTACATCTTGCAAAAATTATTTTAATCCGTTAACTTATTCCTATGATTATAGGATCTTCTGAAAGAGTGCCGCTAGAGAAGTGTCCAGCATTAGTATTGAATGCTGATTTTAGGCCTTTAAGTTATTATCCGCTCTCACTTTGGTGCTGGCAAGATGCTGTTAAGTCCGTTTTCCTCGAAAAAGTTAGTATTGTTTCAAATTATGAAAGAAAAGTAAGAAGTCCTTCTTTTGAAATGAGTTTACCCAGCGTTATAGCGCTTAAAAATTTTATAAAGCAATCTGAACATCCAAACTTTACCAGATTTAACGTATTTTTAAGAGATAAGTTTACTTGCCAATATTGTGAAAGCAAAAAAGATTTAACTTTTGATCATTTATTGCCGAAGTCGAAAGGTGGTATTACAGATTGGGAGAATGTTATAACAGCCTGTTCAATTTGCAATGTTAGAAAAGGTGGCAGATTATATCCTGTTTCGGATATGAGATTACTCAAAAAACCTTTTAGACCAACGGTAGAAGATTTACACAAAAATGGAAGAAATTTTCCTCCTAACTTTTTACATAAAAGCTGGATGGACTATCTGTATTGGGATGTGGAATTGTTACCTTAATCAAATTAAATTTTTTCAGAAATAGTTATAGCAATTCTCGAACCAGTTCGAATTATTTTATCCATTATTGAATAAAAACCTTTATTAATAGCTCCTGAGTTATACGCAGTATTTTTATGGCTAATTTCATCTTCTTTAAATTTTTCAATTTTTTCTTTTAAATCTTTTTCATCATCACCTATTTTTTTTAGTTGGTTTTGATAATGGTCTTCGATTACTTCTTCAACTGATGCAGTGCAAAGCATAGTGGCTTTTTTTCCAAGTAGTGCAGTGCCAAATCCTAGAAAGACACCCATCAGATCCCATAATGGAAGCAAATATGTTGGTTTTATTTTTCTTTTTTGAATTTCTTTTTCAAAGTATTCTGCGTGCTCTTTTTCCTGTTCTTTCATTTCTTCAATTTTATCTTTTAAATCATCATCTTGTTTTATGGTTTTTAAAGCCAGTAGCTGTCCTTCGTAAATTTTGATAGCACCACGCTCTCCAGCATGATCAACTCTTATAATTTCTTCCAGAGTTTTTTGGTTAGTTTTTTTCATAATTTATAAATAGTCTTATAAACATAACACTTAAAATGAGAGAAAAAATGGTATTAATAGCAGCAAGGGACATACCTAGTATTCTAAAACTTACATCTTTACAACTTATATTATTTTGTTTTAGTTGTTCCAGAAGTTGTTCTTTTGATAAAGTTTCTGAAAGATTTCTGGTTTCACATACGAATGATTCACTAACAAAACCTTGCTCAATGCCAAAATGATAAAAAGCTAGAGTAGCGCTACCAATAAATATTAAGGATAGTGCTAATAAAGTGACTCTTTCATATTTTTTAATAAAAAGTATTTTAATTATTAGTAGAATTGAAAGAAAATATGGAATTCGTTCATAGAGACATAGTTTACATGGCTGATGACCGAAACCATATTCAATTACAAAAGCTGAGATTAAAACTAATGAAACAAAAAATAAGATAACAACTAGAATTAAATTTTTTTCCCTTTTTAGCATTATCTATTTACTAGTATAAAAATATACTCCCGCGCCTAAAAGAAGTATTATGCCAGTTATTATTACAGTCCATTTTCCTCCTTTTTTCTCTAAAAATGGACCTATGGATGATCCATATTTATGAACTAAAAATGCTTCTAAAAAAAATCTCAGACCTCTTGCTAGAATACAAGCAAAAATGAAAAACAGAATATTGAAGTGGATAAATCCACTAGTTATTGTAAATATTTTAAATGGTATAGGTGTAAATCCAGCAGTAAATAAAATTCCTAACCAGGATAACAAACCGCCTTTAGTAGAGAATTTTTCTTTCAATACGTATACGTTTTCATAACCATAAATCTCGAAAATTTTAATACCAATTTCGTTAAAAAAAACGTAACCAATAAAATATCCAAACAATGCACCTAGAACGGAAAATATAGTTGCGATTAATGCTATGGTAATAAATTGTTCTCTTTTTGCTACAACCATCGGAATGAGCATCACATCTGGGGGTGCAGGAAAAAAAGAACTTTCTATAAAAGATACAAAAGCTAAGATAGGCTTAGAATATTTGTGACCGGCCCAATGCACACATTTATCAAAAAACTTTTTAATCATTTTATTGTTTAAAATTAATTTAATCTTTTATACTATTTTGCCATGAACGAGAAAATTGTTTTAAACGATGACTCTGGCAATCCCGTTGAGGTT
>Ga0207913_1000133_pt1 | contig 19019 bp, 16 predicted proteins | sample DeeseametaMP2913_FD_184168 | JGI IMG/M metagenome (GOLD analysis project Ga0207913, IMG submission 184168) | Marine microbial communities from the Deep Atlantic Ocean - MP2913 (SPAdes) | ecosystem: Environmental > Aquatic > Marine > Oceanic | place: West of Santa Cruz de la Palma, Atlantic Ocean...
AGAGCATTCTCTACATCATCTGCATCAGCCGGCTTTGGAATATAATCTATTGCTCCAGCCTTAACCGCTGCAACAGCAGTAGGTATATTACCGTATCCAGTCAGCAATACAATTCTGCTATTTTTCTTTATTTCCTGAATTTTCTTTACTACCTCTAACCCATTTCCATCATTTAGACGAAGATCTACAACGGCAAACGCTGGTGGCGAATTTATTGCCTGACTTATCCCCTCTTTTACACTTTCGGCCTGCGTTACTCGAAATCCTTTTTTTTCCATAGCTCTTGATAATCTATCTCTCAAAGGGTTGTCGTCATCGACAATAAGTAATGATTTATCAACAAAATCAGCAATTTTTAGAGTGTTTTTTGTTTCTTCCATGTTCTTGTTTTATTTTTTTAAATCTCTTAACTCAATGGATAGAATAAGACCAAAATATAAATTTTCAAGGGTAAAATTATTACTTTACATTACTTCAAATTTCTATAATAAAAAAATTAAGAAGTTTTTTTTGATTTGTTTTAATTTTTTTTTAACAAAAAAGGGGACTAATGAGATGCAAAAATTTAACTCGGTTGACGAACTGGTTAATACTATTCGGCCAGTAGACCCGATTTATTGCATAAGACTCAATTCTATAAAATCAGCCTGTAACTGGTTTAAAAGTAGCTTTCCAGGACAAATTCTTTACGCAGTAAAAACTAATCCAAACGAAAAAGTAATTAAGCATATTGGTGAAAGTGGCATTGAACGATTTGATGTTGCTTCAATTAATGAAATTAAATTAATTAGAAAAATTTTTCCTGAAGCTAGAGCTTACTACATGAATACTGTTAAAAGCCGTGAACATATTCATGAAGCTTATTTTAATTATAACATTCGAGATTTCGCTCTTGATACTAAAGAGGAGCTTCAAAAAATTATTGAAGCAACTAATAATGCTAAAGATCTAATTCTATATATAAGAGTTTCTATTTCTAACGAACATGCTGAAATAGATTTATCACAAAAATTTGGAGCACTTCCTAGTGAAGCATTAGGTTTGCTAAGACTTGCCAAAGCGCATGCAACCAAAGTTGGCTTGAGTTTCCATGTAGGATCACAATGTATGCATCCTATTTCATATGCTAAAGGAATTCGAGATTTAGGAAATATAATTAAAAAAACAAAAATAATACCTGACATTATTAATGTTGGTGGAGGATTTCCATCTATTTATCCTGATTTACAACCACAACCTCTTGAAAATTATATAAGTGAAATAAAAAAAAGTTTTGATAATTTAAAATTGGAAAATAAACCAGAACTATTATGTGAACCTGGTAGAGCACTTGTTGCTGAAAGTGGATCTTCAATAGTAAAAGTAGTTTTAAGAAAAAAACAAAAACTTTATATTAACGATGGAACCTATGGTAGTTTGTTTGATGCAGGCGTTCTTAACTTTGTTCTTCCTACAAGAATGATACCTAATGGAAGAATGACTTCGAAAAAATTAACTGCTTACAGTTTGTATGGTCCAACATGTGATAGTATAGATTATATGAAAGGTCCTTTTGTTTTACCTAATAATTTAAAAGAAGGGGACTATTTAGAAATAGGTCAACTTGGTGCATATTCGTTAACCTTTAGAACTAAATTCAACGGTTTTTATTCTGATCAAATTTTTGAAGTACAAGACAAACCTATAATGTCAATGTACGAAAAGGATATCTCTTCTCGTTATCTTGTTGCTTAAATGAACAACCAAAAATATCCGAAGTTAGGTCACAACAAAAAGACCTTTCTTAAAAAACCAATTGAACATATTGATATTACATCTTTCGATTCTCGAAAAATTATTGAATCTATGAATAAAATGTCTTTTACTTCACGAGACACTGCAAAAGCTTCAGGTATTTTTAATGAAATGTTATCAGATAAAAATTGCACAATTTTCTTAACCCTAGCAGGTTCTACTTCAGCCGCAGGTTGCATGAAAATATATTCTGATATGATTAAATATAATATGGTTGATGTAATAGTTGCTACTGGCGCTTCAATTATTGATATGGATTTCTTTGAAGCATTGGGTTTTAAACATTATCAAGGATCTCAACATCAGGATGATGCCCAGTTAAGAGAAAACTATATAGATCGAATATACGATACCTACATAGACGAAGAACAACTTCAGATTTGTGATAAAACTATTTGCAGTATAGCTGACGGTTTAGAAGCAAAATCTTATACTTCTAGAGAATTCATAAAGGAAATTGGAAAATACTTAAAAACAAACGCTAAAAAGAAGGAATCTTTAATTGAGACAGCTTATGACAATAATGTTCCTATATTTTGCCCGGCTTTTACAGATTCAAGTGCTGGATTTGGTTTAGTTATGCATCAGGAAAAAAATCCAAACAAATGTATAACGATCGATTCTATAAGAGAATTTAGAGAACTAACTGAAATCAAAATAAAATCAAAATCCTCGGGACTTTTTATGATCGGAGGCGGGGTACCAAAAAACTTTGTACAAGATACCGTTGTCTGCGCTGAACTTTTAGGAAAAAAGGTAGGAATGCACAAATATGCTGTGCAGATCACAGTAGCTGATACCAGAGATGGTGCGTGCAGCAGCTCTACTCTTAAGGAAGCAAGTTCTTGGGGCAAGGTTAATACCTCAAAAGAACAAATGGTTTTTGCTGAAGCCACCAGTGTCCTACCCTTAATAGTTAGTGATGCCTACCATCGTTTCTTTTGGAAAGAAAGACAGCCTAAAAGTTTTTCAAATATATTTGGTTAAAAATTGAAATATCTTTCAAATAAAAAAGGATTTCTTGGAGCAGATAATAAAAGTAGCGGAAAAGAAAAAGTTGTTGTAGTACCCTTTGGACTCGAAAAAACTGTAAGTTATGGAAGTGGTACAAGTAGAGGTCCAACAGAAATAATAAAGGCTTCTTATCAAGTAGAACTTTTTGACGAAGATTTAAACAAAGAACCTTATAAATCCATCGGCATCAAAACATTAAAGCCTTTCCCTATAAAAAAAAATATAGTCGATGCGCTTAAACAAATTGAAAATATTAATAAACTCTTAATAGATAAAAAAAAATTTCCTTTGGTTTTAGGTGGAGAGCATTCTTTAACTTCTGGAGCAATTAGACCTTTTGTTAAAAAGTTTGGTAAATTATGTTTACTTCATTTCGATGCACACGCAGATTTAAGGAACAGTTATAACGGCAATAAATTTTCTCATGCCTCCGCTATTAGAAGATGCTTAGATAATCCAAATGTCAGTGTAGTATCTTTTGGCATAAGAAATATTTCATCAGGTGAAATACCTTTTTTAAAAAAAAATAAAAAAAGAATAAAAATTTTCTGGGCAAAAGATAAATTAAAGTGGAGTTTGAACCAATTAAAAAAAATCATAAGAAATAAAAAAGTATATTTAACATTTGATGTAGATGGTTTGGACTCAAGTTTAATGCCAGCAACAGGAACGCCAGAACCGGGCGGTTTATTTTGGGATGAAACAATTAGAATTATTAAAATAGCGGCACAATCAGCTCATATTGTAGGAGCGGATATAAATGAACTTTCTCCCATAAAGGGATTTGACTCATGCAATTTTTTAGCTGCAAAACTAGCATATAAAATAATTGCCTATTCTTTTGAATTTAAAAAAACTAGATAGAAAGTAAGCTGTTTGTCTGCCACTGAATGGTTACCATTGCGCCATTGGTTTTAGGACATTTTTCAAACGTAACATTTGCTTTCATTCTCTCTAAGAGAGTTTTTCCAATAAATGTTCCGAGGCCCAGTCCAGATTTAGAGCTAATTTTATTATCCTCAGAACGTATGTAAGGTTCTCCTAATACATCTTTTACGTCAGATGGAAAACCTGGACCATCATCACAAACTTTTACCTCGGTAATTCTATTATTGCTTTCTAGACTAATTTCTACAAGCGATTTACTATACTTCACTGCATTACCAATAAAATTTCTTAAACCATAAGTAATTTCCAGTGTTCTTGCGATGCGCGGATTAATTTCATTTTTTTCGACTATGACAGATAATTTCTTATTTGAAATTTCCCTATATGATCTAGCAATTTCATTTAACAATTCATCTAATTTTATATCATCAAGAAAACTATCTTCCGCCAAAGTATCTTGAGACAGTTTTTTTAAAATATCACCGCATCTTTTTGTTTGAGTTAAAAGCAAATTGATATCTTTTGAATATTTTGGATTGTTTCCAATTTCTTTTTCTAATTCCTTAGCAACTACAGTAATAGTTGATAGGGGTGTACCTAAAGAATGCGCAGCAGCGGCAGCTTGAACTCCTATGGACTCTAATTCATGTTCTTTAGCTAAAATTAATTCTAGTTTGTTTAGTGCCTCAGTTCTTTTTCTTGATTCTATTCCAAACCTTGCCCCAAAATAGGTTAAGAAAATTAACCCTATAATCACTGCAGTTGGAATTGCATACAAATAATAATTTGGAACGTGAAAATGTAAATCGCCAGAATGGGGTAAAGGAAGATGATAAAGTGTTAACACTAACAAAACCATTATTGTGACGAAGGATAGATTTAAAGTACTTCTCAAAGATAAAAAAGTTGATGATACTATTGCTGGAACAATTAATAAAATTGTAAAAGGGTTAGTTATACCTCCAGTAAAATAAAGCAAGGCAGCTAATTGGACGAGATCATAAAGTAAGTAAATCGTTGAATGAAAGTTACTTAGTTGGTTTTCTTTAACTTTGAATTGCAAATAAATATTAGTTATTACACCGACCAAAATAATTAAGGAACAATAAAAAAAAGGAAGTTCAAAACCTAAAAAAAAATAAACAATACTGATTGTAAAAAATTGTCCAACAATAGCTATCCACCTCAAAATAACTAAAGTTTTTTTATCTAATTGAATATTATCCTTTGATGTAAAAACTTCCGAAAATTTCATTCGGAAATTATATATCTAAATTTGAAACTTCTAAAGCACGTTTAATTATAAAGTCTTTTCTTGGAGCCACTTCATCGCCCATAAGGATTTTGATTAAATCTTGATCTTTTTTTGATTTGGCTTTCGTATTATTCGAATATTTAACTTGTAACAATATACGTTTTTCAGGATTCAAAGTTGTCTGCCACAGTTCTTCAGGATTCATTTCTCCCAAACCTTTAAATCTTTGAATCTTTACTTTACTTTTTTCTCTTTCAATAAATTTATTAAATTCTTTGGCATTTTTATTAATTTTATTTTTTGATTTTCCTGAAGATTTAATTAAAAAATCTTCTAACTCTTTATCATTTTTAATATAGAAACTCTTTGATCCTTTAGTAATTTTATAAAGAGGAGGTTGAGCAAGATATAAATGACCTTTTTCGATTAACTCATTAAATGGATGATTATTAAATAAAGTTAACAAAAGAGTTCTTATATGAGATCCGTCAACATCAGCATCGGTCATTATAATTATTTTATCGTATCTTAAGTTTTTAATGTCAAAATCCCGAGACCCAGTGCCTAAAGCGTTAATTAAAGTAACTATTTCATTGGAAGACATCATTTTTGAAAAAGCCTTTGTCTCTAAATCTTTTCCATTACCATTTCTAGCTTGCTTGCTGTTTGTATCAACATAAGTATTTAGTATTTTCCCCCTTAAAGGAAGCACAGCTTGATATTCTCTATTTCTTCCTTGTTTTGCTGATCCTCCGGCTGAATCTCCCTCAACAATAAACAGTTCTGTTCCTTCGGCTTTGCCAATTTGACAATCAGCAAGTTTGCCAGGAAGCCCAGATAATTCTAATGATCCTTTTCTTCGCACACCTTCTCGAGCTTTTCTTGCAACATCTCTTGCAATAGCAGCCTGAACTATTTTTAATAATACTACTTTCGTTACTCCAGGATTTTGATCAAACCAAGTTGATAATCTGTCATTAATTACCGATTCTACAATGAACCTTACTTCTGATGAAACAAGCTTATCTTTGGTTTGTGAAGAAAATTTAGGATCAGGTATTTTTAGTGACAAAACGCCGGTTAAGCCTTCTCTAATGTCTTCTCCTGATAAAGTAATTTTATTTTTTTTTAGAAGATTACTGCCTGTAGCATATTTATTGATTACTCTTGTCAATGCACTTCTAAACCCTAATAAGTGCGTTCCTCCGTCTCTTTGATGAATATTATTTGCAAATGGCAACATTTCTTCAGAATATCCAGCATTCCACTTCAATGAGCATTCTACCATGACATTATCTTTTAATCCTGAAATATAGATTGGTTTTTTAAATAAATTAACATCATTTTTATTAACTAAAGCAGTTTTGTTTTTATCTAAAAATTCAACGAATTCTTGTATACCTCCATTGTATTTATTTTTATATTCTTTTTCTTTTTTTGCAGTTTTGTCTACTAAAATAATACTTAAACCCTTGTTTAAAAAAGCAAGTTCTCTCATTCTTTTTTGTAAAATTGATGAACTAAATTTAGTTAAAGAAAATACTTTTTTTGATGGTAAAAAATTTATAAAAGTTCCAGTTTTATTTGTTTTACCCTTAACTTTTAGAGGAGATAAAGCCCTTCCATCTTTAAATTCAACAAAATATTCCTTTTTATCTCTGAATATTCCTAAAATTAATTTTTCAGATAAAGCATTAACCACTGAAACACCAACGCCATGAAGTCCACCGGAAATTTTGTACGAATCATGATCAAATTTACCTCCAGCGTGGAGTTGGGTCATAATAACTTCTGCAGCTGACTTCCTTTCCCCTTTATGTATATCAACTGGAATACCTCTTCCATTATCCTCGACAGAAATGGATTGATCCGAATTAATCGTAACTTTAATATTTGTACAATAACCATCTAGAGCTTCATCAATAGAATTATCAACTACCTCATAAACCATATGATGAAGCCCTGTGCCATCATCAGTATCGCCAATGTACATGCCTGGTCTTTTTCTAACTGCTTCTAATCCCTTAAGAACTTTTATCGAATCTGCTCTATATTTTGATTTTGAGTTATCTTGTTGATCTTTTTGAATCATATATGTGAAATTCTATTAGTATATTTTAACATTTTTATTGACTTAATTAAATCGAAGACAAACGTACACCTTAAATGACCGTTGGTATCAAATGATTACTTAATGAAAAAAAAAAAATTAATCTAAAATCTCCTTTAAACAAAATAAATCAAATTTTCATTGGCATAACGACATGAAAACTATTTTTATCTGACATATCTTTAATTAGCACTGGTGAGGCGGCATCCTTTAAATTAATAATAATTAAATCATTTTCGATTTGGGATGCAATATCAATCAAATATCTACTATTAAAACTTATATCCATATCATCAGAATTAAATATTGCATTAATACTTTCAATACCTTCTCCACTGTTAGGGCTGTTAACTGATAATTGTAAAAAATCTTTCGATATGTTCATTTTTAAACCCTCTTTACGATCCGAGGAAACTGTAGTCACTCTCTCTATAGAATTTTTAAATTCATTTAATTTTATTTGTAATATTTTAACATTATCTATGGGAACAACTTTACTATAATCAGGAAATCGTCCATCAATAACTTTAGAAATCAATACACCACTATCAATTTCGAACTTAATTTTTGATTTATTATTAGATATTTTGATAGCACTTGTACTTTGCTCCAATAAGGAAATAAGTTGAAAAATAGTTTTTTTGGGTAAAATAATAGATTCAAAATCTGTATTAGAATCAATTTCTAGTCTGCTAGAAGAAAGTCTATGACTGTCTGTTGCTACGCTTGATAGAAATGATTTGTTTTCTATATTTATTTTATGTAGATAAATTCCGTTAAGATAATGTCTGGTTTCATCATTTGAAATTGAAATTTTAGTCTTGTTTAGAAGTTTTAGCATTTTTTTAGAAGAAACTTCAAAAGTTTTTTGCTTAATATCTTCATCTGACAAGGGAAAATTATCTGGGGATAAACATAATAAATTAAATTTAGAATTACCAGAAACTAACTTCAGCTTATTTGCGCTTTGTAAAAAAAGTTCAACTTTTGTATTGGGTTCTAATTTTCGTAATATGTCGTAAATTATGCTGGCTGAAGTAGTTGTTGAACCTTCCTTTTTTAATTCTTGTAAGGGAATTTCTTCGGTATAAATTATATCTAGGTCCGTTGCAGTAATTCTAATTTTTGAATCTTTTGCTTCTATCAAGATGTTTGATAAAATTGGAAGTGTTGTTTTTTTTTCAATAATACCATAGGCATGGCTCAATGATTTTAAAAAGGTATTCCTAGATATTGTAAATTCCATTTTGCAATTTTAAAGAAGTCTTTTTATAATTTCAGTTATGCTGTGCTTAATTTCATTATCATTTTTAACTAACTCTTCAATTTTTTTTACAGCATGTATTACAGTTGTATGATCACGATTAGAAAATTTTCTACCAATGTCCGGAAGAGAGTTTGTTGTATACTTCTTTGCTAAATACATGGCTATTTGTCTGGGTCTAGCTAGTGATCTTGATCTTCTAGGCGATAGCATTTCTTGAATATTGAGATTAAAATAGACAGCTACTATATTTTGAATAGACTCAACATTTATCGACTTCTTATTGTCATTAATAAAATCTTTTAAAATTCTTTTGCACTCATAAATGTTTGGAGATTTTGTATTAATTTTACTAAAAGCTAAAACTCTATTTAAAGCTCCAACCATTTCTCTGATACTCGATGTAATTTCGGTTGCCAAAAACTTGAAAACTTCATCATTTAAATTATAATTTTCGTTAAAATTTTTTTTAATATCTTCAAACTTACTTCTCAAAATTTTTATTCTTAAATTTAAATCAGGTGGTTGAATATCAATTACCAAACCTCCTGACAAACGGGATTTAATCCGTCCTTGAACTCTATCAAGATTTGAAGGAGATCTATCTGATGCTACTACTATTTGCGAACCTCTTTCTATTAAAGCATTAAAAGTATGAAAAAATTCTTCTTGCATAGCTTCTTTGCCTGCTACAAATTGAATATCATCAATAATAAAAACGTTAGCTTTCCTGAAAAAATCTTTAAATTTAACCATGTCATTACTTTTTATGGATCTAATAAAATGATACATAAATCTTTCTGCTGAAATAAACATTACTTGTTTCGAGTTCTCAATATCTAACCCGATAGCATTTAATAAATGTGTCTTGCCCATCCCTACCACACTATAAATAAATAGTGGATTATAATGTGAAGACTGAGTGCATACTTTCCTGGCCGCCGTATACGCAAGTTCGTTGCTTTCTCCAACCATGAAATGATCAAAACTATTGTTTAAATTAAATCGATTGTAATTTAATAAGGAATTTTCGATTGATGAAATCTGATTATCTCTTTGAAAGTCTATTTTATCAGACTTTTCTTTCGATTCTTCAATGAAAAACTCAATTCTTTGGATGCTTTTTTTAAATGTTTTAATTATATCCAAAATTTTGTCTGCATATCTTGAAACAATCCAGTCTCTTACAAATCTAGTAGGAGCAGTCAAAACAACATAGTGATTAAATTCTCTTTTTAAATTTATGTTTCTTATCCAACTTTCATAAATATCATTTCCAAAAGTTGTTTTAAAATTTTTAAGGACCTCATTCCAATCAAGCAAATTCTCTTCTAATGCTACAACTGCACTCGAAGCTTGTTTTGATAAAGTTTCAATCATAAAGATATTTATTTTTGATCAAGTAGTTCTATTTTTTTTTTAGCGGGTATGCAATATTTTTTAGGTTGTATTAAGAAAAAAATTATCTTTAGGTTGTATTGTAAATTTTTTACATATTATATTTTTTTGAATTTGAATATAAACTAAATCACAAGTAGCAAAAAAATTACTCTAGAACTTGTTGATGCAACTTAAAATATCATTTAACTAGATTTTGATTTTTTCTCTAAAATTATTTTTTATTTAGTTGTGACAAAAAATAAAGCTATGTCGAAAAATTTATCAACCCTTAATTGACTGATTTATTTTTTTAACTTTTGAATTTTTTTTGTAGCCCTAGAAATTTTTCTTGAGACTGTTTCTTTCCTAATTACACCAGTTTTTGCTATCTTCATCAATTGTGAGTGGAATTTTGGTAAAAAGTCTTGGGCTTCCTTTGTCTTGCCTGCAGCAATATAACTGGACATTTGCTTAATAGCAGCTTTGTATTTACTTTTCCTTATTCTATTGACTGATGTCTGAAATCTAGTTCTTTTTACGCGTCGTTTTCCAGATTTAGTAGTTGGCATAAAGAGGTGAATATATATCTTTTTGCTTCATATCGGTCAATAACAATTAATTTTGACAACTGTTACAATAAAAAGATGATCTATTGGATATTGATATTTTTTTTATTTTTCCTTTGCACGAAATACGAGAACAATTTTTATTTTCTTGTCCATATACATTAAAAAATTGTTGAAAATTGCCACTTTTACCATCTGCATTTTTGAAATCTTTAATTGAAGAACCTCCTTGATTGATTGAAATTTTCAAAACTCTTCTAATATTATAAATTAAATTCTTAATACTCTTTCTTTCTAAATTACTGCATTGCCTTAATGGATGAATTTTCGATAGAAATAAAGCTTCATTTGCATAAATATTACCAAGTCCACTAACAAAAGTTTGATCCATTAATAAATTTTTAATATTTTTTTTTCTATTTTTAATAAACTTTTGTACATATTTTATACAAAATAAAACGCTAAAAGGTTCAGGACCAAGTTTTTTTAAAAAAATAATTTCTTTTAATTTTATATTTTCAAATAGTTTAAAAAAACCAAATCTTCTCACATCATTATAAATTAATATCAAACCATTATTTAAAAAAAAGTAAATATGATTGTGTTTTGCTAATATATTTAAATCATAATAAAAACTTGTTTTAAACATCTTGCTGTCTTTACTTCTAACAATTAAAAATTTTCCACTCATACCAAAATGAACTAAAAGTAATTTATTTTTAAAATGAAAAATTAAATATTTAGATCTTCTTGAAATTTTTAATATCTTTTCATTAATTAATTTTTTGGACAGCGTGTCAGGTATTTTGTATCTTAAATTTTTATTATTAATTTTCACATTTACAATTTTTGCTTTATTTACCATTTTAAATAAAGATCTTTTTACGATTTCTATTTCTGGAAGCTCTGGCATTTGTATATTATATATATTGTGAAAAAACTTAACATATGATCTATTAAATTAAATGAAAACCTATCATAAAAACAATGAAAGACTTGTGACAAAAGTCTTTCAAGATGTTTTTGATAAATATGACCTTATGAATGATTTAATGTCTTTAGGTATTCATAGGATTTGGAAAAAAAACTTTATCCATTGGTTAAATCCACAAAAAAATACAACATTAATTGACGTAGCTTCTGGTACTGGTGATATAGCAAAATTATATTTAAATAAGATTAATTATAAAGGTTGCGTGTATTGTGTAGACGAAAATAAAGGAATGCTTGATTTAAATAAAAGAAAATTTAAAGGAAATACTAGCGTTAAATGGTTCTGCAATAGTGCTGAAAAACTACCATTTAAAAATAATCATTTTGACTATTACACAATTAGTTTCGGTATTAGAAATGTTAGTAATTTAAATAATGCACTTAAAGAAGCTTATCGTGTTCTTAAACCTGGTGGCAGATTTTTATGCCTGGAATTTTCAAAAGTAAAAAACAAAATTTTAAATAGATTTTATAAAACTTATTCAAAATCAATACCTCAAATTGGTAAATTTATAGTGGGCAAATCAGAACCATATGAGTATTTAATTAATAGTATCGAAAAATTTCATTCTCAGGAAAAATTTATTAAACAAATTAAAAAACAAAATTTTATAAACGTATCCTATAGAAATTTAAGCGGTGGAATTGTAGCTATTCATTCAGCTTGGAAAATTTAAAAATGTTTAATAAATTATTTATGCTATTTAAAATTGGAAGAAAGTTATCTACTTCCGGCGCAATCTCATCTATTTATGAAATTTATAATCCCCCAATCACAATCAAAATACTTTTTTTCGTAATTGGCTTCAGTTTTAATGACAAAAAAAATAATAACAATTTGTCTCCAGGAGTAAAATTATGCAATGCACTTCAAAGTATGGGAACTACTTTTATAAAATTAGGACAATTTTTGGCAACCAGACCTGATATAATTGGCGAAGATATTGCAAAAGAATTAGAAAAACTTCAAGATAAATTGCCTTCTTTTCAATTAGAAGAGGCAAAAAATATATTAAGAAAAGAACTTGGAAAAGAAAATTTTGATAAGATCAATAATTTTTCAGATTCAATAGCGGCCGCATCTATTGCGCAAGTGCACTTTGCTACAATTAATGATTCTACCGAAAAAAAAGAAGTTGCTATTAAAATTTTACGACCAAATATAGAAAAAATATTTAACGAAGAATTAGATGCTTTAATGCTATTAGCTTACATTGTTCAAAATCTTATAAGAAAAACAAAGAGATTAAAATTAATTGAAGTTGTGCAGCTGCTACGTGAAATCACGAATGTTGAAATGGATCTTAGATTTGAAGCTGCAGCAGCCAATGAACTTTATGAAAATACAAAAAATGATGTTGGATTTAGGGTTCCTAAAATTTATTGGAACCACACAAGCAAAAGAGTTCTATGTTTAGATAAAATAAATGGAATTTCAATAAGAGAAATTGAAAATCTAAAATCATTAAATATTGACATAAAAAAACTAGCAAAAGATATCATTCAACATTTTCTAAGACATGCGGTTAGAGACGGTTTCTTTCATGCAGATATGCACCAAGGAAATTTATTTGTAACAAAGGATGGTAACATTATGCCAGTTGATTTTGGAATAATGGGCCGACTAGATAAAAATAATAGAAAATATCTAGCTGAGATACTTTATGGATTCATTAAACGAGATTACAAAAAAGTAGCTGAAGTACATTTTTTAGCGGGATTAGTTTCAAAAGAAGTTTCAAAAGATGAATTTGCGCAAGCGTTACGTTCAATAGGAGAACCAATTTTTGGCCAATCTGTCAAAAATATATCTGGCGGTAAACTATTAAGTCATCTTTTTGAAATTACTGAAAAATTTAATATGCAAACTCAAATACAGTTATTACTCTTACAAAAAACTATGGTTGTTGTTGAGGGAGTTGCTAGAAAACTTGATCCTGATACTAATATATGGAATATATCGAGACCAATACTAGAAAACTGGCTAAAAGAAATTAAGGATCCAATTAATAAAGCAAGCGAAATCATAAATGAGACCTCCGAAATACTTAAGAGATTACCAGATTTACCTATTATTATGGACAGAGCAAATGATGTGATGACTTTAATAGCAGAAGGTAAATTTAATCCAAACACATTGGCTTATCGCAGTTTAAGAGAAGAAGAATTAAAGCTAGAATTAATGCGTAACAAGATATTAGGAGGAGTTTTAGTACTTGTAATTTTTGTTCTCATAGTATTCAAATAACAAAGTTATGGATAAATTACTTAACAACAAAAAAATTATTTTGATTATTGGTGGTGGAATTGCTGCATATAAATCTCTTGATTTAATTCGTTTATTAAAAAAACAAGAGTGCGAAATAAAAGTTGTTCTAACGGAATCTGGGAAAAAATTTGTTACTCCTTTATCAATTTCATCATTGTCTCAAAATAAAGTTTACCAAGATATTTTTGATAGCGAGAATGAAGCTGAAATGGATCACATATCATTATCTAGATGGTGTGATATAATTTTATTTGCTCCAATTACCGCAAACTCCATTGCGAAACTTGCTTCTGGAAGAGCAGATGATCTAGCATCAACACTAATATTGGCATCGAACAAACAAGTAATATTAGCTCCAGCAATGAATGTTAGAATGTGGCTTCATAAATCTACTCAAAATAATATCGATAAATTGTTAGATTTTGGATATTTGTCTGTAGGACCATCAACTGGTGAAATGGCGTGTGGAGAATATGGAGAGGGCAAAATGTCATCGCCTGACCAAATATATGAATTCATAAAAAATTATTTTTCTGACCGAAATATTGTAAAAAATAAAAATTTAAAAGCGCTTGTTACTGCAGGACCAACAAAAGAATATATAGACCCTGTTAGATTTATTACAAATAACTCAAGCGGTAAACAAGGATATGAAATTGCTAATTCATTGGCAAAATTTGGTGTTAAAACAACATTGATATCCGGACCATCTACATTAAAAAAACCTAAAAATGTAAATATTATAAGAGTGGAATCTGCTGATCAAATGTATATGGAAACAAAAAAAGCTTTGCCTGTAGATATAGCTGTATGCACAGCCGCAATAACTGATTTTAAACCTGAGAAATATGAAACAAAAAAAATTAAAAAGAATACTTTAAATTTAAATTTTAAAAGAAATATAGATATATTAGAATTTTTATCAAAAAATAATTCACAAAGACCTAGATTAGTAGTTGGTTTTGCTGCAGAAACGAATGATATCTTAAAATTTGCCAAGGAGAAAAAAAATAGAAAATATTGTGATTGGATTATAGCAAATGATGTTTCAAAACCAGAAATTGGATTTAATTCTGAATATAATGCTGTATCAATAATTGATAACAACAGAGTTGAAAAAATTGAAAAAAATTTAAAATCCTATATAGCAAATAAAATAGCTAGAAAAATAATTAATAATTTTATCCAATAGTACACATGGTAAAAATATTAGTTAAAAAGTTTGATAAAAATATCAAACTTCCAGCTTATAAAACCTCTGGATCTTCAGGAATGGATCTTGTGGCATATATTAAAAATAAAATAATTATTAATCCGGGTAAAACGGCAATGATTCCAACTGGTATTGCCGTAGCGATTCCAAGACATTATGAAATACAAATAAGACCAAGATCAGGTTTAGCGGCAAAAAAAGGTATTTCTATTTTAAATACACCAGGTACCGTTGATTCAGATTATAGAGGTGAAATAAAAATTATTTTAATAAATTTAAGTAAAAAATCATTTATGGTAAAATCAGGCGATAGAGTTGCTCAGATGATTTTATGCCCAGTAGTGAAGGGTAAACTTCAAGAGGTTAAAAATCTTCCTAAAACAGTAAGAGGCAAAGGTGGGTTCGGCTCAACAGGCAAATAAAAAAATCTTAATGGAATTTACAAAAAAACAAATAGATAGATATTCACGACAAATAATTTTAAAAAAAGTTGGTGTAATCGGACAAAAAAAACTTTTGAAATCTAGTGTTTTAATTGTTGGCGCTGGAGGACTAGGCTCACCTATTGCAATCTATTTGGCTGCATTAGGTATAGGTAAAATTGGAATTGTTGATAAAGATAATGTTAAAATATCTAATCTTAGTCGCCAAATTATTTTTGAAACTAATGATGTTAATAAAAATAAATCCTCTGCAGCAATTAGTAAACTAAGAAAAATTAATCCAGATATACAACTTAAATCTTTTAACAAGAATTTGACAATAATAAATATAAATCAAATTGCAAAAAAATTTGATTTAATAGTAGATGGAAGTGATAATTTTAGAACACGTTTTTTAATTAATGATTATTGTTTAAAAAATAAAAAAATTTTGGTTTCCGGAGCAATAAGTAAGTTTGATGGTCAAATTTATACTTTTAATTTTTCTAAAAAAAAGTCTCCTTGTCTTAGATGCTTTATTCCTAAAATGCCAAGAAACCCTGATATTGATAATTGTGAATACGAGGGGGTTCTAGGCCCTTTAGCAGGCATTGTTGGTAGCATTCAAGCAAACGAAGTAGTAAAGGAAATCCTTAATATTGGGAATACTCTTTGTGGTCATATTTTAATAATTGACGCTTTAAAACTTACATTCAGAAAAGTAAAATTAAATAAACGTTCTGATTGTTATTGTTATGAAAAAAAATAAAAATAATTATTTTATTTTTATTATTTTATTTTTTTCGTTCTTGCTATTTTTTTCAAACATTAATGCAAACGAAAATAAAGAATTCTTAACTTTAAAAAATATTGAAGTTAATTTGCGACAAGGTCCATCTTTTGAATATCCAATTAAGTTAGTTTACAAAAAAAAATATCTACCAGTTATTATTATTGATAAATCTGAAACATGGAGGCAGATTAGAGACTTTGAAAATAACTCTGGTTGGATACATATTTCACAACTTTCGAGAAGAAAATCTGGCATAAATATTAAAAATAATTCTATTATTTATAAAAAGCCTACCATTTACTCAAAACCAATTGCTAAACTTGAAGTGGGAAGATTAGTTTTGATAAAAAAATGTAAAATGAAATGGTGCAAAATTACTTCTGGTAACTTTAATGGATGGATTTACAAAAATTCTTTGTGGGGAAAAATTAAATAAAATCTTTAGCTAAAGATTCTTTATTTTGTTTCTTTAATATCCCATCTAAGTCCCTTCTTAATCTAGACATGTCAAATTTTATATTTTTTAAATTTTACTTTAGATCAAAACGGTCTATATTCATCACTTTTGTCCACGCAGATATAAAATCAGCAAGAAACTTAGGTTTAGAATCTTCACAAGCATAAACTTCTGCTATTGCTCTTAGCTGAGAATTTGATCCAAATATAAGATCAATACGAGTACCAGTCCACTTAACTTTGTTTGTTTTACGATCTCGTCCCTCGAATAAATCTTCTTCTTTAGAAACTTCTTTCCACGTTGTGCTCATATCAAGCAAGTTAACGAAGAAATCATTTGTAAGTGTCTCTGGTTTTTTTGTGAATACCCCATGTTTTGACTTGTCAAAATTTGTGCTTAATACACGCATACCACCTACGAGAACTGTCATCTCAGGAGCAGTTAGTTTCATTAACTGAGCTCGATCAATCAACATTTCCTCTGCTGATATAGTATATTTAGTTTTAAGATAATTTCGAAATCCATCTGCTTTTGGTTCAAGTAAACCAAATGAGTGTATATCTGTCTGATCTTGTGAAGCATCAGTACGACCCGGTGAAAATGGAACTTTTACATCTTGTCCTGCATTCTTCGCAGCTTTTTCAATTCCAGCACAGCCCCCTAAAACAATTAAGTCAGCTAGTGAAACCGTTTTGCTTTTAGTATTAAAACCTTTTTGTATTTTCTCTAAAGTTCTAAGAACCTTAGATAATTCAGATGGATTATTAATTTCCCAGTCTTTTTGAGGAGCAAGTCTAATTCGTGCACCGTTGGCTCCTCCTCGCTTATCTGAACCACGGAAAGTTGACGCTGATGCCCAAGCTGTAGAGACCAGTTGAGAGATAGAAAGTCCTGATTTTAATATTTTGGCTTTAAGAGTAGTAATATCTTTTTCTTTAAGTTTGTATTTAACTTTTGGTACTGGATCTTGCCAAATAAGCTCTTCTTTTGGAACATCTTTGCCAAGATAACAAGCACGAGGTCCCATATCACGGTGCGTAAGCTTAAACCAAGCTCTTGCAAATGCATCTGCAAACTCATCTGGGTTTTCATGAAAATGTTTAGAAATTGGACCGTATTTAGGATCCATTCTTAAAGAAAGATCTGTAGTTAGCATCATAGGAGGATGTTTTTTAGATAGATCATGCACATCAGGAACAACATTTATATCAGCACCATTTTTTTTTGGTTTCCACTGATGTGCTCCTGCAGGACTCTTTGTCAGTTCCCAATCATGTTTAAATAATAAATCAAAATAACCATTATCCCACTTTATTGGGTTAATGGTCCAAGCTCCTTCGAGACCACTGCTAACAGTATCAGCGCCCATACCAGTTCCAAAATTACTCGTCCAACCCATGCTTTGTTCTTGAATTTTTGCACCTTCAGGTTCGGGGCCTTTATGTGATTCAGGAGCAGCGCCATGGGATTTTCCAAAAGTATGTCCGCCAGCAATAAGGGCGACTGTTTCATAATCATTCATCGCCATTCGACCAAAAGTTTCGCGAATATCATGAGCCGCTAAAAGAGGATCTGGATTTGCGTTAGGACCTTGTGGATTTACGTAAATCAAGCCCATATGCGTTGCACCTAAAGGATTTTCAAGATCTCGCTTGCCGCTGTAACGGTTAACACCGAGCCATTCTTTTTCAGATCCCCAATAAATATCTTCCTCTGGCTCCCAAATATCCTCTCGACCTCCTCCAAAGCCAAAAGTTTTAAAACCCATTGACTCTAAAGCTACGTTGCCAACTAGAATGTAAAGATCAGCCCATGAAATTTTTTTACCGTACTTTTTCTTAATGGGCCAAAGTAACAATCTTCCTTTATCTAGATTAACATTATCTGGCCAACTATTTAGTGGAGCAAAACGTTGATTACCCGTTCCTGCGCCACCACGTCCGTCGCCAGTTCTGTATGTTCCTGCAGCATGCCACGCTAATCGAATAAAAAGTCCTCCATAATGACCGTAGTCAGCAGGCCACCAATCTTGTGAGTCTGTCATTAATTTATGTAAATCTTTTTTTAGTGCTTTAAAGTTAAGTGTTTTGAATTCTTTTGCATAATTAAATTTCTTGTCCATAGGATCGACTAAAGAAGAATGTTGACTTAGAATTTTAAGGTTTAAACTGTTTGGCCACCAGTTTCTATTGGATGTACCTTTGCCAGTTGGAAACTTTGGAGATGTTCCTGCACCTGTAACTGGACACTTTGATTGCTCACTCATGTAAATCTTACTTTAAAATTATAATTATTAATTTGTAATCGTTCTAAAACTAAATATATTTAATAACATATATTAATCAAGTATTAGTTTATGAGTATGACAAAAAAACACAGCTTCAAATATGAAGAATTAATTGATTGTGCCAACGGTAAATTATTTGGACCTGGAAATGCAAAACTCCCTTCACCACCGATGCTTATGTTTGATAGAATTACAAATATTCAAGATACAAAAGGAAAATTTGGTAAAGGATTAATTGAAGCAGAGCTTGATATAAGGTCAAATTTATGGTTTTTTGATTGTCATTTTAAAAATGATCCTGTTATGCCGGGTTG
>Ga0207913_1000139_pt1 | contig 18585 bp, 16 predicted proteins | sample DeeseametaMP2913_FD_184168 | JGI IMG/M metagenome (GOLD analysis project Ga0207913, IMG submission 184168) | Marine microbial communities from the Deep Atlantic Ocean - MP2913 (SPAdes) | ecosystem: Environmental > Aquatic > Marine > Oceanic | place: West of Santa Cruz de la Palma, Atlantic Ocean...
GTAGTCAGTGCGCTTCGATTCGTTGTAGTAGCAGTTCAAGCCTTGCAGGTACTCCTCCCACGCGCTGAGGTTCTCCGGACGTTTGCGGATAAGCCGGACCTGCTCGTGCCCCGTCACCGAAGGGGCCACCCTCCGTGCAATCGCCTCGGAAACCTCGTCCTGCACGTCGAAAATGTCCTCAAGAGTGCGATCCCAGCGCTCCGACCAGAGGTGATGATCTTCATCGGTGTCAATGAGCTGCGCAGTGATGCGCACACGGTTGCCGCCCTTGCGCACACTGCCCTCCACGATGTAGCGGGCGCCTAATTCCTGTGCGACCTGCTTGAGGTTGTGCGACTGTCCCCGGAAGGTGAAGCTTGAGTTGCGCGAGATCACCGGAAAGGTGCGCCAGAGCGAGAGGTTGGTGATGATGTCCTCTGATATACCGTCCGCGAAGTACTCCTGCTCAGGATCCCCGCCCATGTTCGTGAAGGGCAGCACCGCAATTGCGGGAACCTTGGCCTCGGTGGCGGCAGGCGGTTCCGGGGCGGCTTGCGGTGTCGGCTCTGCGGGCGCTGGTACTGCGAAGGCTTCAAGCACCTTTGAGGAACTGCCGATTTCGACCATGAAGGTGTGAACCGGCTCCTCGATGTTCTTCATCTCCTGCGGTCCCGCACTCACAAAACCCAGGTCGAGCTTGCGGCGAACCTCGTCGTGGAACTTCCCGGAAACGCAGATGCCTCCCGGCTCGGCGAGGGGTTCCAGCCGTGCTGCGACGTTCACCCCGTCACCATAGAGGTTGTCGCCCTCCACGATCACGTCCCCAAGATTCAACCCTACCCGGAACTGCATCTGGTCCTCAGGGGCCACCTCGTTGTTGCGGTCCCGCAGGTTCTTCTGGAATTCCACCGCCGCCACGATAGCGTCCACCGGACTGGCGAACTCTGCGATCACAGAGTCTCCGGCACTCCCGAAGACGCGTCCGTGGTAGGTCTCGATGGACTCGTCGGTGATAGCACGGCAGATTTTGAGGTTGTGTAGCGTGCGATCCTCATTCTCGCCCATCATCCTGCTGAAGCCGACTACGTCTGCAGCGAGGATAGCGGCTAGTTTTCTTCGGGGTTTCGATTCACTCATGGTTCTTCAAACTTAAAAAACAGGAGTAATAATATTACAGCTCCGACAACTGGAGAGTATACATCGGTTTGAATGATCTTAAAACACAAAAAACATTTCAGAGTCTATCATTGCTGCGAAGAATTTGCTCGTGGAAAAAGTCATAGTTGAAAGATACTCAAATTAGCTTGTTATCCCCACAATTCCGGTGATGGTGGGTGAACAATACTGCCGTCATATTTAAGCGGAAAAGGTCTGTCTTCATAAAGATATAACGGTGCATCAAGGTCAACTATTTTTGCTCGCTGAGCAATTAAAAATGCCGGCGCGATTCCTAGTGAAGTTGCAGACATGCAGCCCACCATTGTCCGAAAGCCCTTATTTTCAGCCGCGGTCTGCAAACTCAGAGCTTCGGTGAGTCCTCCGGTTTTATCCAGTTTAATATTAACGAATTCATAGAGTCCCACTAAACGATCAAGGTCAGCGGTGTCGTGACAGGATTCATCGGCACAGACCGGAATGGGATGGTCCAGTGTTTTCAAAACACTATCGTTATCTGCGGGAAAAGGCTGTTCAATCATTTCTACTCCAAGCTGCTTTAATTCTGGAACATAACGATTAAAATGTTCCGGAGTCCAAGCCTCATTCGCATCAACCACCAAACGTGTTTCCGGAGCATTTTTTCTGATTGCTACCAGTCGTTCCAAGTCGCCTTCGCCGGTGAGTTTTATTTTTAAAATTGGTCTTTGGGCATTTTTCAGCGCGACGTCACCCATTTTTTCCGGGGTATCTACACCGAGCGAATACACAGTTGTTACGTTTTCTGGTTCCGAAAGAGTTTCCTTTCCCAAATGCAGAAAAATTTCCGGCAGTTCCCAGACCCTTTTTCCGGCAAGTTTTGCTTCCAAATCCCAGAGTGCGCAATCCACTGCATTCCTGGCCGCGCCTTTTGGCATAGTTTGCTGCAGTTCTGTGCGGCTTAAACCGTTTTCCAGTTGGCTTCGAATATTTTCAATCAGCATTTCTGACTGAGAGACAGACTCTTGGTAGTGTTCAGTCGGAGTGGCTTCACCCCATCCTCTGCAGCCGTTTTGTTCCAATTCAACGACAACTGCATCGAAATTATCGTCACTTCCTCTTGAAATTGCAAAAGGCTCCTCACTCCAGTTTTCAGTTTTGACGGTAAGTTTTCGGCTAGACATAGAATATTTTTTGTTCTTTAAAAGTTGATGTTAATATATATCTTCCGGATCTTCCTGAGGACGTGCGCGCCAACGACGGTGCATCCAGAAATATTGTTCAGGATATTTCCGGATCACATTTTCTAAAGCAGAAGTGATTTTTTGGGTTATTGCCAGCGTATCTTTTTCCTGTTCTCCAGAAAGATCAAAAGTAATGCGCTGAAATGATATTTCTAAATGATCACCGACATAAGGACATGTTACTAGTACAACCGGACTTTCCCGCAACAAATGAAAGGCGGCTGTTCCTTTGCTGGAGGAAGCAAGTTTTTCAAAAAAGTTTACAAAAAGATCAGATTTATTGTCGTTTTGATCGATCAGCATTGCAATGATTTTATTGGCCGCAAGTGCTCTCCCCATTTGCAGGGTGGCTCTTTTACCTTTATCAATAGTTTCAACTCCAAAATTGGCACGTGCAGTATTTTGAAGTTCGTTGGTAAGCGGATTGGTTTGCCGTCCGACATACATGGTAACGGGGTACCCCAGTTCTGCCAGGGCCGGTGGAATCATTTCCCAATTGCCAAAGTGTCCGCTGATCAGAAGCACGCCCTTTTTTTCTGATAAAGCTTGATCCAGTATTTCCAAATTATGACATTTTGCGATTTCTGAGGTATGACCTTTCCAAGCATCCATGTGCAAAACGTCCATACAAAAACGGGCAAACCATCGGTAGTTTGCACGTGCAATTTGTTTCCGTTCTACAGTTGAGAATTTTGGAAAAGCGAGCTCCAGATTGATTGCGACTATACTCCTGCAAATGCGCAAACCATGATAAAGTAAGCCATCAAGCAGTATTGTACCACGCCGCCGCGTTTTTTTTGATGCACCTTTGCCCCAACGTTTTAAGCTGTTGAAAAGGGTAAATTCAAGGCGGTGGCGAAATTTGAATGTTTCTGGTGTAAGTTTGCTGTTGCTATCTGACATTTTCAGATTGAGAGATTTCGTGAATCTTTAACAAAACAATAACAGATTCAGCCCAACTTGAAAACCAGAATACTCTTTTTCAATCCTGTATGTAATGCTTCTTAAACTAATGCAGAAAGCAGTCTGGACTCGATATTTTGATACAAGTGTGTCATTTTATATCTAAGAGTTTGTCACTATTACAAGCAGAAATATAAATAATTTATATGACTATCGATTGTCTGCACATCGAAAACTGTCAATCAGTCAGCAGAGTTGCGAACTATTAAACAATTGGAAAATCATCATGTCCTCACTGGATGGTAATATTAATATTTGTATAATAATACATGAAGAAAACAACACCTGATCCCAGCCTTATCCGGAACTTCTCAATTATTGCTCATATCGATCACGGAAAATCCACCTTGGCTGACTGTTTAATGAAAGAGACAGGTGCAGTTTCAGAACGTGAAGCGCAAGAGCAACTGCTGGATAACATGGATATTGAGCGTGAGCGCGGGATTACAGTAAAGTCGCAGAGTGTGCGCTTGAATTACCTGGCAGAAGACGGAAAAGAATATGTCCTGAACCTGATTGATACTCCCGGACATGTTGATTTTACTTATGAAGTCTCCCGGTCTTTGGCAGCATGTGAAGGAGCATTACTGGTTGTTGATGCAGCACAGGGCGTGGAGGCGCAGACCTTGGCCAATGTTTATATGGCCATTGAAAACGATTTGGAGGTGCTGCCAGTTTTGAACAAAATTGATCTGCCTACAGCAGAACCGGAAAGAGTTTGTCAAGAAGTTGAAGAGCTTATAGGCTTGGATACCAGCATTGCTGTCAGAGTAAGTGCTAAACAGGGAATTGGCATTCAGGAAGTCCTCCAGCAGGTAGTGGATTTTGTGCCGCCTCCAGCAGGCAATCCAGACGCGCCATTGAGGGCATTGATTTTCGATTCATGGTTTGATTCCTATCTTGGAATTGTCATAATGATCCGGATCATAGATGGTAAAGTGCGGGTTGGTGATAAAATTCGCTTTATGGCAACTGCTAAAGAGTTTGAGGTAGTTCAGCTGGGAGTATTTACTCCTTTTCGTGAGGAGTGCTCTGAACTTGGGTTGGGGGAAGTCGGTTTTTTAAGTGCCTCCATCAAGACGATTGGACACACCAGAATTGGAGATACTGTCACAACTGCAGAAAATCCCAGTCAGGAAGCGCTTGCTGGTTATGCAGAAGCAAAGCCGATGGTGTTTAGCGGTATCTTTCCGGTGGAAGGAGAACAATATGAAGAACTTAAAGAAGCTTTGCGTAAACTGGCTCTGAATGATTCTTCATTGAGTTATGAATTAGAAACTTCTGCGGCACTTGGTTTCGGTTTTCGCTGCGGTTTTCTGGGACTGCTGCATATGGAGATTACCCAAGAACGTCTGGAACGGGAATTTGATTTGGAACTTATCACCACTGCTCCAAGTGTTGTTTATCAGGTTCATCTCAAAAAAGGTGGAGTTATCCGGGTGGATAATCCATCTAAATTGCCGTCACCAGTTGAGATTGAATTTATCGAAGAACCGTATATTCGAGGGCGCGTCCTGACTCCGCAGGATTATGTAGGCGGAATTATGAAACTTGCCCAGGATCGGCGCGGTGTGCAGACCAACATGGAGTATCCTTCACCAAATCGAGTGATGCTTGAATATGAACTTCCTTTAAATGAAATTGTCCTGGATTTTTATGACCAGCTAAAATCTATCTCAAAGGGTTATGCTTCTTTTGATTATGAATTGATTGAATTTCGCAGAGGTTCATTAGTTAAATTAGATATTTTGCTGAATGGTGAAATAGTTGATGCTTTGTCATTAATCGTACCCCGAGATAAGGCTCCCTACCGTGGACGTGCACTGGCAAAAAAAATAAAAGAGTTTATTCCAAAACAAATGTATGAAGTTGCAATACAGGCAGCAATAGGTGCAAAAATAATTGCACGTGAAACTCAGGGTGCGATGCGCAAAGATGTAACTGCAAAATGTTATGGTGGTGATATTACCCGCAAGAGGAAACTACTGGAAAAACAAAAGGCCGGGAAAAAACGAATGAAGCGGGTAGGTTCAGTAGAAGTTCCACAGGAAGCATTTATGGCAGTTTTGAAAATTGATCGATAATCAAATTTAATTATGTACAATAATATAATATGAGTCAAATTCGCCTCACTTCCAACCTTTCAACAAACAACGAACAAGCATCAATTGATCCTCAAAAGGTTGCTTTTGCTGAGTCAGATATCCGCAGCAAATTGCTACGTTTGGACCAGGCATTATATGTTGTACAAAATGGAGAGGCTGTTGGTGTTTGCCTTGCTGAAGACCTGAAAGACTCTGTAGCCGGCACTTCGATGTCACTTTTATCACATGTGGAACTTCTGCATGTGGGGCAGTTGGGTGACCCGGAATTTATGCGGGCTTACGGTATTAACATGGCGTACATGACTGGAGCGATGGCTAATGGTATTGCTTCAGAGGAGCTGGTAATTGCCTCCGGAAAAGTAGGATTGCTAAGCAGTTTTGGAGCTGCAGGCCTGGTGCCGCCCCGTATTGAAGAAGCAATCAACAAAATTCAGCAGGCTTTACCAAATGGGCCATATGCCTTCAATCTTATCCATAGTCCCAGCGAAGATGCAATAGAACGCGGAGCAGTTGATTTATTTTTAAAGCATGGCGTGACAACAGTAGAGGCTTCGGCATTTCTCGGGCTGACACCAAATATTGTGCGTTACCGGGCTGCTGGTTTACGTCTCAACGCACAAAATCAGGTTGAGATTAGAAACAGGGTTATTGCTAAAATATCACGGACAGAAGTTGCTTCAAAATTTATGATGCCTGCACCGGCAACAATTCTTCAACAATTACTTTCAGAGGGAAGTATCACGGAAGAACAGGCTCGTCTTGCAGCAAATATTCCAATGGCAGACGACATCACTGTTGAAGCTGATTCTGGAGGACATACAGATAACCGTCCGCTGATTTTACTTCTTCCGACAATTTTAGCATTGCGAGAACAAATACAGGCAAAATTTGGTTATAACCAGCCAATTCGCGTAGGAGCTGCGGGTGGAATTGGAAATCCGGCTTCTGCCCTGGCCGCCTTTATGATGGGTGCAGCTTATGTAGTGACTGGTTCAGTCAACCAGTCCTGTGTGGAAGCTGCCGCCTCCGCGCACAGTAAAAGCCTTTTAGCCCAGGCAGAAATGACAGATGTAATAATGGCTCCGGCAGCGGATATGTTTGAAATGGGTGTGGAATTACAGGTACTTAAGCGTGGTACCATGTTTCCAATGAGAGCAAAAAAACTGTATGAACTATATAAAAACTATGAAAGCATCGAAGCAATTCCGCAAGAGGAGCGGGAAAAACTGGAGCAGCAGGTATTCCGGAGTTCAATTGATGAAATCTGGCGGCAAACGGAGGAACATTTCAATGCCAGAGATCCTCATCAAATTGAACGTGTGAAGGATAACCCTAAGCGTAAAATGGCCCTGATTTTTCGTTGGTATCTTGGTTTGTCTTCTCGCTGGTCAAACTTTGGTGAGCAGGGACGAGAGTCTGATTACCAAATTTGGGCCGGTCCGGCAATGGGTGCATTCAATTATTGGGTTAAGGGCTCATATTTGGAAGAAGTATCTAACCGGAAAACGGTGGAAGTGGCCTGGCACATTATGACTGGTGCAGCATATTTGTATCGTCTGCGTCTTTTACAAATTCAGGGAATATGGCTCCCACCTGCCTGCGAAATGTATGTACCTCAGCCTTTTTCTGTTTGAAACTAACCGACTAAAAGTACAAGTTTACCGGAAAGCTTTGCAGAGGCCCGACGCTTTTCATGTCTTGTGTTCTTTATCGGAGGCATGATAGATTTTAATAACAGTTTTAGCGGTTATTTCTTCCCAATTAGAATGAAAAAATAGAGGAGGTGTGAGTATCAAAATTGCTGTTATGACCATGAAGGGTGGGCAGGCCAAGACCACTCTTGCAATCAATTTAGCCTCTCGTATTGCCAAAGCCAGACGTGAAGTACTCTTGATTGATTCAGATATTCAGGCAAATGTCACCACCACTTTCAAACGTGACCACCATTGTAATCTGGCTAATGTAATCTTGGGAAGAGTCAGTAACTTTGAGTTTATCGAGCTGGAACGGCACCTGTCATTTTTTCCATCTGGGGGGGAGGCAATGGTGGAGGCCTCAAGTTATCTAAGTCAAACCCGTTTCAAAGATGCACTCTTCAAAAACCTGCTGTCATCAATCAATCATAAAATAGTGATCATAGATACGGCACCCAGTTGGAGTGACGTCAGCCGCAATATTTTGATGTATGTTGACTATGTAATTGTTCCGGTAGTAACAGATTATCTTGGGTTTAGTGGTTGTGACCAAATCATGTCCTATATTGATGAATTCAAGGAAAGCAAGTTGGGTCAATGCAAAGCAGAAGTACTTGGAATTGCAATTACCCGCTCTCAACCAAGGACAAACCTTTCGCAAACAATAACTGAAGGACTTCGGGAAAGGTGGTCGAATTTGCTGTTTAAACGGGTGATTGAAGAATCTGTTTCCATTCAGGAAGCACCTGCATTTCAGCAAAATATTTTTGATTACAGGAAGGGTCGCACCCGCGGAGCAGAAATGTACGACCAGCTTTGCAGGGAAATAATGCGTCGGATCATCCAGAGACAGAAGGATTCTCTGTGATTATTGACTTTCTACAAGATCATCTGCTTTAATTTTCTATTGGATTTTCTATAAGATTATTCCTGCGGTCTTGATGAACGCAAATCAGGTTAAAACCAGGCCTTCTGATTCTAAATTATCATGTCAAAAGCACTAAAAATTAATTTAAATTCACAACGTGAAATTCGACAGGAAGGTGCACAAGATCCTAAATCGATTCCGGCAAGTTCAACTCTGCCGGTTGGACGGATCAAAACCGATTTTTTCCTTCCGGAGTTAAACTTGGACACTGTAGAGGATTCTACCGAAAAAAGTTCTCCTCAGGTGCAGAAGGTGGTAAGCCGGATAAATAAATTTATTGAAAATATTGCTGATGATTATTTTTTACTTGGGCTGCATTTAATTTCGCTGCATTCTCTGCTCAAGGAATCTAAACTCAATACAGAGCAAATAAGATCCTGGTATGCAGAAAATATTAATATGCCCTACTCTTCTGCTATGCAGTGCCGAAAGGTGGCAGATGTTTATTCAGCAAATCCGGAACAGATCGGACGGTACACTGCTTCCGGAGCATATCTTTTGAGCAGTTGTAAAACTCCGGAAGAACGTGAAGAGATTTGGCAGGAAGCGCGAGGAGAAAAGTCTGCGCCGAGTATCAGAGAACTGCGGGAGACACTAAAGCAGGTACGTGAAAGGCAGGCCCTGGAGAAGCTGGAGCTGGAAGATGTAAATACTGAAAGAGAAAATTCTGTGAATAAATTCCGGATGACTCCAGACAAAATTCATGAGTCTCTGCAAACAATTTCGCATTACTGTGATAGTTTTGTTGCTTGCGAAAAACCTGTGGAACAGGCTGAAATGCGTGAAGTTCTGCTGGACTCTCTGCGGATCTTGCTAAAAGATTTGGAGGAAACAGTTTAGTCCTCTGCACGGTTTTTGGAAATATTATCCAAAAACATAACTGCTGCGAAACCGACTCCCATCAGCAGAATTGAGATCCATAATTCCGTATTGACTAACGGCCAGACGTTTTCTTCCCGGAGAACATGTTCTTTACCCCGTATTATTTGACTTTCCAAAGTAATTTTCCAGGGCCAGACTTTCCGCATTGCACCAATCATGAAGCCGGTGAGAAGGGCTAATGTGAAATCATGCCAGCGCTCAAGTCCGTAACGTAAAAAACGTGAAAATCCTATAATTCCGATTATGCATCCAGCAGTGAAAATGAGGATGATTCCCAGATTGTCCTGAGCAAATGGATTCCTTAAAGCTGATGTGATAAAAACATATTTTCCTAAAATCAGCAGAATAAACGAACCGCTCAATCCCGGAAGAATCATGGCACAAATTGCAATCATTCCGCTGAAAAAAATATACCATGGTTCTTCCGGAGTATGCAGCGGAATCAGCCCGGTAATTCCGTAGGCCAGCAAAGTCCCTAAAGCTAAGGCAGGGAAACTGGTAACACGATTATTGATAGAATGGCCTACCACCAAAATTGAAGCAGTGATCAAACCAAAAAAGATGGACCACGTTGGTACCGGATGTTCTGTCAGCAGGTAGTGCATCAGGTGTGCAGTACTGATTAAGGCAACCGCAATTCCTGAAACCAGTGTGATCAGGAAACGCAGATGGAGTTCTGCCAATGCTTCTTTGAAACGCAGTCGGAGTGCTTGCCGGAATAATTTGCCATTAATTGAGGAAATTGCTGTCAGTAGGCTGTGATAAATACCAGTTATAAATGCAATAGTTCCTCCGGAAACTCCCGGAACAATATCAGCAGTACCCATTCCCAAACCTTTAATAAACAAATTTAGATGTTCTACAACAGTTACGGGGCCGGGAGAGGCCATCCATGATTCAGTCCAGGTAGTTGGTCTGGTTATAGTTAAGGGATCGTTTTCTTTTGAAATTTCTTTGGTATCGGGAGGCATGAGGTGATTAATATTTTACTCAGACAAGATAATGCTTTTTACTGTCTGTAACGTAAAAATGATGCTGGTATGCTTCATCAAGTATTTTCCAGAACTCCTGGTCAAACTCTGAATCCTCGAGTTTTTTTCTTAAACCCTGACAAAAATGAGTCAACTGCCGGGAAGATTGAGCACATTCTCGTAAAAATTGATTTGCGAAAACCTGAAGTTCCCAAGGGAATTCTGATTCACTCAAATCTAACAGAGGAGCGTCTTTTTCATGTTGTTCAAAAAGTTTCGTTGCAAGCTGATCTACCAGATAAAAAAAGTCCTTACCAAGTACATTAAGCGCTCTTCCTTCGTCTGGTCCGAGTCTCTGGATTAAATTTTCCTGAAAACTCCTGAGGACCAGTCTTGCAATTGTTTTGTCTTCCAGCATTACTTTTTTAACCTATTAGTAACAGAATTCGTGAGCCATTAATTCTAGTAAGATACTGATATTATTGACTACGGTATGTCATCTCGACCAAAGGGAGAGATTTGATAAAGTACCGACATCCTATAAGATCCCTCACATACGTTTGGGATGACACGATAAAACTCACGACTGTCGAGTAACAGAATTAGATTTGTAAAAGGCCTTTAGATACATCCTGCAAGAATTATGACAGCAGGAATTCTTTTATTGGAAGATGAATTATTGTCCGGTAAAAAACAGGACTTTGCACAAAATTCAGTGCTCAGGAATTGGAAATATTAATTTTTTAGACTTGAAGGAAGCTGAATTTTTAACTTTGAATACTGTGGTGGGACCTGAGTGGAGAATTTAGTTATTTAACAATGAGCAGAAGAAATTCCAGAAAGCATTGGCAACTAAGATTCAGAGTTCATGATCATTAATCAAAACCTGAATCAATGCTTTGTAGCTTAAAGAAACTGTGCTACTTTTTGACGTACAATTGAGCGTTTCAGTTTACTTTCATATTTATTCTGCCGACTTTCCTCTTCCTCCCAACTGGAAGTTGTAGGAGCACCGGTGAGGAGAATGTCCTTTGCTTTTTTTTCTGCATCTTGTGCACGCTCTATGTCAATTTCATCAGCGGTTTCGGCCAGTTCTGCCAGCACCCTAACAATGTTCCCTTCAACTTGGGCATAGCCCCAGTGAACAGCAATGGCCAGTGTCTTTCCACTGCTGCTTTTATAAGACATAATTCCAGTATCAAGTGTAGTCAGTAGAGGGATATGTTCAGGCAGGATACACAATTCACCTTCGATACCAGGTAAAGTCACTGAATCTACATCCTCAACCAGAACTGTACGATGAGGTGTTACTACTTCAAGACTGAGTTGATTGGCCATCAGTTGCCATTGCTTCTGAGCTCATTAATTTTTTCTGGTGATGAATAACCGTCTTTATACCACCTGTCACCTTTTTAGCTTTTTCCAGCACCTGCTCAATTGCACCAACCATGTAGAAAGCCTGTTCAGGAAGTTCATCGTGTTTTCCTTCAAGAATTTCCTTGAATCCCCGGATTGTGTCTTTTATGTCCACATACTCTCCAGCGGTTCCGGTAAATGTTTCTGCAACAAAGAAAGGCTGCGATAAAAATCTTTGTACTTTTCTGGCTCGGCTCACAACGTCCTTGTCTTCTTCAGATAATTCATCCATGCCGAGAATTGCAATAATGTCCTGCAAATCTTTGTAGCGCTGAAGCAGTATTTGCACTTCGTGTGCAACTTTATAGTGCTCTTCGCCAACAATATCTGCTGCAAGAATCCGTGAAGTAGAATCAAGAGGATCAACTGCAGGGTAAATTCCAAGTTCAGTAATCGCACGGCTTAAAACCACGGTTGCGTCCAGATGCGAAAATGTCGTTGCAGGTGCAGGGTCAGTCAAGTCATCTGCAGGAACATAAACTGCCTGTACAGAAGTAATAGAACCTTTACTGGTTGACGTAATCCGCTCCTGCAAATTCCCCATTTCTGTGGAAAGAGTAGGCTGGTAACCCACTGCAGAAGGAATACGACCAAGCAATGCGGAAACTTCTGAACCTGCCTGTGTAAAGCGGAAAATATTGTCGATGAACATTAACACATCTACAGCTTCTTCATCACGGAAATATTCTGCAACAGTCAAACCTGTCAATCCTACACGTGCACGTGCCCCGGGAGGTTCATTCATTTGTCCGAAAACAAGGCTGGTTTTGTCCAGCACACCGGAATCTTTCATTTCGTTCCAGAGATCATTCCCCTCACGTGTACGTTCACCAACTCCGGCAAATACAGAAAACCCGCCATGCTCTGCGGCAATGTTCCGGATTAGTTCCATGATCACAACTGTTTTGCCTACACCTGCACCACCGAATAAACCGATTTTACCGCCTTTGAGAAAGGGACAGAGAAGGTCCATCACTTTGACTCCAGTTACGAGCATTTGTGCCTCAGTTTTCTGTTCATCAAATGCAGGAGCATCGCGGTGAATTGACCAGCGTACATCTGTCTTAATCGGACCGGCTTCATCTACAGGATCTCCGGTTACATTTATGATTCGTCCCAGAACGGCTTTTCCAACAGGTGTAGTAATTGTTTCACCCAAATCCTTTACATCCATTCCGCGGGAAAGACCGTCGGTTGATCCCATTGAAACAGTACGTACAGTACTTTCTCCAAGATGCTGCTGCACCTCGCAGATAATTCGTTCGCCTCCTGTTTGCTGGATTTCCAGTGCTGTGAAAATTTCAGGGAGGTCTCCGGATTCAAATGCCACGTCAACGACGGGTCCCATCACCTGGACGATCTTACCTGTGCTCATTGTTTCCTCTTTGTTTAGTTAGGTGGATAATTATTTTCAACTTTATAAACTTTCGGCACCGCTTATAATTTCGATTAACTCTCTTGTGATCGCCGCCTGTCTGCTTCGGTTATAATGTAATTGTAATTTTTCAATCATTTCTCCGGCATTCTTGGTTGCTGCATCCATTGATATCATACGCGCAGCATGTTCTCCGGCGATTGTATCAAGCCAGGAAACATATACCTGATTCTGAACATATTTTTTTAGCAGCGTTTCTAAAATATCTTGCGGAGAAGGTTCAAATATTATATCCCGCTCATCTGCTATTTCTGTTTCAGGCTGTGTTATTGGCAAGAGTTGTTCAATAACTGGAACCTGGGCAATCACACTCACATAATGATTGTATGCAAGAATGACCTGATCTAAATCGCCGGCTTCAAAACGACTGGTAAATTCACTCACAATATCACGGACAAGAACCAGCTGTTCCCCCGGAGAAGTCCCAGTATGATTAGCCAGAATGTTGTGAGCTGACCGTTTGAAAAATTCGTTTCCTTTGCGACCAAGGATCACAAACTCAGCACACTCAACTTCCTCGTCTGCTAGCTGCCGAGCTAAAGCTTTAGAGAGATTTGAGTTGAAACCTCCACATAGACCGCGGTCACTTGTAATTAAAATTACACCTGTACGTTTACCGCCGCTATTCTGGAAGAGAAGGCCAAAGCCAGTGTCCTGATCCTTACCGTCGAAACGTGTGCTGAGCGAAGAAACAACACTCTTCAGCTTATTTGCATAAGGTGTTGCTTCCCGAATGGCATTTTCTGAGCGTCTCAGTTTTGCAGCAGACACCATTTTCATGGCGCTGGTAGTTTTCTGAGTTCTTTTTACGCTGTCAATGCGTTTACGTATATCCTTTAGGCTGGCCATTCCAAATTAATACACGGTGTGTTAGGCCGAAAAAGCCTGAGTAAATTCATCCAAAGCAGACTTCAGCTCAGCTTCAGCAGAGTCATCAATTTTGCTTGCCTTCTCAATTGATTTACGTAAATCAGCTTTATTTGTTTTGATAAAAGTCAGGAACTCAGACTCAAATTTACTCAGGGCACTCAACGGCTGATCATCTAAAAATCCATTGGTTGCAGAAAAAATTGAAAGAACTTGGTCCACCCAGGGCATTGGTTTGTATTGTGGTTGCTTGAGGATTTCCACCAAACGCTGCCCTCGTGCCAACTGTCGTTGGGTAGCCAGATCCAGGTCACTTCCAAACTGGGCAAAGGCTTCTTTTTCTCTGTACTGGGCCAGGTCCAGACGTAAAGTTCCGGCAACCTGTTTCATTGCCTTTACCTGGGCTGCACCACCAACACGGGAAACCGACAGACCTACGTTAATTGCAGGACGTATTCCTGAGTTGAAAAGATCGGTGCTCAGAAAAATTTGTCCATCTGTAATTGAAATTACGTTAGTTGGAATATAGGCGGAAACGTCTCCGGCCTGAGTCTCAATAATTGGCAGGGCAGTTAAAGAGCCTGCGCCGCGTTCATCACTCAATTTGCAGGATCGTTCCAGTAAACGGCTGTGAAGATAAAAAACGTCTCCCGGATAAGCCTCACGTCCAGGCGGTCGTCTCAGCAGCAAAGAAAGCTGACGGTAGGCAACTGCCTGCTTGGAGAGATCATCATAAACACAGAGCACGTGCTGTCCCTTATCACGGAAATATTCGCCGATGCTCACACCTGAGTATGGAGCTAAAAACTGTAATGGAGCAGGTTCGGAAGCAGTAGATGAAACAACAATGGTGTGTTCCATTGCACCTTCGTTTTCCAGTCTCTGAACAATCTGAGCCATTGTAGATCGTTTCTGACCGATTCCTACATAGATGCAGATTACATCACCGCCTTTTTGATTAATGATGGTGTCAATGGCAATTGCTGTTTTTCCAGTCTGTCTGTCGCCAATAATTAATTCCCGCTGACCACGACCGATTGGAACCATTGAGTCAATGGCTTTCAGTCCGGTTTGCATTGGTTCATGCACAGATTTTCTGTCAACAATGCCTGGAGCAATGGTTTCAATCAAACGTGTTTCTTTAGTAGCAATTGGACCTTTGCCGTCAATAGGCTTTCCAAGAGGATCGACAACTCTTCCCAGCAGGCCTTCGCCCACAGGAATTTCTGCAATACGCTTTGTTCGCTTAACTTCGTCACCCTCTTTGATGGTGCGGTCGCTTCCAAATATTACAACTCCCACGTTATCTTCTTGAAGGTTTAGAGCCATGCCTGTAATTTCCCCTGGAAACTCGACGAGTTCCCCGGCCTGGACATTGTCCAAGCCATCAACACGGGCAATTCCATCTCCAACTTCCAACACAGTTCCGACCTCTGATTTGGTAGCTTTTTTGTCAAAGTTTTCAACTTGCTGTTGAATAATTTTACTAATTTCTTCTGCTCGGATTTTCATAGCCACTCAGCCTCTGATAATTGATTGTCGAATCTGATTTAACTGCGTGTGAATACTCCCATCAATTACCACGGAACCGATACGCGTCACGATTCCGCCAATGATGGCAGGATCGATGGTAATGTTAACTGTGACTTCTTTTCCGGAATACCTCGAAATAGCTTTTTCCAATTTACCAACAGTTACTTCGGATATTTCTTGTGCCACAGTTATTCCGGCCTCAATACGGCCTAGTTTCTCTTGTAAAAACAAATTAAAAGCCCGCTCAATATTTGGGAGCAATACTATCCTCCGCTTTGCCAAAAGGTAGCGGATGAATGTGTCAACAAGTTTAGAAACTTTTATTTTTTTCAGGATTTCTTTCAGAACATTTTGCTTGATCTGTGAGGAAACTTTAGTGTCGGAAAGGACTTCACTTAACTCTGCGGAGTTTGAAAAAACATCGGCTAATGCAGTCAAACTTTTACCTGTATTTTCAAGGTCTTTTTCTGCCAAATTAATTAAGGCCTTGGCGTAGCGCCATGCAATGACTCCCTGGCTCAAGCGGCTCCTTCAAACTGGTTGAGTTGATTCATATAATCTTTTACCAGTTTTGCCTGATGCTTTTGATTCATCTCCTTTTTTAACTTTCCTTCAGCCAACCTGACACTTTCTTCGGCAATCCAGTTACGCAAAACATCTTCTGCTTTTCTGCGTTCTTGTTCCAGGGTAAATCGGGCCTGCTCCTTCATGCGGACTAGCTCTTGTCTGCCTTCTTCAATGATTCGAGCTTTTTCATTTTCAGCATCCTTTTTTGCAGATGCCACCATTTCAACAGCATCTTTTTCAAGGACAGATATTTGAATACGCATTCCACTTAATTCGGAAGTGATTTTTTTTTCAGCACTTCTGGCATCGTCAACAACTTGTTTTGCAGACAGAGCAGTACTGTTTAGTACTGATGCTACAGGTTTCCTGGCAAATTTGTAAATGATGGCAACAAGTACAGCAACATTGAGTGTTTTCCAGACAAAGTCCATTAAAGGTGAACCGCCATCGCTTCCTCCAGCTGCGTAGAGAGCAGTGCTCCAGAAAGAGGCAAACAGTACAAATATAAAAAGTCGCATCATTTTTTTCACTGTATCATTTTTTCAACAAGTGATACTGGCTGAGAGGAACACCCGTACAATTCCGGTGGTTCAAATGTGATTGCCTGAATTGCTTATTTTGTTTTGCATTGACAGAGTACTTTTTTCAGCTTAACAGCTGCTTGCTGATCGCAGCAGATAACTCTTTATTCAGCTTTGCAAAACTGGTCTTGGTAGCTTTTATTTCTTTAGAAAGTTCATCAAAATTATTTTCAAACTCTTCCTGTAGAGTCTTTCTTTCCTCAAGGATCATGGACTCTCTTGAGGCCAGCCCTTTTTCATGTCCAACATTTCGCAGATGGAGAACTTCAGATCTCACCTCATTCAGTTTTTGTTGAAAATCCTGCTTGAGGCGTTCAACTTCACCTTCGACCTGAACAACACGTTTTTGACTTTTGACAATAACTTCTTTACGATTATCCAGGGTTCGTATAATTGGTTGAAAAAGAAGCTTATTAAGTGTAAAAATCATAATAAAAATTATGATCAGTACCGCGGCAGGCGTAGCAAGCTGCAGGTGCAGCATCCCATAATCCACGCTGATACCACCCCATGCGTTTTCAATAATTGCTTGTTTGAAATCCATCTGGGGCTACCCTTTTTTGCAAGAAAATTAATTAAGCTAAACCATATTTTTTAGCATATAATTATAAACATTGTCAAGCACATTTCTATTTAATTTTTAGGATGGTATAATCATTTTTCTTTTAAAAATATCTCGACAGTCATTAGTTTTGTTGTGTCACCCCGAACGAATGCAAGGGATCTTGCACGATATCAGCACCCTGCTCTTTTGTCGAGATGACAAGTTGTAGTCAATAATATTAGTATCTTACGAGAACTCATGACTCACGAGTTAAAAATACATAACAGGTATAATCTGGTATAAGAATGTATAGAACAGGAATTGGTTTTGATGTACACACACTTGCTGAGGATAGGCTGCTGATTATAGGAGGCGTACAAATTCCTCATCCAAAAGGTCTTCTGGGACACTCGGACGCAGATGTCCTTGTGCATGCTGTTATGGATGCCGTCTTAGGTGCACTTGCCCTGGGAGACATCGGACAGCACTTTCCGGACACAGACTTAAAATTTCACGGAGCAGACAGCCTGAAACTTCTCAGTCATGTTCAGGGTTTAGCTGAAGAAAAGGGCTATGTCTGTACAAATCTTGACAGCATCATCATGGCTGAAAAACCAAAAATGGCCCCTTATCTTATGGAAATGAAAACAAACCTTGCTTCTGCCCTCAAGATTAAGATGGAACAAGTTTCTATCAAGGCAACAACAACAGAACGGCTGGGCGTCATTGGCCGGGAAGAGGGCATCGCGGCTCAGGCAATTGTCCTCCTTAATTCCATGACTTAACAAGGGAAAAAATGTCACAAATTATCATGGCCCTGGACCAGGGCACCACCAGTTCCCGTACCATTCTGTTTGATGAAAACGGAAAAATTGTTGCCGAAGCAAATGCTCCATTGGTATGTCATTATCCGCAATCCGGCTGGGTCGAGCAGGTTCCGGAAGAAATCTGGAGCAGCCAGCGACAAACTATAGAGGCCGCCTTAGCGCAGGCCAAACTGACGATGAAAGACATTTCTGCAGTTGGAATTACCAATCAGCGAGAAAGTACGATTGCCTGGAACAGAAAAACCGGAGATGCAATTGGTCCGGCTATCAACTGGCAGTGCAGGCGTACCGCTGATTTTTGTGAGGAATTAAAAGCAGAAGGTTTTGACCGTATTTTGAAAAACAGAACCGGTCTGGTCACAGATCCGTATTTTTCCGGAACCAAGATGCGCTGGATTCTGGAAAATGTTCCGCAGGCACGGAATCTTGCAGACAAGGGAAATCTTTGTTTCGGTACAGTTGATTCCTGGCTGATTTGGAAATTAACAGGCGGACGGGTTCATGCAACTGAAATCAGCAATGCTTCCAGGACGCTGGTTTTCAATATCGACGCCTGTTCGTGGGATGATGAAATTCTTGCTCGCTTTGGAATACCCCGTGAAACTCTTCCGGAGGTCAAACCCTCAAGTGGTGTTTTTGCTCAGGTCAATTCCGGGTTGTTTGGCGGAGAAGCTCCCATTGCAGGAGTGGCGGGAGACCAGCAGGCTGCCCTTTTTGGTCAAGCCTGTTTTGAACCGGGAATGGCAAAAAATACTTATGGAACGGGCTGCTTCATGATCTCCAATACCGGTTCGGAACTGGTATTTTCCAAACACGGACTGCTGACCACCATCGCCTGGCAAATCGGCGACGAAGTAACTTACGCTCTCGAAGGATCCGTTTTCATTGCCGGTGCTTTGATACAGTGGCTCCGGG
>Ga0207913_1000141_pt1 | contig 18544 bp, 13 predicted proteins | sample DeeseametaMP2913_FD_184168 | JGI IMG/M metagenome (GOLD analysis project Ga0207913, IMG submission 184168) | Marine microbial communities from the Deep Atlantic Ocean - MP2913 (SPAdes) | ecosystem: Environmental > Aquatic > Marine > Oceanic | place: West of Santa Cruz de la Palma, Atlantic Ocean...
CCTATGATGATGAAACATGAGTACACTTCTTTTCCTGTGGGTTTTTGAATGCGCAACGCGACAGATGTTACGACCAGACAGCCTGATACATCTTATTTCCGCGTCTTTGAGATGGGTATCTGGCCGTTATTTATTCCGCCTGCACTTGTCTTTCTTGTTCTGTGTGTGTGTGGCGTGTCGTGGCTCTGGCTATTGCTACCGCCTGATGTGGTGTTATTTTCCGCGCCAATCATCTCTGTGGTGTGTGGTGTGGTTGTGATGCTCATGAATACCCCCAGGGAGCTGGAACTCAACGTACCCATGACAATCAAGGGTTTGTGTGGTCCCATGTTCTTTGTGATGCTTTCCATCTGGCCAGGTTATATTTACACGCTCACTCAGGCGTATGAGCGTACACGTTCGTACAATGAGCTGGAACCTTTGCCCGAGCCCTTGTTCATGTACAAACCTTTTAGCGCGGATCATGTGTTCTGGATGGCGGCGTTGATCCTGGTGGGGATTTTGGCGTGGACGCTGGTGTTGAGCATCAAGGTGTATATCCCTGGTGATATTATTCGCAGTGGTCAGCACTCCGAGAAGGATTTTCAGTGGATGGCAGGAGAGTCGACGTTTACTCAGCAACAGCGCATTGAAATTGGTCGTCATCTGGCGACATTATCGCCTGATTCTGTGAAGCGTGCGCTTGTGATGAATCTCAAGGACCCCACGCGTATCGACATCGCAGCCGAGCACATGTTGACCGACTTTTCTCCAGACACATTGCGTGCGCTTTGTGAAGAGGTCATGCCTCGTATGGACAGGGACGATATAGATCGTGTGATGGAGGTTTGGAAAGCACGTGAAGACAGGGCGCGTGCGCTCACGACGTTGATTGAAATTCCCACATTACAGCAAAGTACAACCTGGGCACCTGTCCTGTTCAAGGATGTATTAGTGTACTCACCCACACCTGCGGCGCCCGATGTGGCGATGACCACATTGCTGACCACACAACTCTCCCTCCATGACGCTGCTACGAAACATATCAAAGCCCATGCCTTGCCAGCACATATCAAGCGCCTGTGGGAGATCAAGCAAAGCTTCTCGTTAAATCCCACGCACGAGTCACGCGTTCAAGGGATTCTGGATTACCTTACAGACAAGTATGGTGTGGGGCAGGGGCAGCTCTCACTTGCAGAGGACGCATCATCACGTGGTGGTCTTACGTCAGCCAACGACACGGAGTCGTGAATCTGGTATGCTGTATATCTGCTCCTTGATGGTTAATAATAAGTTACTGATAAAAAAGGTTTTTATGTCTGGCGAAATGCGTAAAGGCGGATGGAGATCAACACAACGTGCAAAGCTAACTGCTTCACGTGGACCTCATAAGTCGAATCCAAAAAATTTCTATTATGATGCTGAGACAGCTTCAGAGAGGCTCAACAGTTCTGTCCGCACCGCAGGTGATATCCCCGAAGAAATTACACGTGATACCGAGCTTGAAAGGTTCAAGCTCATGTCAGGGTATGAAGGCATCAGCTGGCGCAGGAATGTGGGACGTAAATTTACCGAGGAATACTGGAATCCCTTGGTGGGGCTCTGGGTAGATAAGCGCGATCTTGATTTTGTATTGGATCTCTTGCTTGAGGGTGTACATGACCCCGATAAAGCGCCGTTTCTGAGTCGTATAGGTATTGCGCCATGGACAGGTTTGAGGCGTTATCTTTTTGTTGCTTCTGAAGAGGATTACAACAGGGCAAAAGCACGTGTGGAGCCCATCTTTGAAGAGCTGTTTGAGGGGGCATACGGTGGAGAGTTTTCCCGTGATATGTGCTCAAGCTGTGATGGCCTGGCGTTTGCGTTTAGCCGTGGTAGCTCCGAGTGGGCAGATCGCTGTATTCAAACGTATTTTGATAATCCCATGGCTTATATGGCACAGCCCGAAGCGTTGACAGGCGCCACGCTGGATGCCGAACTGGCTCATCGCTACTTTAAATCACGTACAACATCCTGTGACCTGCTGCATGTGTATGACATGATTGAGTCGCTTGGTGGAGATGCTGTAGATATCATCGAACTACTTGAGCCCAGCGACTCTTATGTAAAGAAAATTGCAAAGCAAGCCCTCGGCGTCGCTCAAAAAGTTGCTGCCCTCTGATTTTTAAATTTTTAAATTACTTCAATAATATCAATTGCTTAAGGAATTAAAAGTTTAATTGATTGAGTTTCTCTCGCAATCATCTGATGGGAGAGGTTTGAAACGTGTTCTTAAGCCAGGAGCTCTTGTGATGAAGACTGTGATGCGTTGTGTGGTGGTGGTGTGTGTGGTGTGTCTTGTGAGCGTGCAGGCGTTTGCACAGGACACATCAGAAAAGGGTGCATCAGGTGTTGATCCTGCGCTCACATGCGATGAAAACTCGGCGGTGCTCTGGCGAGTGGAGTATGGGGAAGAGCGCTATGCCGAGGCGTTTTGTAAGGCGGGGTGTACGACAGAGGTGTTTGGGTATGAGAAGCCCACATCTGTCGAGGATATCAAGGCGTGCGCTAAGAAGGTCAGGAAGTTCAATGATGAGGAGGTGTATGATCCCTCTGATCATAACAACTGTCCGAACATCAAGCATGACATTCAGATGATTCGAGCGTGGCATGGTCAGAAGTTTAATGGTGTCAAGTGGGAGCCTTACTTCAAGGCAAACAAGAGCTGGTATGGGACGAGGAAAAAGAAGAAGTATTCGTCAAATGCTATTAAGATCAAAACCAAGCTTGAGAAGCTGCGCGCCAAGCATTGCAAGATGACCAAGGAGGAGAAGCGCTACGCCTCGACGTTGATTGCAGCGTTCAACCGTGGGAAGGTATCGGGCTCTCATGCTGTGTTAGGCGTGACCGAGGAGCTTGAAAAACCACGTATGCTCAGGGGAAAAGCGCGCAATCAAATCCTTTTTAATTACGAGCGTATGGAGTATTTGAAGCCCACGATTTTATCCTCTCCAAGGTTGCTTGTGGACGACGTGGAGGTCAGTCTTCCCAAGGGAGCACGCAAGATGAAGTACAAGGCAACAATCAAGATCAGGCGTGCGTTGCCCTCCGTATATTGTATGGAGTTTTCTGGCAGTGAAGCATGTGGTGGTCAGGATCATGTGACCTATTACTTTGATGAAGATGCAAAGCTTATTGCGATGATAAATGAGGTTGTTGCATGTCCGTTTGTGTACACGCGTAACACAAGCGGGGCATGGATTTACCAGGGTGAGATCTTGAGGAACTTGCGTAGCGCAGAGCTGGAAGAGTCGCAGACGTTGGCGGTGCAGGTGACACCAGAGGAGTGTGAGCAGCGTGTGGTGCAGGTCAGGATGACCGAGGAGAAGCGTGAGGTGACACACCTTGATAGCGTCGCATTGCAGGTGGGTGACTTTATGCTCAGGCCGATGCAGTGCAAGTCAGGTCAGTATGCTGCGATGTGTGAGGATGATGGCAGCTACTTCAAGATGAATCAGGGCGATGAGTTAATGATGAGCTTTGAGCTCCCGGTGGGTGCGGTGAACGCCTGCAAGGAGCGACACGTGATGCTTCATGCCAATGGTTACTATCTTCCAACTTTTTAAGGGGCGAAGGTCGACGAGGTGAGAGCAGGAGGGGGCGGCCTGCTGGCAAAAGTTTTGCGGTCTGCGATCGTGTCGCCAGCAGGCCGCCCCCTCCTGCTCTCACGCGATGCGTCTTCATGATGATGGAATAAAATGGAGGGAGATGTTTCTTTTGATGCCTGTTACACAAGAATAATTTTTGTGTGCATCTGGTTTGAAGTAACTCATTAAGTATTTTAAAATGAAAGGTTTTTGTTATGGCAAAGTCACTGGATATGATGTTGGTGGTGGATCTTGAGTCGACGTGTTGGGAGAAGAATCCGCCCGAGGGTCAGGTCTCGGAGATCATCGAGGTGGGGTTGGCGACGCTTGATTTGAAGGAGTTAAAGCTTGTGGAGAAGCGGAGTATTCTGGTCAAACCGCTCACGAGTACGGTGAGTTCTTTTTGTGAGGAGCTCACGACAATCACCCAGTCAATGTTGGATGAAGAAGGTGTCACGCTTGCCGAGGCGTGCAGAATCCTGAAGAAGGAGTACCGTTCAAAGGACAGGTTATGGGCAAGCTGGGGTGATTATGACAGGAGGCAGTTTGAGAGGGATTGTAAGGCGAAGGGGATAGGGTATCCGTTTGGTCCGACGCACCTGAACGCGAAGTCGATGTACGCGCTGCTCTCGGGGTTAACCAACGAGGTAGGGATGGTCAGGGCGCTTGAGGATCTTGGAATTGAGCTTGAAGGGACGCATCACCGTGGTCATGATGATGCATGGAACATTGCCAAGGTTGTAACGCACATCCTCAAAACTTCTCCACTACGAGTATAACTCTTGACGTTAAAACAGGACATCATCGACGCTCGCCATGCCACGTATGCACAACAAATCGAGGTGCTTCGGCGCACCTTGATGGCCAATCAGGAGCTCTGGCATGTGTTGGATATTTTGCCTGATGGGTGTTGGGTCGGAGCAGGCGCAGTGATGCAGAACGTCTGGAACTGTCTTGATGACAGGCCCTGGAATGAAGGGTTGAAGGACATTGACATTCTGTATTTTGATGAGGAGGACCTCTCATCGGATGCCGAGCAAACAAGGGCATGTGAGCTACAGGCAATATATGATTCAAACCCTCTGACAGGTCACACACGATTTGAGCTTGATGTGGTGAACGTGGCGAGGGTGCACGTGTGGTATGAACAGATCTTTGGCAAGAGGATCAAACCTTATACCAGTGTGGCGCATTCGGTGAGTTCATGGCCAACGCTGTGCAGTATGATCGCTGTGAATCGTGAAAAAGAGGAGTTTAATATCATTGCTCCTGTCGGTTTGTACGACATGTACTGTGGTCTTGTTAGACCAAATAAATTACTGATTACAAAAGATATTTACATTGAAAAGGTGACGCGCTGGAAGCACGTCTGGCCATGGATTACAGTGCTTGACTGGGACGCAGATACAAGTGACCTGTTCTGTTCAGTGTGAAGTTGAAAAGCTTGTAGCATCGTTGCGCTATCTCCACAGAACTTAACGAGAGATCGATTCCAAAAAGTCGCAGCGCTCTGTGCGTAGGCCCTGTTTCATGGCCAGCGGTGATGTGATGGAGAGGTAAGGATCGGTGACTTCATCATAAGGTTGCCACTGGACACCATCAAAGCTTTGTGGAGCGTTGCTGATGGCAAAGTCAAGCCACAGCGACATCATGGCCTCTTCAACATAGAGGTCATCCTGTGAAGCGCTATAACCCTCAAGCTCGCCCAGGTGTTGGAAGTTGTACATGAGCTCAAGTCCATGGAACGCGCCAAGCAGGCTTGCTTCGGTGCTGGAGAGTGCGTGATCAAAGAGGAATCGATACACAGGAGCCTGCTGGCCTCGTGAGGCTGCCTGTGCATAACGCCTTGATGGACAAATAAACTGCAAGTCAGTGGTCAGCGCGATGAGTGCCTGGATGGGGATTCTGAATTCAGAGCCTGCCCCGACGCTGTACACGTCAAGGACGCTCTCGGCCTGTGCACCAAAGATGCCTCTGACGTAGTTTTCATACTGTGTCTGGGACCATGTGCGGCCAATAATACCAAACAGTGGAGATGCGGTTTCATCAGCATTGACGCCAAACACGAGCGGGACCTGGTTGTGAAGACCCTCGTTCATCATCAGGAGCGGTGATTGTGGCAACAAGACGCGGTCAATCATCGGACCTGCGAGCGTGAGCACGATGCCTTCGCTGGTTGTCCCACCTTCGCTTGATACGCGTGCAAGCTCGTGTGCATCGACGTCTCGCAGACAGGCGAGCGTGTCAGTGGCCTGTGCACAGCCCACACCCTCGACGATAGCGCTGGACCAGTTGCGTACGTCGGAGAGGATCTGCCCGCCGCAACCTCCAGATTGCATGATGGCAGCATGAAAGAGTCCACTGGCTTCGGGCGTGGCGACCAGACCACACACACTTGAAGCACCGCCCGACTCACCAAAGAGCATGACCCTGTCAGGATCTCCACCAAAGAGATGGATATGGTCCTGTATCCAGGTGAGCGCAAAGAGCTGATCACGAAGTCCCCAGTTTCCAGAGGTGTGGCCGGCCTCATTGTCAAGCTCTTCAAGCGACATGTAGCCAAGGGTGTTGAGACGGTATTGAAGTGTGACGACCACGGCCTTTGATCTTCGCGCAAGCCGTACTCCCTCGTAGGTGAAGACACCAGATCCTTCTTCCGAGGTTGATCCAAACATATTGCCGCCCCCGTGAATAAATACGATGACAGGAGCGTTGCTAGAACCCTTGGGCGTCCAGACGTTGAGGTGAAGACAGTCCTCATCTCCTATGGGCGTGCCGTGAGTACGATCAAGCTGGGGGCATGGTGCAGGCCACGATGTGGCATCACGTATATTCGTCCAGGGTTCGGGAGCAACAGGGGCTTTGAATCGCAGTGCTCCTGTGGGAGGAGCTGCGTAGGGAACACCCTTGAAGCTGATGATATCGTCTTCCACCGATCCGAGGATCTGCCCAACAGGCAGAGAGACCAGTGCAGGGGAGGTGTTGAACATGTCAGGAGATGTGGTGCTTGAGTCCAGATCTGCATCTGTATTTGGCGATGAGTCTATGTCAGGGGCCTGGTCAAGAGCCATGTCCATGTGAGGTTGCTCGGTGGTGTGATTGGTGGAGCAGGCAGTGAGACACAGTGTGCATGTTGTAAATGTTACAAAATATAACAGAATCAAATGTTTGCAATTCATTGCTTTACCCTGACATGAGGTGTGGATTATGCTGCGCTGAGGTCGCAGTCTTGCATAGTTTAAAGCGATAATCACCTGATTTTTTAAATATTTAGGATCTTTATATTTCAATATCCTAGCAATCTGATATGTTTATATAGTTGTGTTAAGCAATCAATTTCAAGAAAGCCGTAAAGGGGCGCATGTGAATTTTGAGTTATGGTTAGAGTTTGAGCGATGGACGTCAGATTACGATGTCCACGATGAGTTTTTTAATATGTTGATTACGTTGGATGACGGCCGTAAGTATGCGCTCAACGTCTGGACGTACAGTTTCATTGAGCGTGCACGAGCGCACGATGTGCAAAATGCCGAGAGGCTTGGTGGGTTGTATTTAAATCCGCCTGACTTGTTGGTTGAACGAGCAGAGCGAGATGTCTGCGAAAAGGTCGTGCAGCATCTGATTGCGACAGATGGTCTGCTTCTGGAGTGGTTTGTACCTGACGAAGAAGAGCCTGCCGAAGAAAAAGTCTCGGTGGACCTCGCTGAAGAGAGCAGTGAACCTCTTGGACAGCTGGCGCATGGTTACTGGCCAGCGCAGCCTTGTGTACATGATGTCACCTGGCGAGCGATGTGGAGGTTGAACAAACAGGAGAAGGTGGAGCGGTTTGTACGAAAGTTATCGCGACGCTTGAACCTGCCGCTGGAATTACTTCAGTGCGAACGTCACCACAGTGATCATGGGTTGTGGAATGTGCGCCTTGGTTCCCCTGCGATGGAGGGTTTTCCTCTTCAAATTTATGGTGCCATTGTTCAAATGTTCTCCGGTCCACGCAGCTTTGGCGGTTGGCAGAACTTTGGTCTCGATTTCCACGAGGATGGCAGTTGGAGCACACAGCTTAACGTCAAACACCCCGAGGTTATGCAGGCGCTGGAGTGGTTGAGCGTTGATGTGAAGGGGAAAGTACTTGGAGTGGCGACAGATGTAGGGTCTGTGTAAAAGTGACCGAAAAGCTGTTTTGATGTGCGAATGCCTAATCTTTTTGTTGAATGCGTCGACAAAAGTAGGGTGAAACTATGTCTCGAAGTTACAACCAAGTGCTGACAAATAGTTCATTTTACAGCGTTTCATGATGATGAGGCGATTGTGATGCACCTTTGTTGAAAAGAGTTGCAAGGGCTATTGTTCTGATATAGTCTGACACCTAGCAGAGTTGCTATACAATCAGGTTTGAGAAGTTGAGCATCATGGTGATGGCCGTCCAATTCAAGGACAGGGTTGTTGTGTTGGCCTCCACTCTCATACAATGGCATAAAGTCATTACACATCAACTGTTTACATGTAGGCCTACACATGAAAGTCACGCAGTTTATTCGTCCGCCAACATTTATGGCGTTTTGTTTGATTCCCTTGCTCGCATCGTGTGGACCAGGCGATAACGCCGAGTCCCCCAACACCGAGAGCAAGGAGGACATGTCCATGGACATGACTCAGCCCGACAAGTTTGAGGATGGAGAGCAGTGGGAGCCGATAGGCGATGAGACCGCTGCACCCGAGACCGAGAAGAACACACACTCGGATTCATTCTCCACGGGCACCTTCGACGAGACTCCATTTGTCCCCTCATTTGAACTTGCGGACAAGAACACCCTCGTCGCTCGCCCGAACGTCAGACCCCTTGAACAGGGCGAGGCGATGATGGCGGACGTCTCACCAGACAAGATTACATTCCCGATGGGGATGATGGAGACTGCCCAGGAATGGGAGCCAGGCAAGTTGATTGTCTCCGCTGGCGGTGGTCCAAAGAACCCGTTTGGCTTCGCGCGACGCGTCAAGAGCGTCACGGAGCAAAATGGTGAGGTCGTCGTCGAGACCGAGCGCGCTGAATTGTCGGATATCATCGATGGTGATCTGGTGTTGACGCTTGATCCCGATGAGATGCAACCGATTGATATGGATCAGCTCGATCCAGAATGGGCCAGGGAAAACCTTGGTTATGATCCAATCCCTGATGAGCCGCCTTCATTTGGCTGGTCCACCTACGTCTTTACATATGATGCAGAGCAAGAACCCATCTGGGGATTCGTAAGCTCGATCGCAAGTGCGGCATCCAGTGCTGTATCTGCGGTCGCTCAAGTTGTGGAAGAAGTGGTTGAAGTTATTGAGGAAATCATTCCTTCATGGACGATCAGTTCACCCACATGGCATGGCTTTGATACAGGAAAGTTCTCCTTCAAGGTTGCCATCCCGAAAAAGCAGCTCAAACCCATCCAACCTCGAAAGGGTGGGAAGATGCAGGTCTATGTGGAAGGCGAGATCGAGCCCTCCTTTGACTTGCAATTTGATCCAGGTCTTCAGCTGGATATGACCATTTCATCTGTGCCAAACCTCTCCAAGTTTACCGTGAACATGGACTCCAGGGTGGATGCAGAGCTTGGGCTCAAGGTCAAAGTTGATCTTGGCATTGAGAGTTGGGATGGTGAGAAGGGAGAAGAGCTCTCCAAAAAACTTCAGCTAGCAACCACGGGTACTGAGACCGCGCTGAACGCGCTCGCCGCCGCAGTCAGAAGTGATCCTGACTTTACACCTGGCGCCGAGTGGAAGCGAACCATCTGGAAGTCCAAGCCCTTCGTCAAGGCGTTCCTCGTCGGCGTTGTGCCTGTTGCTGTGGTGGGTCGTTTCAGGTTTGAAGCAGGGTGTACCTTTGCAGCCAAGGGGAGCATGGTCTTTGATTCCTCCGCAAAGATTCAGGTGAACTCCAAGTTTAGCGTGGAACATTACCCACTTGCACCGCTTGCTGCACCTGTACCTCGTGACCTTGCCTTCAGCAGCAGCGCGACAGGCGACTGGAATATTACAGGCGGCGCAGAGGCTCAGTTTGAGTGCTTTGTTTTGCCTGTTGCCGAGGTGAGTGTCTACGATGCGATTTCAATTGAGCTTGGACCTCGTGTGTCGCCGTTTGTAGCTCAAGTCAAGGCAGAGGGTTCATGCCCCAACACCTTCCATCCTACAAGCTTTACGCCTCAGACAGACGCATCGGTCGAACTCTTTGGTGCGGTCACAGCGCAAGCCTCTTTCAAGGTCACGCCTCCAGGTGTGGAAGCGCCTGGTATTGAGGTCGGCCCCATGATGTTGTGGCAGAAGAAGGAATCGTACTGGGGTCCAAAAGAGATGAGTTTCGATACAGGGCTTGGCTACTGTACGCCCCAGTGTGAGGATGGAGAGAAGAACGGTAACGAGACCGATGTGGACTGTGGTGGCGACGCCTGTGAGCGCTGTGGCACCCAGAAAGTGTGCAAGGTCAACTCGGACTGTGCGCAAAACATCTGTAACAATGGCACATGTCTTCAAGATCCCTGCCTGAACGGTGTGCGTGATAACAACGAGACAGGTGTGGACTGCGGTGGTGGCACCTGCGGTGGTTGTGAGCTTGCAGATCAATGTCTGCGCGACACGGACTGTATCAGCGGTCACTGCTCCACCGATTATGTGTGTGTGGAGAGCTCATGTGTTGATGGCAAGCTTACCGATGGTGAGTGTGGCCTTGACTGTGGCGATGTTTGCGGCACGAGCTGCTCTGATGGAGCGACCTGTGCTGACGCTACCCAGTGTGCATCAGGATGGTCCAACGGCTTTGCCTGCGTGAGCACGCACTGTCGTGATCTTGGCCAGGACGCCGACGAGACCGATGTGGACTGTGGCGGTGATACCTGTGTGGGCTGCGCTTCAGGACTCAACTGTAATGATGGTGCAGATTGCTACAGCGGCTACTGCTCCGTGGATAGCAAGTGTGTCGAGAATAACTGCCTCGATGGTCGCGTGAGTGAAGATGAGAGCGACCTTGATTGTGGTGGTACTTATTGTACTCCATGTGATGATGGGCGCGCCTGTACAAAGGGTTCTGATTGTGTCAGTGGTCACTGCTCCGTGGACAATGTGTGTGTCGCAAGCGCATGCCTTGATGGTCGTACAAATGAGTCCGAGACAGATATCGACTGCGGTGGCTTCTGTCCCGACCGTTGTATGGGTGGACAGACCTGCGGAGAAGATGCTGACTGCGTGACAGGTACACTCTGTATCAATGGTTCCTGTTCAAGCACACTGTGCAACAACAACGTGAAAGACTCAGGTGAGTCTGATGTGGACTGCGGTGCTGTCTGTGCAAACAAGTGTACCGAAGGTCAGAGCTGTGTTCTTGCAGAGGATTGTGACGCGGGTCTCTCCTGCATTAACAACGTCTGTGAAGACGCATCATGCTTCAACACCATGAAAGACAACGATGAAACCGATGTGGATTGTGGTGGTAGCTGTGACCAGAAATGTGCTGTGGGCGCAGGCTGTACACAGAGCTCCGATTGTGAAGCAGGCATCTGTAACGCCAGCAACGTGTGTGAAGCCTCACTTTGTCAGGATCTCACCCAAAACCAGGATGAGACTGATGTCGACTGTGGCGGTTCAAACTGCCCTGGCTGTGGCGTGGGTCAGAGCTGCACACTTGATAGTGACTGTGCATCAAACGACTGTGAATGCGGTGATAGCTCGGGTCAATGTGCAGGAAACTCTGGCACATGTGGCGCTGGAAAAATCCTTGTGGATCAGCCTGTTACAGATGGCACATCGACCTCTGCAACCTACACCATCCCCGCAGGTTGTACAGCGATGTATGTGCAAGCATGGGGCGCTGCTGGTGGTTCCGAGAACTTCGGCATGGGCACTGTGGGTCAGGCAGGTGGAGCAGGTGGTTTTGTCTCGGGTACAATCGCAGTCACACCTGGTGACACTGTCAACATCTGGCTTGGCCAGGGTGGCGGTACAGACACCTTTGATCAGGCCGCAGGTTCCTTCTATGGCGTGAGCGCATTTGGTGGAAACGGCGATGACGACCTCTTCTCTGGTGGTGGCGGCGAGGGCGGTGGCTTGACCAGCGTCCAGATCACAGGTGCAAGCCCAGTGTCGTTCAGCGTGCCTGGTGGTGGCGGAAGCTCCTCATTCGTGACGGGTGAGGCAGCCACATCCACAGGTGGCGGTGGCGCTGCTGGTAATGAAGGTGCGAGCGCAGGCTTTGGTTCTTCCGAGCCTGGTGGTGGCGCAGGCGAGCCTGGCGGCTCGACAGGTATGGCAGGTGCATATGGTACGTTGCCTATGGGTCTGACTGCTGGAGACGGCTTTGATGATATGCCTGAGGGCACATCACACACGGACTATGGTAACTGCCTTGGCGCCAACAACGGTATGCCTGGAGCGGGCGCTGGAGACAGCTTCTCATTCCTTGGTATTGGTGGAGATGGTTGTGTGGTGCTTCGCTGCGTAGCTCCCTGATGAGAGCTTTTGAGTGAACAAAAGCGGAGATGGGGGCGAACTCACTTGTGAGTTCGCCCCCATCTCCGCTTTTGTTTTGTGTATCCGAAGGTTACCCTTGATGGGGTTGTGAGAGGTGTTTTGAAACGAGATGTCTGAATGCAAAAACGACGTATAAAACCAGGGGTGGTGAGTTCTTTGCTGGTTGTGTTGATGGTGCTTGTCACGTGCTCTTCCAGCGCATTTGCGATTATTGGCGGTGTGTACAGCGAGAATGATCAAGGGTCATATCTGCTAGATATTAAAACAGATGATGGTGATGAGGTCATTTGTTCTGGCGTGGCGATAGCGCCACGACTTTATCTGACAGCGGGCCATTGTGTGGCGGTGGGCTTTGTGGGTTATGAGCCCGAGATGCGAATTATCACAGGTCCAGAGCGAGAGTTTACACAGGACGACGAGGTGTTTGAGGTGACGGGACGATATCTGCATCCCGAGTTCAATCAGGCATTTATCGAGGGTGGTTTTGATCTGGCAATTCTTGTGGTGGAACGTGATTTCCCCACACACGTGACCTTGCCTACCGAACGCTTGCCTGATGAAACCTGGGAACTCCTCGCGGTGGGGTATGGCCTGTCAGGCGATGATATGATGGGCCATCGATTTTCTGTGACGCTCCCTGTACAGATGCGCGATGAGGAGAAGGTTCTGGTCGGCGATGCGATGGTTTCGGCGTGTAATGGCGACTCGGGCGGGCCATTGTTTGATGCGCACGGCAATGTGGTGGCGACCTTGAGTTATGGCTCCCCTGGATGCACCATGGGCATGACCGCCACGCTGCTTTTCCCTCATCTGGAGTTTATCCACAAGGTCGTCGATTATGAGGAATATAAACAGTCTGCTCAGGAGGAGCCAACACCACCGACAGATGACAACTCGTCAGAGACCTGCTCTCAATCAGGTTATACACCTGCGTCACCTCCACCCATATTCATCTTGTGTATGGTGAGCTTCATGTGGGGGATTCGCCGACGATGCATGAAGCTCGAATAATCTTTTGACCGCTGTATGTTGTTGACGCCTTACGTTGATGTGAAAGTGTTTTTGCACACTACCTGTATAACCCTTTGAACTTGATGATGATTATCGGCGCATTTTTTAATGCGCTTTGTCTCTGCTAATAAACAAACAATGTGATTATAAAATATAATCAGTATAATTGATTTATATTAAAAATAGCATTGTAAGAATATATTAGTCATTCACATCATGATTTAGCCATAAATTATGGGGGTTTATTATGTCAGGTTCAAAGCGATCGATGTATCTGCGTGTGTGTGTTTACGCAGGCTGGTTGGCGTTGTGGTGCGCAAGTTTAAACGGATGGATTGACTCCAGGTTAAGTCAAAATCCAGTTCGGTGGATATGTGTAGGGCTCGTGTTGATATGTTGTTTGACCATCGCTCAGTCAGAACGCGTCAGGTCAAAATTCATGACAGTCATACGTAAAGGCCAGCGATGGTATGTGGCGCTCTGTGCCCTGTTTGTGTTGGGTGTTACAACGTTTATTTCACTTGAGTCCTACGGTGGTGCGCCACGTGTTCAGGATGAGATAAACTACTTTTTTATGGGTAAAATCTTTCAGTCAGGACATCTGTGGCTGGATGCATTGCCTGCAAACGATTTTCTGTCATACCGTTTTATGGTGACAGAAGAGCACATTTATAGCCTGTTTCAACCTGGTTGGCCGACGATTATGGCGTTGGGTCATCTTATGGGAGTCCCGTGGTTGATGGGTCCTGTGGTGTCGGCGCTTTCAACAGTGATGTTGTATTATGTGAGCAAAGAACTTTTCGATCAACGTCATGCGTTCTGGGCCACGATCATGATGTCCTGTAGCCAGGTATGGTGGTTTCAGGGGGCTTCAATGATGTCTCATATGTGGGCATGTTTACTGGGACTTCTTGGAATATACTTTGCGTTAAAAGTACTGTCAGCAAAGCAGCAAAAACAGATTTATTTTGCAGCACTTGCAGGCGCTTTTTTGGGTGCCATGTTCACAGTTCGTGCAGGTACTGCGGTGGCGTTGTCTTTACCTGTGATTGTTTTAGGCGCTTATCTACTCGCCAGAAAAAAGTTGGCCTTGAAAACATGTGTAGCGTTTGGTGTCGGGCTTGCCATGTTGGGGTCATGTCAACTCCTCTACAATTACCTTATCACTGGAAATCCAGTTGTGTTTCCACAGGATCACTATTTTAACATCACGGAACCTGTTCAAAAGTGTCATCGTTTGGGTCTTGGTCCTGGTATTGGATGTCCTTATGAACATGGTCCAGACCTCGTAAGAGGTGGATTTACATGGAATCGCGCCTTTGAGGTGACGTTTATACGGCTGTCTCAATTGAAGTTTGATTTGTTTGGAACAGGTGTGGCCTTGTGGACAGGATTGTTCGCAATTTTCTCACACAAGTATTGGAAACAAAAGATCTTTTGTTTTGCGTTGTGTGCCAGTGTGATTGGTCTTTATTTCTTTTATTATTATCATGGCAACCTCTATGGCGCGCGCTACTATTTTGAAATCACACCCTATCTCATGATGTTTCTTGTGAGTTCCTGGATATCCCTGATTGGTCTGGTCAATCGCGTGCGATCCACACGCTACATCTGGTGTCGCCGTGCCCTTGTCGCAGGCGTCATTGCATTTCCACTTACTTTGCCTGTGTATAACCTGGTCGAAGGTGCAGAGGAGAAGCATAAAAAGTACGAAGGTAGCTGGAGATTTATCAAGGCAGTTGAGATGGCAGAGCAAGAGTCAACGCTGGAAAATGCAGTGATTATTATGCCAAACGCCAAACGCTCTTACTGGGCCGGATTTGCACAAAATCAAGGAGACTTTGAGGGAGACCGTATCTACGTGAGAGACTGGGGTCATGCCATGAATGCTCGCCTCAAAGAATACTACCCAGACAAGGCGTTTTATAAGCCGAGAATGAATGATAAGAAGGTTGAATTTGTACCTGTAAAGATTTCTGACATGCACGGCAAAATTGTGATTGAGGGAGAGTCTCTTTTTCCCATCTCTGAACGAAATCAAGGATATGCAGTAACTCAATCCCTGAAACCCTGGCTCAAGGCTCATGCAACGCGTCAAGAACACCTGCTTTTTGAACGCACGCAAAAAGGCTCCTGGTTTAGATTTAAAACGTATGTCTCTACAGCAGGACAATACAACATGAGCGGAAAACTGACCTCAGGACCTGATTATGGTATGATTCGATTCACTGTGAACAAGACACAAATTCATGACTCTTTTGATGGGTACGATCCCGAGGTCATTGTAAAATCATGGCATGCTCGCCAACCTGTCGATTTACAGGAAGGATGGAACACAATCACGGTTGAAGTGGTTGGAAAAAATGACGAATCCAAGGGATTTGTAGCAGGCATTGATCAACTTACATTGATGAAAAAGTAGAACATGTAGAAGTAGTTCAGGGGAGATGATCTTGACAGTTGTGGTGTCTCACGAAAAACAAGAGGTGTGTTGTGTTAAAAAGCTTTATAAATCAAAATGATAATGAATCCATATTTATGGAGCGCCTCGCGCAAATACTTCCTGTTATGGGTACACAAAAGCTTTCTTTAAATCGTCTGAACACATATACGATTGCCATCGCACTGAACCATTATGACCTTGTGATTCCATGGAATTGGGAACCTGTGGGATCGTGGTCAGAACTTGTAAATTTATGGCCTCTTGAACCAGATGAGAGGTTACTTGCTGCACATCCTGCAACGCAGCGTGTTGTGCAATCTACAACAAGACAACTGGATGAGGCTCTCTTTGATGGTCAGGATATCATTATATTGGGAGAGGATACACGGTTTGTTGGCCTCTTTGATGAGCAGTTTAAACATGCATACCTTCGACCCAGGCGTTTGTTTCCTGATCCGTTGCATTTCTATTCAGTGACACATGAGTTTGGTGAATTTTCCAACTTTGCACCCTATGCGATAAGGGTTGATGGCAATGTGTGGAAGACCTCCGAGCACTATTTTCAGGCTCAAAAGTTTGTGGGTACGCCACATGAAGAGGTTGTACGTCAGGCAAAGACCCCGATGGAAGCGGCCAGGATGGGGCGTCAGCGCGATCGACCGCTGCGTAAAGATTGGGAGTCCAGCAAGGTTCATGTCATGCGTCGTGCTTTACATGCCAAGTTCACGCAACACGAGGAGCTAAGACAGCTACTTGTGGCGACCACACCATGCACACTGGCCGAACACACCAAAAACGATGCGTTCTGGGGTGATGGAGGTGATGGCAAAGGGTACAACTGGCTAGGTCGACTTCTTATGGAGCTTCGTGAGATGTTGATGAAAGAGAGCGTGTGATGTGCCAGAAACCTTACCCTACACCCTTTTAAAGTATCTAAAGATATTTCATTTTTTGAAATGAATACGTCAAATATCAGCATCCTCTTAACACAAGAAGATTTATTATGAAGTCCATGAATCTGGAACGTCTATCACTCGGGGATATGAGCGAGCTCAGGATCGACTACTTGATGGAGCCCAGACGCTGGGTCCTCGTCGTCAAGGTGTCAGGTTGTTATCGACCAGGTTCACAAGGTAACTCGGACGCGCGTTATATCAGGGCCATGGTGACCGCTGGCCTGATCGCGTATGATCCTGTCTGTTTAATCTTGGACTTCTCACAACTTGAGTACACGTGGGGCAACTCCTTGCTCGGCGTCTTTCAAGACGTGGACACGCTTATGAATGATCCTGAAGAGCCCGAGGCTCCCGCGTTCCCTGTCTCCATCGTATCGGGTCCTGACTGTCATCACGCACTACTATCTCTCACAGATACTCGCTCCGACACTCAACCCGACTGGCTCTTCGAAAGCCTGGATGAGGCCATGGCATCCAGCTTCATCAAGGGACAGCAGTGGCTTGATGGTTAGGAAGGTGGACTATTGGCGAGCTTTGATTGTGTACCTGAGTTTACAAGTTGGGCAGCCTGAAACAAGCTCCTAGTTAAAGTCGATATAATGCTTTTGATCAAAACTTTCTTTGCTTCCAATAAGCCATCTTGTTGCAGCAAGACCATCTTGTGCGGCTGTAAAATAAAAGTAGAGTTCCCAGGTGAGCAGGCCATCTTCACAGAACAGGCATGCGTCCGGTGTATTAAGCTCCAAACGTCGCTGATAAACCCTGTCATAATGGTCCTGAAGTTGCGCAAGCTTTTCAGGGTTCTTTCCGATGTATTTCACAAGTAATGTGGTGGGATGTGAAAAGACATTACATCCAATTAGATAATTGTCGATACTGTAATGGTAAGTCCATACATTTTCTGTGGAACTACGCCCATAACATTCTACCATATGAAGGATATTCTGCTCGTCCGTGGGGAATTTCATCCCCATAAACACAGGTGCAGAACCTCGTAACAAGGGTATATAGTCTTCAAGAAAATCCGGGTAGCTGAGCTTGCTTTCTCGTATGAATGTATAAGTGAAGGAAGGTTCTTCAACTGAAAGAAGACTTTCATATTCCTCAATAGACAGCATTTCATTTTTGTAGTGAAACTGAATCTGTGCAGCATCCGTCCAATCTGCCTGATCACCATCCATGAGATGTGGCTTTTCTTCAGGCTGAGGTTCTGGATCTGTCAACTCAAAGGGTTCTGAATCAGTGTTGTCTGTGGAGTCATGTGTCGCACTACAACCTGATATGGACAGTGAGAAGATACACACCCAGATACAGGTTCTTGTGTGGTTCATGGTGCCCTCCTGATGTGTTCGAGGATAAGGTGTAACAGTCTCGTAAATCTTGAACTCAAGATAGCAACTCGCTCGTCTGTTGGAAAGGTGCTGACATACTTCAGGTGGACTTTACGCTACAGCAATACTGTATAACCACGGCTTTTCCCAAGCTGAATCAGGTTGTTCTTCATCTCCACATCAATGGGATTCTCTGTCAGATCAAGCGTATGCAGTGATGAGAGGTGAGGTGAGGAGATGAGCGTGAGGGCAGCTTCTGTATGAATGGTGTTGTAGGACAGCTTGAGCGTGTGCACACTTGATAAAAACTCCGAACTGGCCAGTATGTCGGCGCCGCGATCTTCAATTAAATTGGAGGACAGATCAAGTGAATGTAGCGTCTTTTTAGGGTTCAAGTTATTGAATATATTGATATAATTATCTGAATATAGCTCTATCTTATTCCCTGCAAGATCCAGCACACGTAGCTGATGCAGATAGGGGGACTGGAGCAGGACTTGGGCGCTGTCATCGCCCAGATAATTATAAGAGATGTCGAGCGTGTGGAGGTTGGAGAGATGGGGAGTTTTGGCGAGCGCCAGCGCGCCATCATGTGCAACATGTTTGTAATACAGATCCAGCGTGTGTACATGGGTCAGGCTGGTGACCCTCGCCAGGGAGACGACGTCGACGATGTCCACATCTGTAAAGCCCTCGAGG
>Ga0207913_1000156_pt1 | contig 17906 bp, 5 predicted proteins | sample DeeseametaMP2913_FD_184168 | JGI IMG/M metagenome (GOLD analysis project Ga0207913, IMG submission 184168) | Marine microbial communities from the Deep Atlantic Ocean - MP2913 (SPAdes) | ecosystem: Environmental > Aquatic > Marine > Oceanic | place: West of Santa Cruz de la Palma, Atlantic Ocean...
TATCTGATGGGTAGACATCATCGCTACCGTTGCAGCCCACGGGCACAATGGTCGCGTTCATGCGAAGCGCCATTTGCGCAAGTCCAAGGCGTCCTTTGGTGAGTCTGAGTGATCGTGTTCCTTCAGGAAAGACGATGATCTTGTGACCAAAAGAGAACGCCTGTTCGTTGAGGCGAATGAATTCATCCATCATGAGGCTGAACAGATCGACCATGGCCTCCGAGTAGGATTCTTTGGATGGGTCGTAAGGACGACCGAGGATGGAGCGAGGTTGTTCAAGGATTTTTTGGACCTGCGCTCTGATGCCAGCCTCCTCGGCCTGTTTGATGAGCGCATCACGGTCGTGAATGTCCTTGTCGATTGCTGTGCGCAGGAGTCGATAAAGCTCATTGCTTGGAGGTTCACCAATGACCTCATTAACATCGGATGTAATGAGGTAACCACGCGATGGTGTGGGGATATTGTTGGTGGAGGTGATGAATTTGGTGGTCAACGCCGAGTTAAAGTATTTGCCCTTCACCCAGGTTGCCGTATACAGCGTGCGGTCTCGCCAAAGTTTATATTGCAAAGGCCAGTAGTTGTAACGATCGGTGTGATTGATCGCCAGAAAGATCTTGCCGCTCTCGGGGATATTCTCGGGGTTCTCGATGATGATTTTTGTTGATTTGAAGGGCCAGTGGTAATCAGGCGTGAGCAACAATGTTGCAGTGATGATCTGTCCCCATGGGGTGGGTTGAAGCTCGATATTGCGCAGAAGATCAAGGGTCAACATGAGAGCACCGTGTCTAAAGAATGAGTGTAAAAAACACTTCCGCTGTGGACAGGGGAAGTGTTCAGGACATCATTGTGTCGTGGTTAAGCAAGGAAAAAAACGCGGTATGCGGTAGTGAACATGGATTTTGTCAAACGATTAAAATCGACGAGCATACCAACGTTCTTTCCTGCTTCTAGAACACAGAATCTCTGGATTATCAAGGGCGAACTACTTCTGTCTTTTTCTGCGGATGCCGAGGAAACCAAGGAGAAGCAACAAGATGGAGGTGCCATTGATGGGTGATGAAGATGTTGTGGAGCACCCTTCATCCTGAAGGTTTGCAGGAGGCGTATCTTCAGGATTGGGTCCGTCTGCGGGGGCGTCAGGTTCCATGGTGGTGTCCATGTCAGCGGTAGTGTTGTCCATATCCTCATCTGTGTGATGACCCATGTCCTCATCCGTCATGCCCATATCTGATGAACCCATGTCGGAAGACTCACCACCCATATCCTCCGCGATAATAGGTTTTTCAGGGAGCGCAAAGGTGATGATTGTGCCATGTGTTGCACCGACGGAGTCGCGTACTTCCACACGACTTGTATAGTTTTGCGCGTCAGCCGTGATGAGTTCTTCTGCGATATTAGCCTGAAGTGTGTCTTGCCATGGCGTGTCGAAGGTTCCGTCGTGGTCGAAGTCAAATCGAGCCTGTACAGGGTCCTGATCTGGATCTGAACTTTCAGAGGCATCCAGAGTCACGAGTGGGAGGGGGCTCTCTGCGGACCATGAGAACAGTGCTTCAAGCTGTGCGGTGGGCTCGCGATTTTCTGTAGGTGCATCGGCCTGGTACAGCGCCTTGTAGATATTGAGTTTGCCTGCTCCCCATTCAATTTCCTTGGGCGGATTGCTCAGGTTAAACACACGGTTAGCGTTTGTTTTGATGAGGTTAAGTAGCTCATCAGGTGTTCTTGATGGGTCTTGTTCAAGCAGCAATGCAAGTGAGGCAGCGACATGAGGACCCGCACCGCTGGTGCCTCCAAATGTGGTGTAGTAGTTGCGGGTGTAGCCCTGACTGATTTGCTCGGAGGTGAATCCAACAGGAGCAAAGGGATCGTCAGGCGCGGTGATGTCCACGGCAGGAGCGCCGTCTTGACGAGGGCCACGGCCCGAGTAGTTTCTTAGCTCACCAGGATCGGAAGACTCGTCCCATGGTTGGTGATGCAAGCCACCAAAGGCCGCAACACCGATGGCGGAGTCGGCGGTTGCAGGGAAGCAGAGCGTCCCATGGTTGCGCACGGGTTCGGTCCAGCCGACACCTTCACCCCAGCTTGTGTAGTAATCCGAGATACGTGCGGTGATCGTGGATGGTGAGGATGCCCCGGTGACACTGATTTTCCAGGTGCCTTGCTGTAAGGATACGTTTCGATCCTGGTTATAGATAAACACATAGATGATTGAGTTTCCACGGGTTGTGGCCTGATATCCGATCTGGATAGCGGATGAACCAACGAAGGCGTTGGCCTGATTGCCTGATGATGTGGAGTACGTGTAATCCTGTCCAAGAGGTGAGGTGAACGTAAAGGTGAGGTCCTGTGTGCCAGTCCACTGAATGCCTGAATAAAGGCCGCTGTAGGGGTAACGTTGGTTGCCATACTGGTAGCCATTACCCACTCTGAACGAGAGCGTTGCGGGCTGTTCGGGAGTGATGTCCTTTTCGATATGTTTCTTGGCGATGTTGAGGTTGCCAAGTGGGTTAACCTGGCTGATGCCCTGTGCATGTGCAGCGTCCATGGCAGCTTCAAGGTTGGTGGAGCCATCATGTGGGCGAGTGAATGGGTTGGTCCATTCATGAAGTATGATGTTGGCGTTGTGTTCGACTGCTGTTTCGATGCTTTTGAGCTGGCTGTTATCATCGACGAGCCAGTTACTTGTACCGCTATCATCAAAGGGGAGTCCGACGATTTCAGCGTCAGGAGCGAGGCCATGGCGTTCATGGTAAGGAGGTTGTCCGCCGACAAGAATGCCTGCCACGCTTGTGCCGTGACTGACCTGTGCGAGCGTGGATGGGCGGGTGACCTGAATCAAGTCAACGCCACGGGTCCAGGTTGTGTTGCCCTTGGTGATGCTTTTGAACTTGGATGTCTTGAGCTGAATGAGTTTTTCAAGTGGGTCGAGCTGGTTGTTTTTGTTGACATCATCGACGACAAAGATGGGCTCACCGTAAGCAGGATCTTGTTCATTGAAGGAGGGGTAACCCGAATCGCGAACACCGTTTTGATTCAGGTCGAGGTAGAGCCAGTCCTTTGAGGTATCAAGTTCGCTGTCGTTGTTAAAGACCACACCGCTCTGGTTGTAGGTGATGGCATCGAGCACAACGAGTGCCTCATGTGCTTCAAGTTGCCCATCGTGGTTGTAGTCTACAAAGTTAGAGCCATTGGAGGCGTATGTGCGGTCCTGGTCCTGATCAATCCAGTCGAAGACTTCGCCATCCGGGCGGAAGAAGGCGGGGTGAAGGATATCAAAGCCATCGTCGATGTCTGCGATGGTGATACCTTTACCTGTGACGCCAAGGTCGGGGAGGATATTGGCTTGATATGCACCAATGATTTTGGAGGTGTTTTCAGTGGGCTGTGTGAGGTCGGGCAGATAGAGCGGTTCGGCGAGGATAAGGGTTTTGAGTGAGATCAGATTTTCGAGTGCGTGCCACGGGATTTGTGCTCTGTAGACATTGCCTGTAGCGATGGGCTCACCTGACTCACTTACCGAGAGGAGGAGGACGCCAAAATTGGCGAGTTCTTGCACATCGCGGTCGGTGAGTTTGGATGAGAATCGAAGTGAGATGAGCGCGACCTCTTCATTGAGGGCAGGGAAGTGTCCAAAGAGGTTCTGGTGTGCGTTATGGTGGAGCAGCGCGTCGCGGTAGATAAAGAGCAGGGGGCTTACTTTGGTATGTTTACCGTGGATATGTTCAAGGGGCGTGGCGGTATCGTCCTGAGCCAGCGCGGTGGTTGAGAGCGTGGTAAGTGAGGATAGAATGCATAGCGTAGATATGAGGTATTTGGCAGGGCGCATGGAAAGTTCCTTGGGTAAATGATCAATGGTGTACATGATGGTGATGCGTCACAACATGTGATGAGGTGTGTTGTGTTTAAGCACATCAACGCAGATGGTGTATGGATGAGCAATAATCAAGCCATGAAGAATTAAGAGGTTTTGTTGTGGAAGATAAGAGAATGTATTCAGGGTCTTATGAGCGGAACAGAGATCCGATTGTGGAGGTGTTAAAAGGTTTACAGGTGGAGCCTGGTGAGGTGTTGGAGGTGGGGAGCGGCTCAGGTCAGCACATCTGTTATTTTGCAAAAACTTTTGGTGATGAGTGGTCCTGGCAACCAACCGAACAGGAGCAGAATGTGGAGAGCATTCAGGCCTGGCGAGAGGCAGAAGGTGTGTCAGCGCGCGTGAAGAAACCTGTGGCGATCAATTTGCTTGAGGAGAGATGGAGTGATGTGTTGGAGGGCTCGTATACGATGGTGATGAGCGTGAACGTGGTACATATTGTGGTGTGGCAAGGGGTGGTGAACTTGTTGAACGGCGTGGGCAAGATGTTGAAATCTGGTGGAGTGCTTTATTTGTATGGGCCGTACCGTTCACAGGATCGTGAGCTTGAGCCAAGTAATGCCAGGTTCGATGTGTTTCTCAAGGAGACCTATGAGGGGGGAGGATTAAGAGATGTGGAGCGTGTGGTTGAGGTTGCCAGAGGTGCAGGGCTTGAGTTTGAGCAAGAGATTGCGATGCCAGCAAATAATAGGTCTTTAATTTTCAGAAAGATTTGAGGGGGTTGATGTCTGTCAATAGGTTGATTGATCGTCATGCGTAATGGATGCTTCTCAAAAAGTACTTGCCAGCATGTGGGGCAGACGTTAATGTTCTTCTCGTTCGAGGGCAAAAGCCTTTGACCAAAGTCTTTGAAAAGAAGAGTTGAGACGAGATACAAAAGTTTAGCTTGGTGTTCTGCACCGTGGTCGGCGTAGCGCCGCCCGAGCGTTGTACTTGTCACATACGGACACAAGGAAGACTGTTCCAGAATGCGCTGATCCCCGTAGTACCCCTACTAGGGGGGGGTGAGCTGGAGCAACACCGCCATTCGCTGTTTCACCCCCCCCTAGTAGGGGTACTACGGGGGCGAATTCAGTGAGCCTTCCATGTCCCAGGTTATGTAGTAGACTTTCAGTCTCAACGCTTCTCTCAAATTAAAGAGCCCAGGTGTTTTCACCTGGGCTCTTTTGTTTCTTGTCACATACACAAGGCTTAAAGAATCTCGGACTGGAACAGCACATTGCCGCGAGTGAAGAGCAGTCTTGCGTGTGGTGCCGTGTTCGAGAGGTAGACATGACAGGATGGGGAGGGGAGTTTTGCAATGCAGAGTCTACGAGAGGTCACGCCAAGTCTGTAGGTGTGAAGAGCAGCGTCCTCGGCGATGTGAACGTAGATGAGCTCCTTGTCGGGCGCAAAGAGCAGCGTTGTGGCGGGTTTTTCAAGCTGGATGGGGGAGCCACCAGGGGGAAGCCCTGGTTTGAGTGGGACACGAATCAGGGAGTCCGATGTGGTTGCAAGCAGCAACTCATTGTGGTGGTGATTGAAAGCACCGCAGGAGATGGTTTCAGGTATAGTGCGCCCGGAGCGGCGGATATTCTTGGGTTGCTGTGGTGTGCCCTGATAGATTTTTCCTTTTCGTGTGGTGAGCACCAGCAGGTTATTTTGGATATCGGAGTGGATGAACACAATGGGCTCGGGGCGAGTGAGTTCGTGTGCCAGTGTGAGCTTATTTTGGTAGCGATCAAAGCAGAAGAGCTGGCCTTTTTCGGTCGCAAACCAGGTGTATGTGCTGTCATGGCAGATGGCCGAAACCTTGCGTTCTGACAGGTTAATGGCGTGGTGTTTTGCACGCTCATCACGCAGGTGAAGTGTGGTCCCATCGATCCATGCTGCGAGGACATGATCCTTGGAGACAGTGAAGGGCGCAATGGTCCAGAACGACGCCTGATCAAGCGGTCTATGATTCATGATCAGGGGAGAGGACTCTTCAAGCAGGGCGTTTGGATCCTTTGTTGTTGGGGTGAGCAATTTATCGGCGGGTGACAGGTCGTCTGTGTCCGCCTCGCTCTTTTCAAAGGGGTTGATCTGTCGCAGGTGTTCAGCGTTGTGAGCTTTCAGGTTAATGGGGACGGTAGGTTTATTGTGGACATCATAACTTGGTTTGCGCGTTCCTTTTTTTTCCCAGCCAGGAGGTGGTTGTCCCTCCTGTTCATCGTTGGCCCTGTGGCTGACTCTGATGCGTTGTGCGTTGAGCATTTGAGTGGGGACTTTTCTTTTGGATGATGCTTGTGCCATGACAGGGACCTTTGGTGTGTAAAGCGAGCGTGCACGAAGGGATGCTCGAGGTCAGGTGATACGATGTCCGCATCTGCATATCGTCACGATATGGGGTGTGTTTAAGCGCTATTTTATTGAATAGTTGCGCGGGTGTTCAGAATATTATTCCATGTAAATCGTAGGGATAGGTGTTGTGGGTGGATAATTGATCGTTATTCGATGATTGGCTCGTGTTGACAGCGTTTTGCTCGAGATTTAGGGTGTGTGCGTTGAAGTGAAGTTTAAGCAGGCCCTGCTTTTTTACGGCTGTAGAGGGGGAGGGAGCGTGCTCTGTTCATGCCATGATTACATTGCTTGTGTTTGGTTTTGTGTATGTGGTGTCAGTTATCAAGGAGGAGTAGATTATGGAAGGAGTACGTCTAGAGGATGTGCGTCGTGCGTTAAAATCGCGAGATCCCGAGTTGTCTCGATTGGTGCGCGATCTTGCTGGAGTGGATCAGGTGCCATCCTCGGACACCGAGCCCGAGAAAGATGCACTGACCTACAATGCGTTCTTGAATGAGTTAAATAGCTGGCAGTTTTCCTACAAAAGCGATGAGGAGAAGAAGGCATACAGGACCGCTGGTTTTGAGGAGCTCATCAAGAACGAGCGTGTTCCTGAACGTCTCTGGCTTCATGAGGTGATCATGTACCTGTGGGAGAGCCCAGGTGCATATGAGCGTACACAGCTTCTGGAAATCATCGCGACATGTCCTCTGAAGTGGGGGCCATGGAAGGGGCTCAAGACCATCTTCAAACACTCCGAGAAAACGGGTGATGTCGAGCTGCTTGCAGCGATCGCGGCACGCATTGACTCCGAGCGTAGTGGGTACAGCTACAGTCGTGAGGTGTCGGGCGGCACAAAGACCTATATGGCACGTCGCGCATGGCGTTACTTGCGTCGTGTAGGCGAGCGTTTTCCTTCACGTTATGCCGATGTGGCCGTGGAGTTTATGCGCTTTTATCCAGAGGGTACAAACTGGCGCAACACATGGGTGATGAACCACATCATGTTCCACAACACCAGGCGTTACAACCAGTTGTCGTTTAGTTTCTGGCGTTTGCCCAATGACAAGCTCAAAGATCGCGCCTTTGTCGAGGCGTGGAAGCGTACACCAAGGCCCCTGTTTACCTTGCTTGAGCGTGCTCAATCAGAGCACGCCAGAAGCTTTGCTGTGGAGGCTCTCAAAACAGACTTCCGCACCACATTGCGCGAGGTTGAAGCAAGCTGGGTAGCACGCTTGATTGAGGTCAACTCAAGCACTGTCCATGAGTTTGTGGTCTGGATTCTTGATAATGTGCCCAAGTTTGAACAAGCCTCCTTCCGCGACATGGGCTTGCATGAAGGCGTCCTGAGGTTGTTGTACTCCCCTTCAAGCACGGCTCAAAGTTATGCGACAAAGTATGCGCGTACACATGCAAGGGACATCCCTGTGGATGAGCTCCTTGTGCTCGTCAATAGCTCTTCAAGTGAGGTGCGCAAACTTGCCGAGAGCTTGCTTCTTGATCATGACCCGAGAAAAGATGTCGGGCTTGACGCCTGGGGTGGGTTGCTTGGCTCAAGTTATGCTCATAACCTCGCTGTCCAGATGCTTACCAAACACTTCGGTGCAAATGAACTGACCTCGGACTGGTTCCGTGCACGCCTGTTGACCTCGGATTATCAGGTTCGACGCTACGCCATGGAGCAGGTGCTCAAGGTCCATAGTACCAAGAGCCTGGGTTCAGCTTACTTCACCTCCTTGTTTGATGAGGAGCACCTCGAGAGTGATGTCGCAAGTTGGGCGCTCACTCAGATCCTTGAGGGCTTTGAGCTGACAAGTATTGATGAGGAGTTCTGGAGACGCTCTCTGATTCATCCCCAGTCATCTTATACTGTGCGATCCTGGATCTCTTCCGAGAAGCTCAAGGCCAAATCCTTTGGTGTGGACTTCTGGAAGGCGCTCGCATATCAGCCAGATTTTGAAGAGGATAGCTGGATTCAATCCTTGAAAGAGAATGGTCCCAAGTGGGCATCACGACTCAGGTTTGATGAAGGAGTTGCTTCATTTGCTCGCGATTTGCTTGGTGATGTGCGCCAGTTCTCTCCTGATGAAGTTGGCTTTAACTGGTTGATGAAGCTCGTGGAACGCCTTGAGGCTCAGTACCACAACTTCGCCGAGGGCTATATGCTCAAGGCGATGCTCCCGGCAGACTTTGCCCCCGAGTCGGAAGAGGAAGAAGCGACCACATCGTCAAGTGCTTCGGGTGCTGCGACCATTGATTTTCAGGAGGCCACGTTCCTCTTTACAGGCAAGCTCGCGACCATGACGCGTAAAGACGCTCAGGGTAAGGTCACGGGTGCCAATGGTAAGAATGCCAAGAGCGTGACCGCCAAACTTGATTACCTTGTGGTTGGTGATGAGGGCTCTCCCCTGTTTGGGAACGGCAAGAAGGGCTCCAAGTTGTTGAAGGCCGAAAAGCTTCAGCAGGATGGTAGCGAGATGAAGATCATCAGTGAGACTGCGTTCTTGCAGATGCTCACTGGTGGGATTCGTGAGGTCGATGAAGGTAGCGTGGATGCTGGCTGCGAGGCGCTCTGGCAAATGGCTACAGGTGAGGGCAAGGCAAGTGATCCTCTGCGTAAGTTTGCGATCAAGTACATCTTGCATCACCACGAGTTGATCGCTCCTGCGTTGACCGAACGACAGGTCGACCCAGGTGCTGAAATTCCGCGTGAGTTCTTTAGTTGGGATCGCGTCCAGCCCGTATTTGCTGATGATCGTAAACCCTTGCGTGAGTTTGCGTTGACCATTGCGCGTTGGGAACTTGCACGATGGGCTCCTGATATGCAGGACATTCTCAACCTCTGCGAGCTTGAGTACAGGCATGTTGGCAAGTTCTTCAAGGAGGCTTTGCTCGCCAAGGAAGACGAGTCCACCAAGTATTACCGTCTTGGCTTTGAGCAACTTGACGTACAAGGTGTGTACAAGTTCTGTGAATCTCTCAACGGACACACTCGCCAGATTGGTATGGCGTTGATCGCCAAGTACCCCGCGTTTGCTCTTCCTCAGGAACTGTTCAGGCTTACAGAGAGCCCTGACCGCAAGCTCCGTGCGTTTGCGATTCGCACCATCTGGAAGTTGTATTCCAATCAGGGCGTTAGCCTGGGTTGGACCCCTGAACCTCGTAAGTCCATTGATAAGAGTGGTGCCGAGGTGTTGGTGGAGCAACCTGATGCCAAGCCTGTCAGCAAGCCCGAGCAATGGCCTGCACCACAGGAAGAGCTCCACGAGTTCTTGCGTCGCATTCTTTACAGCATTCCTCCCACCAAGCCTTCTCGCGAAGAAACCGAAGGCCAGGGCTCTACGGAGCAAGGTCAGGATGGCGCTCAGCCCAAGAAGAGCGATTCATCAGTCAAGATCAGCGCGCGCAAAGCAAAGCGGTCCCTGATTCACGTGATGCGCGACCTCGCCATTGAAGAGCATGACTTTGCACAGGTGATCGCACCTCTGTTGGCCGAGTTCATGGGGTCAAGAGGCAAGTCCGAGCGAGCTGCCTGTCTTGTGGCATTGACGCAGATTCGTGCAACGTGGCCAGATGTCTCCAAACTCCCTGATTATGTGCAGGTTTTGAGCGCTTAAAGGTTGTGAATTCATTACTTAAATAAGTTATGAGGATGGCATCTTCTAAGGTGCCATCCTCCTCGAGAAGCAAGGAAATAAGTCGATGTCGACCAAGAAACAATACTTGACATACAGAGGCTCCATAAAGTGCCTGATCAGCGATGGTGATACGCTGATCTTTGGGACCACACACGAGGAGGGGCTTGATACAGGAGTGTATTTTGCTGAGCCTTCAAAGGGTGACCTGCATCATGTAGAGATGCCTGGCGCATATGCCATGGTACATGATGGGAAGATGCTCTACGTCGCAGGTTCAGATCAGCACCTCTATCGCGGTGAGCTCAAGAAGAAAAAGCTCGCCATCATTGGGGATGCGTTTGATGATATGATCGTGGCGCTTGCTTGCGTCAGTAACTCCCAGCTTGCGGTCGCAAGTGGACAGACCGTGACTATCGTCTCGCGCGCCGATGCGAGCGTCCACCAGGTGCTCACTCTTGATGAGCCCGTCGCATCCATCACCACGGATAAGAGCGGTGAGTGGCTTGTGGTAGGTTCTGTGCGCGGCACGATGAGTGTCTTTGAGCGCGAAGATAAGCCCGAGTTCAAGCTCTCATCCAGCAAGAAAATTCATGAGGGCGCGATCTACTCTCTGTTGTTTGAAACAGATGAACTTCGCGTGCTCTCCACAGCCACAGATCAGAAGCTCCTGGTGACCCATGCGCGTGGTGAGTTGGAGCCCGAAGATCGTGGTGGCAAGGGGATGCATAACAAGCACATCACCGCCATGATCCAGGGGATTGAAGGGCGCTTTTACACCACAAGCTATGACAGCAGTGTCAAGGCTTGGCCAGCAGGTCGCACAAACCGTCTGCCCACAACACAAAAAGATGGTGTTGTGCGTTCCGAGCATCTCGCCTTGCTTCAGATCGGTGGAAAACCTCACCTCGCGACAGGATGTCTTGATAAGAGCATCCGCATTTACGAGCTTGATGAAGAAGGTAAGGTCGGTGAGATCAAGGTAATGCTCCATGGCGCGATGGTCTGGGCAAATCATGTGCTTGGTTCAGGCGATCCTGTTGAGCGCCAGAACGTGCTGACCTCCTTGTATAACTTCCAGGATGCCGAGTCGCTTCATTTGATCGCTGATCGTATCAGCGCAGACAAGGATCACAAGCTCAAGGTGTATGCGACACAATTGCTTGGAAAAAGCTCTCATGAGCTTGCCAAGAAATTGCTCGAAGGACTCCTTACGTTCTCCGTGGATGATGTAAGTCACGCTGCATATATTGGTCTGCGTGATCAGTATGGCTATGAGTCGCTTTATCCGCTTGAGAAGGCGATTGACTCTGGTCACAAGGTCATTTGTGTGCCTGCAGTCACCGCTCTTGGTGGGCTTGCGCAAAAGAATGAAAAAGCTCTTGAGATGCTCATTCAAACCCTTGAGCGCGATCCTCAGGAGGCGCGTTACGAGGCGTTTAAACAGCTTGAGCGTTACTACGGTTCCAGGAAGCCAGACAGCGCATTGCTCGCGCTCAAGAGTTCACGTAATGACCTTGTGTGCTCTGCCATCATCCGCTTCTATCAGCTTGATTTACTGGGCGATGAGCGCGTCGAGGCTGCCGTGCGCAGGCAGCTTGAGTCCAACAACGAGAAGGCCCGTCGATATGCCTTCTGGGTGAACCTGACACGCTCACCAAAACTCGTGGATATTCTTCGTAGTCGTGATGCCGAAACAAACCGTCAGATCTTTGAGCTGGAGACCGCTGGACTCGCTGAAGACAAGCGCAAAAAAGGTCCTCCCAAGCAGAAAGCCAAGGAGGTCAAGGGGCTCAAGGAACAGGACTACGCGCCACTGTTTGAGGCGATGGCTTCGCGCCACCTTGATACCTGTTTACGTGGTGCCATGGGGCTCGCGGTCCTTCAAGATACGCGCGCCTTTGGTACATTGTTGCAGCTCAGCCGCGAGAACAATGCAGATGCGCGCGTACAGACCGCGCAGGCGCTTGAAAAGCTTGGCGATTTGAGGAGCTTGAAGCGTCTCAGAATGATGATTCGCGACGATCAGTCCTCTGTGCGCGATGCTGCATTTAGCGCGCTCACCAAGCTTGAGAAAGACGAGCCTTTGACCACTGCACGTGCAGGTCTCTCTGCTGCACATGAAGATGTGCGCCAGCGTGGTCTTGAGGTGCTCTCTCGCATGATGCGTAAGAAGACTCCTGTGGAGGGTGCGCTTGAATTGCTCGGGCGAACACTCAATGATCCTATCCCTAATGTGCGCTCCGAAGCGTTCAAGGTGTGTCTGAACAAGGACGTCTTTGAGAACTCCGAGGATGCGCTTCGATTTGCCAACGAATCTATCTTTGATGATGTCCGCGAGAAGATCCTCATTGAGGTTACCGCACAACATCAGGAAGACTGGGCATGGAACATGTTGCTTGAGTTCATGAATGACTCAAGCCAACGACTTCGCAAAGAAGCTTTCGAGACAGCGCTCTCCAAGGCCAAGAAAGAGCGTCGTATTCAATCGCTCTCCAGCGCGCTTGAATCGCGTTACACCGACGTCCGAATGTACGCCGTCAACGAGCTCTTGACTCGTCGTCTTGAAGATGTCGAAGATCTCCTCATCAAGGCGCTTGATGACGATGATCAGTCCGTGCGTAGTACCGCGATTCGTGCTCTGATCACTGCATCTGCGCGTCAACTCCTTGCTCAGGCGATGACCTCCAGCAAGCACGTTGATGTGCAGGTTCAGGCTGCGCGCGCATGTGCTCGCTATGGCGATGAGCGTGCCCTCAAGACATTGACGGATATCGTGAACGCCGAAGAGCCCAACGCCAAGGATAACAAGGGCCAGCATGACCTCTGGTTGCGTCACCTTGAGCAGGCCCTTGAAGGACTCGCTGAACTTGGCGACCCGGGCGCTCAGGATGCGATCATTCCTCACATCGAGAGCACGCATTCTTCTGTGCGTCAGGCTGCGGTCAGGGCGCTTGTGTGGACCTCGCGTCAGGATGCTCTTGGCACCCTGCGTGAAGTGATCAAGCACCAGGACAAGGCCGTGCAAAAAGAGGCCGCGCTTGGTCTTGCGTACTGGGGCGATTCTCTTGGCTCGTCCATCGTGTTCACCAACGCGACCTCCCAGAATGAGCAAATTCTTGCAAGTCTTGGGCTGTTTGCTGGTGCCGAGGAGCACCTTTACTCCTTCCTCGATAGCTCTGACAGAGCGTTACGCAAGCGCGTCTTTGTGATCCTGATGTTGCTTGAGTTGAGTGAAGGCGACCTCGTGCCAGACAAGTGTCTTGCGGCGATTAGCTCTGCCTTTGCTGATGTGCGTCTTCGCGCGGCACATGGTATTGAGCGCTTCTCTGATTCAGAGCGCTTTGCCGAGTTTGTGCTCGAGAACCTGAACACTCAGGTGGGGCAAAACATCAATCCTTACAGCCTCTCACGAGAGCTGATGGAAGATCTCTCACGTGCGCTCTCTCTTGGTTCCACGCCCGTGCGCATTCGTGCTGCGAGGTTGTGTGAAACCCTCTTTGGCTTCAATGAAGACAAGTTCATGCTGGAGTGGAAGACATTCCATGAGCGTTTTGAGGATGAACTCAAGGAACTTAAAGAAAAACAAGAGGAATTCAGGAAGAATAATCAGGCTGAAACCGCTGACTCTGGTACGCTCTCGCGTGCTTGGTCCTACCTCAAGGAGCTTGCCAAAAAGGCGACGGGATCTGCATCTGACGAGTTTGAGGATGCCCTCAGAAGACTTGCATTTGGTGCCTATGTTGGGCTCTCACGTGAAGGCAGCAGCGAAACCATCAAGTCAGGCGCTATTCGTGGTATGCACACCCTGTGCAAACATGATGACTCCTTTATCTTCGAAACACAGCGTGTCCTGTTACTCGCCCTGGGTGACTCTCAACAAACTGTACGTGCGCTCGCCATGATCACGCTTCAGGAGCTTGAGATGGCCGTGAAACCTCTCGCGACCGAAGCCCTCGCCACAGGTTACTCCGATATGGGTTCTGCTGGTCTTGTCTTGCTCGCTGAGCAGGTTAGTGCTGCTGAAGGCGAGGCACTTCTTCAGGAGACCATGCTTACCAAGACCGATGGTCTTGAGTTTGAAGCGATGAAGCTTCTGCAAGCACGTCATGGCACCATCTCTGTCTGGTCTGGAGCGCTCTCATCAGTATCTCAAAACTTGCGCACCTCTGCCTTGAATGAGCTGCTCTCGCTCTGGGCGACTGAGCAAGATGCCAGGGATGCGCTTAGCACTGTGGCGCTCAAGTCCAAATACAAGGACGTGCGCATTTCTGCTGCGGATAACCTCGCGTATCGTACGGATCTTCCAGAGGACACCAAGGGGCTCATCTTCGATGTCCTCGCAGGTGAGAAACTTCAGGAAGGTTCTTATGAACAACGTAGCGCATCAAGCGCAATGATCGTGCTCGACCCCGAGAAAGCAGCTCCTCTGTTGCTTGATCGCATCGACCAGGATGAGGCTGAAAACGCCGATGTGAGGGTTCTGATTGCTGCGGCTGGTCAAACGCGTCAGGTCTCCATTATTGACCGTCTCTATGGTTACATTGAGGCAGATAAGCAACGTGACGCGGCATTTGATGCAGCGACCATGATCAGTGGTCATGACCAGTACATTCAAGACCCTGACGATAAACATCCCGAGTCTCGCGATGAGTGGATGAAGTCTCAGTTCACTCGCCATGATGAGATCCTCAGGCGCTTGCTTGAGCTTGCTTATCAGGTCGTGGACGCCCGTCGTGTGCTCAACTTGCTCAACCCTGCAAAGTGGTCCCTGACCGATGCTGTGGATGATATCTTCCCAACACTGCTCACGTTCTCCGATGAGTCCGTGCAAGAGAAGGTGACCGAGGTTGTGGGTTGGAGAGCGCGCAAGCGTGGTGGCAGCACCGACCTCCTCAAGAAGGCATTGACCACAGGAACACCTCGTGTGCAGTTCCTCGCAGCTGAAGGGCTCGCGCTCGCTGGTCAGAAAGATGGCATGAGTGTGCTCATGACTGCGGTGAACTTCATGGAGAGCTACGATGACCGCCGCCGTGCCGTCTTTGCTCTCGGTGAACTCGCAGATCCTACAGCACTTGAACTCCTGCTTGGACTCGTTCAGGACGAGGAGAGCGATCTTCGTCCTGCCGCTGCTCAAGCCCTTGGCCACCTGTCCAACAGCGAACGTGGTGACCAGATCTTCAAGATGCTCCTTGGCTTTGCCAAGTCGGATCACTCCGACCTCTCTCGCAGCGCACTCACTGGCCTTCGCCACTTCAACACTCCTGATGCCTGGCGAGTCATTCGTAGCCATGCCGAGGATGAGTACAGTTGGTGGAGACGTGAGACTGTGGCTCAGTTGCTTGGTGAGTACAACGATCCTGCAAACATTGAGCTGCTCAGGCAAATGCTCTTCAATGATGACGACTACGATGTCATCCGCGCTGCTGCCGAGAGCCTCAAGAAGCTCTATGGCCCAGATAGCCTCGAGCCTGATTACATCTTTGTTCAAGCTGGACAGCTCTGGATTGAGCCCGCAGAAGGTGCTGTCGCGAGGTTGTGTGAGCGCGGCGAGGTCTCTCGTCTGCTCGAACTCCTCGCCAAAGTGAGCTTCAGCAGCGCAGAGCGTGATGTGGTTCAGCCTCTGGTGAACGCGCTGCTCTCTCGCGAACCTCTCCCCGTGGATGAGGTCGTGGACAAACTTGCTGATGATAATGTGCGTACCGCACTTATTGCCATCCAGATTGTGGGCCGTGCAGGTAAGGCTGTGGCCAAGAAACATGGCGCAAAGCTCAAGGCTGCAATGCAAACCACACATGACCTGTGGATTGAAAACTACAGCCTGATGCTCTCCAATCAGTCTCGCTATCAACAGGCATTCTATGATGTGAACAAGCGCTATGTCTTGTTGTGCTGGGCGTGTGGTCAGCTTGAGGTTGGGTTTGATGAGCTCGTCAAGGTCATCGACCTCATTGATGTGCAAGCATCGGTCGACGTCAAGCAAGCTGCGTTGCTCTCCATGGCGATGCCATGGACAGGTAAGAAGGGTGTGGAATACATCGCCAAGCTTGTCACACATAAAAACGCTACGCTCCGCTCCATCGCGAGCGCTGCGCTCCAGGAGCTCGACAAGTCTCAGGCCAAGGCGCTGCTTGATCAAAGCCTTGAGGATGCTGTCATCTTCAGTCGCTTGATGATGAGCGTGAAGCCAGAGGCTGTGAACGCGCTCCTTCGTGAGCACGCTCAAAGCATCCACCTTCAAGGTGTAGTGATCGGTTACCTCGCTCAACAGGGCGATGAGACTGGTTTGCTGAAAATCCTTGATAGCCAGGAGCTTACAGATGAAATTCGCCACGGAGCTATAGATGGTCTCGCTTCCATGGCTACACAGACTGCCATCGATGCACTGGCAAAACTTGGTAAAGATGAAGACGAAGACGAAGATCTGCGCAAGGCCGCATGGCGTGCTCGTCGACGCGCTATCCGCTCGCAACAAAGTGAGGTGTCCGCATGAGTCAAGAAGAGAACAACACTACAACTCCACAAGAAGAGCCCGAGGCGTCCACAAACACACGTGTGGAACTTGGCTACAAGGGCTCAAGTCAGATCGTTGATGAGTCCTCCTCTTCAACCACGCTCGCACTGTTTGGCAACACCAAACGCGCTGCGGTCAGCGTTCAGGGTAAGCTCAAAAAGCCGCTCGATTTTCGTCAGGCGATTGAGACGCTCTATCGTGTGGTCAAGAGCGACAACCGTCGCGCTCCCAAGGACCGCTCCGCTTATCTTGCGTACAAGCAAAAGAGCGCAGGTGCAGGACAAAACGCCTTCGATGCTCAACGTGAGTACTTTGAGTGGCTTGAGCAAAACGACCCCTCATCCTGGCTGGTGCTTGACCCCGTCATCACTGCCCATCCTGATCGCCTCATTTTTGAGGTCTTCAGCAAGGATGAAGGCTCCTATGCCGCGCTCTCCATTGATTGGGATGCCCTTGATCTCGACAAGGACCCAACCTATGGCACCACAAACATCGACTTCTCTGATGATCTTTATGACGCCATGAAGCGCATGAGGAGCTACCACACCACCTCGCTCTCTGTGGGCCAGGAGGCGGTCAGCGTCACCACCTCACCCGATCATCCCGAGGTCACCGAACGCAAGGTTAACGTGCCAAACTCATGGCTGCGTGGCTTCCTTCAGGTTCAGGCCAGTGCGACGCTCCCATCGACAAAGGTTTCGATCGCACCGATTGATTTCTACAATACCTTGAGGCACTTGCGTATGAACGCAGACCTCAAGAAAGGTGGCCGCGCCATTCGTGTGGAACTGATGCCAGGCGAGTATCCTCGCCTCGTGATTGAACCACGCGATGAGGTGATTGAAACCGAACATGAGGTGTTCCGTGGTCGCGTCGCTCAGGTGATTCGCATCTGGGGCCGTCGCCGCTGGATGATGCTCACCTCCTTGCTCCCACTTGCCACAGATATCGAGCTTCATTTGCTTGGTACTGGCTTGCCTAACTTCTGCGTGCTTCGTTGTGGTCCCATGACATTCACGCTCGGTTTGACCGGGTTCACCACCGCAAACTGGTCTCAGGCCCTTGGTCTTGATACCTTGCTCCCTCGCACAGTCGAGTCTGATAAGAACCTCGACAAGGTGCTCAAGTTCCTCTCCAAATCCTGGTTTGCCTCTGCCGCTGACCTCGCAAGCTCTCTCAAGCTTAACCCCGCGCAGGTACGTCATGCCATCCAGGTTGGATGTCAAAACGGTCAGATCATGTACGATATCGCACATGATGTGTACCGCTTCAGACCTCTGCTCGAGACAATTGACCTCGACGCGCTTGAGTTCCGCAATGCGCGCGAACGACTCGCGCATGACCTCATCAATAACAAGGGTGGGAACGTCAAGATCCTGTCCAGAAACACCATCGCTGGGACTGGCGTGCAGTACGTCGGTGAAGTTCACGTCGAGGCTGACCGTCGCGCCTACCGCTGCGAAATCACCCTTGATGATGAAGGGCGCGTGCGACGCGTGGATGATACCTCGCCGTTTTATCGCAAACACCAGCTCAAGGAAGGTCCAAGCGCTCCTCTGATCGCTCTGCGACTCAAGATCGCTGAACT
>Ga0207913_1000157_pt1 | contig 17836 bp, 19 predicted proteins | sample DeeseametaMP2913_FD_184168 | JGI IMG/M metagenome (GOLD analysis project Ga0207913, IMG submission 184168) | Marine microbial communities from the Deep Atlantic Ocean - MP2913 (SPAdes) | ecosystem: Environmental > Aquatic > Marine > Oceanic | place: West of Santa Cruz de la Palma, Atlantic Ocean...
GATGCGGCTATTGTTAATGCTGGTGAAATATTTCCAATGGAATCTGTTCATAAAGCAGTTCAACATAATTTGATCAATCCAATATTTATTGGAAATGAAAGCGAAATAAAAAAACATGCAGAAAAACTAAAATGGGATATATCAAAATATAAAATTATTGATGAAAAAGATGAAAATAGTACTGCATCCATAGCCACAAAATTAGCAAGCGAAGGAAAAGTTAAAATTATAGTTAAGGGGCATATCCATACTGATGTTTTGATAAAAGCTATTATAAAAAGAGATTTAAATTTAATTGGAAAAAAAAGATTAAGTCATGTTTGGCATATGACTTTAACCGCTGATGATAAACCGTTTATTATCACCGATGGTGTTGTAAATGTATTACCCAAGTTAGAAGTTAAAATGCATATTCTTAGAAATGCAGTAGATTTTGCAAATAAAATTGGAATTTCAAGACCAAAAGTTTCTGTGCTGTCAGCGACTGAAGAAATATTAGAAAGTGTGCCAAGTTCTATAGAAGCTGATTTAATTACCAAAAGAGCTAAAGAAGAAAACATCAATGCAGATGTATTTGGACCTCTAGCCTTTGATAATTCGGTTTCAAAAAAATCTGCTGCTATAAAAAAAATTAAAAATGAAGTGGCAGGAAGCACAGATATATTACTCGTTCCTAATGTTGAGTCTGGCAACGCACTAGTTAAAATGATGATATATTTTATGAGCGCTTGTGCAGCTGGTGTAGTTTTAGGAGGAAAAGCTCCTGTCGTAATCACAAGTAGATCGGATGAAGCAGAAGCAAGATTGGCTTCTATTGCTGCCGCTGTAGTTGCTCTCAACTAATATTATCTTTCATTTAAAACTGACAATTAATGACACCTTCTAATCACTAATACTTGATAGTATTATGAATAAATAATCATGGCACCTTATTTAGGAAATTTTGCTCTCTGGCTATCCTTGTGCTTTGCCGTTTTCCAATTTATAAATTCCAGTATAAAAAATAACAATTCAATATTACAATTCAATAAAATAGCTGTAAATGGTTTGCTATTTTGTTCTTTAGTATCCTTTTTTTCTCTTATGTATAGTCATGTAGTTTCAGACTTTAGTTTAATTAATGTTTTTCAAAATTCACATACAACAAAACCATTGCTCTATAAAATTTCAGGAGTTTGGGGAAATCATGAAGGATCCATGTTGTTGTGGATACTTGTTTTAACTATATTTAATTTTTTTATATTTAAATTATATAATCAAACAAATTCCAAATTTGTTTCCAAGGTTCTAGAAACTCAGGCATTAATCACAGTTGGATTTGTATTATTTACTATTCTCACATCTAACCCTTTTGAAAGAATGGATGTTGTACAAACAAATGGATTAGGTTTTAATCCTATCTTGCAAGATCCAGCATTAGCTATCCATCCTCCATTGCTATACATCGGTTATGTCGGTTTTTCAGCCGCATTCTCTATGAGCATCGCAACTTTAAGTCTAGGAAATAATGAAAAAATTCTTTGGTATAGTTATATGAAACCTTTTGTAATGGCTGCTTGGACTTTTTTAACTATAGGAATAGCCCTTGGCTCTGTATGGGCATACTACGAATTAGGATGGGGCGGATGGTGGTTTTGGGATCCAGTTGAAAATGCTTCTTTTATGCCATGGTTACTTGGTACTGCCCTACTACATTCTCTTATTACAGTTGAGAAAAAAAAGTCACTTCAATCATGGGTACTATTATTATCAATACTTGCTTTTCTTTTAAGTGTAGTAGGAACATTTCTTGTAAGATCTGGCATACTAACTAGCATTCATACGTTTGCTTTGGACCCATCTAGAGGAATATATATACTTGCATTTACTGCTATATTAGGAGGTTATTCTCTAATTTTATTTGGATTAAAATCAAAAAAACATTTCAATAACAGCTATTTCTCTTTTTTCAGCAAAGAAGGTTCGATCCTTGTAAACAATATTCTTATGGTTGTTGTATGTGCTTCCGTATTTTTAGGAACGATCTATCCACTTTTAGTAGAAGCTTTTACTAATAATAAAATCTCAGTTGGAGAGCCTTATTACAATACAACAGTTGTTCCAATAATGATTCCAGCAATTCTAGTTATGGGTATAGGACCAATGTTATCGTGGGGAAGAGAAGATAAATCAAAAATTTTTAAAAAAATATTTCCTAGTATTTTGCTTACAGCAATAATAACCATATTTATTTTCTTATTTTATCAAACATATAGTTTTATCGGAATTGTGGGAATTTTATTAGCTTTTTGGATAATTTCTAATAGCGTGATCATTTTGTTTCGAAAAAAAGAAAATCTCTCCAATGGTATGATCATCGCACATCTGGGTATTGGTCTATTAATATTAGGAATTACAGGTTCCAGCGTATGGCAAGAAGAGAAAATTACTCAAATGAAAATTGGCAATGAAACTAATATTCAGGAATATAATATTATTTTAAAAGAAATTAACGAAATTAAAGGACCAAACTATCTTGCGTTGCAAGGAAATTTTTTTGTATATGATAAGAACAAAAATATTATTGCAAAATTAAAACCTGAAAATAGATTTTATCCCATAAGGAACAATTTCACTACAGAGGCATCCATACATACAAACTTGCTTAGAGATTTGTATATTGTTTTAGGCGAAGGAAACTTAAATGATGGTTGGGTTGTGAGAATTTATTATAATCCTCTTGTAATATGGATTTGGATTGGCGCTCTAACTATATTTTTAGGTGGTATCGTTTCAATGAATAGTAATTTAAAAAAGTTACAACGTTTGTCGTAATGAAAAAACAATTATTAATACTTCCTTCTATATTCTTTTTATTAATTTTATTAGTTTTCTTTTATCTTTTAATGATTGATAGAAATCCATCTGAACTTCCATCTACCCTATTAGATAAAAATGTTCCAAAATTTGAAACTGAGTCACTATTAAAAGAAGAAAGATTTGTTTCGTCCGAAGTGTTTGGAAAAGAAATAACATTGGTAAATTTCTTTGCTACCTGGTGTAAACCTTGTCGTGATGAACATAATTATATTAAACGTTTTTCAAATCAAGAAGGAATAAAAGTAATTGGAATAAATTATAAAGATAATACCCAAAAAGCGATTGGCTGGCTCAAAGAATTGGGAAATCCATATTCGCATGTAGCTGTAGATAAGAAAGGAAGAATAGCAATAGATTGGGGTGTGTATGGTATCCCAGAAACATTTATTATTAATTCAAAGGGAATTATAAAATATCGACAGGCGGGTCCTGTAACAAAAAAAATATATAAAAAAATTAATTTAATAATTAGTAAAATCGAATAATGATGACTAAAAATTTTTTATCTACTAAAATTTTTATATTAATTATTGCTATTTGTTTAACACAATTTTTTTCAGAGAATAGTTATGGAGTAGACCCTGATGAAATTTTACAAGATCATAAACAAGAATTGAGAGCTAGAAATATTTCGAAAAATATTAGATGCATGACTTGTCAAAACCAATCGATTGATGAATCAAATGCACCACTTGCTAAGGATTTACGTATTTTAATCAGAAATAAAATAAAAGAAGGAAAGAATAATGAAGAAATATATAAGTTTTTAACAGATAGATATGGAGACTTTATTCTTTTAAAACCTCCTTTAAAATTAAGTACATTAGCACTTTGGTTGTTACCTTTTATTTTTTTTATAGTTGGTGTCTTTGTCGTTTTTTGGCACAACAAAAAATCTAAAAAATTTTAAAAGATATTTAATGATTTTTGTTTTTTTTATCCAATTTTAACTTCATCAATTCTGTTTTATATCTCATTAAAAAAATAATTAATGAATAGATAACCATTCCCAAAAACATAATGATTAAGGGAACAAGCATCGTATAATGAATAGTTGGTACTGAAGTAAGTGTTATACTTGATGACTGATGAAGTGTATTCCACCAATCGACCGAATACCTAATAACGGGTAAATTAAATAAGCCAATAATTCCAATTACTGAAGTTATTTTATTAGCCTTTTCATAATTATTGACAAATTGCCAAGAAAAAATATAAGCAAGATAAAATAAAAATAAGATTGCCATAGAAGTTAATCTTGCATCCCAAACCCACCAAACTCCCCAAGTAGGTTTGCCCCATAGTGAACCTGTTACAATTGAAATTAGTGAAAAAATGCAGCCAATAGGTGCCAGACTTTTTGCCATCAAAGATACAAATTTAATCTTAAAAATTAAATTTAAGATCGAAGCTATTCCTATAAGTCCAAAACATCCTAATGCAATGAAAGATGATGGTACATGCACGTACATAATTCTAACTGAATGTCCTTGAATATAATCAGGCGGAGATATAAATAAAGCGTACACTAACCCGACAAGAACTATTAAAATCATTACAAATAACAAACCGTTAATTAATTTATTATCTAAAGAAAGAATTTTGCTTGGTAAAAAATTTTTAAACATTGAAATATATTATATTGAAAATTAGATAATTAAAGTGCTGTTATAAAAAATATATATTAGTTGGATTTCTCTAAAATTTTACTAACTTCAGGTGGCATATAGTTTTCATCATGTTTTGCTAAAATTTTATTGGCAACAAAATATTTTTTATCTTTTAATTGGCCCTCTGCAATTACTCCTTTTCCTTCAGAAAATAAATTGGGAACAGGCCCGTCGTAAGACACAATAATTTCATTTTTTAAATCAGTAATAATAAACTTTATAGATTTTTGGCTTTTACTTAATGAATTCTCTTTAACCAGACCACCTATTCTAATTTTTTTGTTAAATGAAATATTTGGCTTGTCGTAAATTTCGGTTGGAGAAAAAAAATATACTACATTTTCTTCTAAAGATTTAAAAATAAAAAAGATTATCACCGTTGCCGATAAAAGCAAAAGTATCAAGAATATCATTCTCGATTCAACTTTTTTACTCAACATATGATATTTTTTGGTGATTTAAAGCGATTAAAAAATTGGGCTACTGGATAAAGCTTCTTTTTCTTTAACGGCTTTAATTTTTACTGTTTGCATATGTTTAAACTCATTTAAAAACATTTTTTCTTCTTTTTTAAATTCTTTATTAGTTTTTAAGTAAAGAGTAAAACAACTTACCAAAGTGAAAATAAATGCAGGCCACACAAAATGTCCGTATCCACCCAAAATAAATAGCTCCAAATTCATAATAAATTACTATCCTAAAGATTTTGTAAAAATACAAGAGCTAAATTGCCCCAACAATGGCAGGTAAAAGAAAATAAGTTAAATTAAACTATTTTTTATTAATCCTTTTGTTTAATAAAATCTTCTAAATACTTATACTTTGGACAAAATTCTCCTCTTGAAGCTGTAGTAGCTCTATTTATTCGGCCATCATCTTTGTTAATCAAATAAGGTAAAACTTCCGATATAATGCTATCACCAAATTCTTCACTTGATTCATTGGGTAACTCTGATGGCAAATTATCAACAGCCATAACCGCTATACCTTCTTTGCCTAAATCAATTTCTTTCATTGAATTAATATCAATTGAATAATAAGGTTTTGCAATCGAAGTGGATCTTATCGTGGTTGGTACTGCTCCGTCAATATCGCAAGTAATATCACCTATAATTTTTAGGTTCTTAAATTCATTAATTTGATTTGGATAAAATAATTTTGGAAATTTTGGTTCCCAATAATGACCGGTAATAAGCATATCTGTATCAAATAGATAATTTTTTATTTTTGACTTATATTCATGAGGGTTTGAAGTAAAATCTTGAGATGAATAATCTTTGCCATCGTTCCGTTCAACATGTTCTCTAATTGAAATATTACAAAAAATAGCTTCATTATATTTTTTGTTTAAATAATCATTTATTGAAATCTGTTTAATATTTGCATATTTTAAAATTTCCATAGCCCCTTTGGCAACATTTCCTATTCCGGTTTGTAATATTTTGAGTTTATTAAAATTTTGTTTGCTAATTAATACTTTAATTTTTTCATAACTATTAATTTCGAAAGCTCTCGGAAGTGATTTTTCTTTCTGTAATTTTAGATAAAGATTAAGTGTATTGTAGCAACCTACAATGCCTGCAAATCTACCAAAACCAAGATATCGATATCCCTTCCCGGATGTTTCTCTTATATTTTCATAATCAATCAACGTTATTTTTCTTTTTATCACCTCTCTTAAAAGCTTTTTCTTATATATAATGGCTTTGTTTTGTGTGGCTTGGTTAATATCTTTTCGAACTTTACTTGTATGTGAAAAAAATAAATAAGTTTTATTTTCAATAAGCGTTGATATCTCAACTTCTTTTACACCAAAAATGATATCGGAATAACTGATGTCTTCTTTTATTTTTGCTCCTGCTTTTGAATAATCCTCATCCTTAAAACATCTTGTCTTAGAAGGTTGGACAAAAACTTGCAAATTAGGAAATTTATTGCTTAATGTTTGTATTTGATTAGGAGTGAGAGGAGTTCGGTTCTCGTCAATACGCGCTTCTCTTATAATAGATATTATAGGATATTTTTTCACTATTAATTTGAATGACCATATTTTTTTAATCTGATATCGCTCGTTCTCGCATGCGCCTCCATACCCTCTGCTCTAGCAAGCCTTGCTGCCGTTGCTCCTACAATTTTATTTGCATCTTTACTCATTCTTTGAAAAGTGAGACATTTAATAAATTTTCCAACATATAATCCACCTGTATATCTTCCGGCACCTTTAGTTGGTAAAATATGATTGGGCCCAGAACATTTATCTCCATAGGCAACAGTTGTTTCTTCACCTAAAAATAACGATCCATAGTTTTTTAATCTTTTTAACCACCAATCTAAATTTTCGGCGTGTACTTCTAAGTGTTCTGGAGCATATTTGTCACTTACAGTTGCCATTTCTTCACTCGTATTACAAAGCACTACTTCACCAAAATCTCTCCAAGCAGGTTCTGCACTACTTTTGGGACCATCCGGTAATTCTTTAATTAATTCTGGAACTCTTTTCATAACGTAATCGGCAACTGACTTATCTGTAGTAATAAGCCAGCCTGGTGAATTGTACCCGTGCTCAGCTTGACCTACTATGTCAGCAGCAACAATTTCTTTGTCGGCTTTTTTATCAGCAATAATTGCTATTTCTGTTGGTCCAGCAAAAAGATCTATTCCAACTTTTCCAAATAATAATCGTTTAGCCTCTGCAACGTATTGGTTTCCTGCTCCTACTAAAAAATCAACGGGAGGATTTTCAAAACATCCGTAAGTTAAAGATGCGATGGCTGCAATTCCTCCTAAATTTAAAATCACGTCAGCACCACAGAGGTTTGCTGCATAAATAATTCCAGGATTAGCTCCGTTAATATCCTTAGGTGGACTTGCGGTGATAATTGTTTTCACTCCAGCAACTTTTGCAGGAGTAATTCCCATAATAGCCGATGAGATATGAGCATATCGACCACCCGGAATATAGCAACCTACTGTATCAATAGGAATTAAACGTTGTCCAACAATCAACCCTTTTGATATTTCAACTTCAAAATCGTTATTTAAATGTTTCAATTGGTGTTCTGCAAATTTTTTAATACGTTCATGGGCAAACTTTATATCATCTTTCGTTTTTTGATTTACTTTCTTGCTTGCTTCTTCTATTTTTTCTTTAGAAACAACTACCTCTCCTTCATATTTATCAAACTTTTTTGATATTTCTTTTATCCCTTTTTCTCTACTTGTTTCTAAGTCATTTAAAATTTTTTGAACAGTCGAACGGGTCTCGTGATCATCGGTTGATGGAGTCTTAATTGCTTTCTTTAAATATTTAATAGCCATAATTACTTATAAGTATGAATTGTTATGAATGTATTTTTAATTTAATATATAAATACTTTATTCTATGAAAAAGCATTATCCAAGAAATATGATTGGCTATGGATTAAAAACTCCTAATATAAAATGGCCAAATGACGCTAAATTAGCTCTTCAATTAGTTTTAAATTATGAAGAAGGATCAGAAAATTGCATATTACATGGAGATAAAACTTCAGAAACATTTTTATCGGAAATTATTGGCGCCCAACCTATTAAAGGAAGACACATCAATATGGAGTCCTTTTATGAGTATGGTTCGAGAAGAGGTTTCTGGAGAATTCACGAATTATTTCAAGAAAAGAAAATCCCAATAACTATTTTTGGAGTGGGCATGGCTTTAGAAAGAAATAAAGAAGTGTGTAATGCTATCAAACAATCGGATTATGAAGTTGCCTCACACGGTTGGAGATGGATTGACTATCAAAACGTTCCTAAAGCTAAAGAAAAAAAAGATATGCAGTTGGCTATACAATCTATTAAAAAGATATTTGGGAAAAGACCTTTAGGCTGGTATACCGGCCGATGTAGCCCTAATACTCGTGACTTGGTAATAGAAGAAGGAGGATTTCTTTACGATAGTGATTCATATAGCGATGATTTTCCCTATTGGGAAGTTAGAGGTAAGAAAAAACAATTAATTGTTCCTTATACCCTGGATAATAACGATATGAGATTTGCTACTAACCAAGGTTTTAATAGTGGTGATCAATTTTATACATATCTTAAAGATAGTTTTGACGCTTTATATAATGAAGGAAGTACACATCCAAAAATGATGTCTGTGGGATTGCACTGTAGATTAATTGGCCGACCCGGGAGAATTCAGTCGCTAAAAAAATTTTTAGATTATGTTTTGAAGCATCAAGAAGTATGGATTTGTAAAAGAATCGATATCGCTAAACACTGGATTAAAAATTATTCCGATATATAAATTTTTTAATGAGTAAAAATAAATATATTTTTTTAAATGGATTAATTGATTTAGCTCAATCACGATTGGGTTCAAAAATTGTATATAAGACTGATGAGTTTTTTGCACCAGCAAAAAGAATCATTAATCCATGGTCACCTGTGTTTAAGGAAGGAGTTTTTGATAAGCATGGCAAATGGATGGACGGTTGGGAAACAAGAAGAAAAAGAACCAAAGGTCACGACTATTTAATTTTAAAATTGGGTAAACCTGGTGAAATACATAAAGTAGATATTGATACATCTTATTTTAACGGAAATCAGCCTAGCAAAGTTTCTCTTGATGCTTGTTTGAGCAAAAAAAAATTGCCTACCAAAAATTCAAAATGGGTAAGCATTTTGAAAAAAAAATCTACCAAGCCAAATAGCCATCACTTTTTTAATGTAAAAAACAAATCCATTTTTACTCATGTAAAATTAAATATCTATCCTGATGGCGGCGTTGCAAGAATTAGAATTTATGGGAACATGAAGATTAATAAACAATTTGGTAAAAAAGTAATAAACCTTACTTCAGTGTTAAATGGAGCTTCACCAATTGCTTGTAATAATGAACATTTTGGAAGAGCGGAAAATATCCTAGCGCCAGGAGTAGGTAAAAACATGGGAGATGGTTGGGAAACAAGAAGAAGTAGAGGAAAAAATTTCGATTGGTTAATTTTAAAATGTGCAACAGTAGGTAAAATAAATAATATTCAAATTGATACCCATCATTTCAAAGGAAATTATCCTGATAAATGTTCTCTTCAGGCTGCATATTTAAATGGTAAAATTTCAGCTAAAAGTATTGTTAACAAGTCAAAAAATTGGAAATTATTATTAAGCAAAGTGAAACTACATGCTCATAAAAAACACAATTTTAAAAATAAGCTAATGAAAAATAAAAAAGTTAATTATATAAAGATTAATATTTATCCTGATGGTGGTATTTCAAGAATTAGGGCTTTTGGAAGATCAGAATAATGGAAAAAATTGTTAAACCGATAAAGATAAGCAGATCAAATTTTAGTGCATACGGTGATTTAATATCCCCTGATAATATTAATCCTATGGATATAAACGCAGGATATGCAAAACGATTTGATAATTTAGCAAATGTTGACACATCAAAGGATGGGGGCAAAACTATAGTAAGCATCTTTTCGGCTTTAAAAAGAACTTTCCCTATGAAAATTGATATGATGGAAAAACATCCTTTAGGCAGTCAAGCATTCATACCAATGAAAGAAACCACCTTCCTAACTTTTGTGGCTCCTCCAGGAGAATCTCCTGAAATAAGTAAAATTCAATCCTTTATTATACCTCCAAAAACAGGAATAAATTATAAGCCAGGAATATGGCATTTTCCCTTAATCTCAACCGAAGATACAAATTTTCTGGTAATTGATAGAAAAGGTGATGGAAATAATTTAATTATTCATAATTTTGAAAAAGAAAAAATCATTCTCAAATATTAAAAAAACTCCGTGGCGGTTGTCTTATAATTAATTTATAGTAACTTATCAATATTTTTGTAAGCATGTATCTTAAAAAAATTAATTTAAAAAACAAAACAGCTCTAGTTACAGGAGCTGGTAAAGGGATCGGTAAAGCTTGCGCTATTGCTTTAGCCGAAGCCGGAGCAAATTTAATTATTATTAGCAGAACTCAAAAAGATCTTAACAAAGTTTCTAAAATAATAAAAAAATTTAAATCTAAGTGCAGATCTTATGTTTGCAATGTAACAAATTACCATCAATTTAAAAAAGTAATAAATAAGCAAAAAAGAATTGATATTTTGGTCAACAATGCAGGAACAAATTTTCCAGAGCATTTTACAAAAGTTAAGAAAAAAAATATGGAATATATGGTAAAATTAAATACCATAGCAACATTTCACGCGGCCCAACTCTGCGCTATAAAAATGCTAAAAACAATTAATAGAAAAAAAATTGGTGGTTCTATTATTAATATATCATCGCAAATGGGTCATGTTGGTGGTCCTAATAGAAGCGTTTACAATATGACAAAATTTGGCCTTGAAGGTTTAACAAAAGGTATGGCCATTGATTTAGCAAAAAATAATATTCGCGTAAATACAGTTTGTCCTACGTTTGTTGAAACTCCAATGATTAAAAGATTTTTTAAAAATAAAAAATTTAAAAGAGAAACAATCAAAAATATTCCACTAGGTCGTGTTGCTGACACAAGTGATGTTGCTACTGCCGTTGCTTTCCTCGCCTCGGGTGCTTCCTCAATGATTACAGGAACATCTTTGTTGATTGATGGCGGTTGGACAGCTAAATAAAGGAGGATTTTCATATGAGCAATTTTGAAGATGTAAAAACATTTATGGAAGCTTTTGGTCAAATGGTTAGGACTAAGCCACAATTCCCAGATAATAAAACCATGGAACTTCGATTTGATTTGATTAAAGAAGAATTCAATGAGTTGAAACTCGCAATGGAAACAAAAAATTTAAAAGAAATTGCTGATGCTTTAACTGATATTTTATATGTAACTTATGGTGCTGGTTACGCCTACGGGATTAATTTAGATAAATGTTTTAAGGAAGTCCAAAGAGCAAACATGAGTAAGTTGGGCAAAGATGGTAAACCTATCTACAATGAAAAAGGTAAAGTCATGAAGGGACCTAACTATCTAGAACCTAACTTAAAACAGTTTGTCGAATGAAAAAAAGAAAAATAACAAGTCTTTCTAATGTAAAATTTGAACCATTCGATAATTATGGTTCAGTAATTCCTGGAATGAACTGGCACAAGATTACTTACAATGAAAAAACCGGACAAGGTACTTACGTATTAAAAATGGACCCTGGAGCCAAAAGCTTACCTCATGAACATATAAATTATGAAGAATTTCTAATGCTAGATGGAGAATTAATTGATCCTGATAATAAAGTCTTTAAAAAAGGAGATTTTATAACTTTTGAACCTGGTTCATCGCATTCTTCTTATACTAAAAATGGATGTTTACTTTTAGTTTTTCAGAGAAGCAAGAATAAACTCATCAAAAATTAATGGCTATCCATTTTACAAAAGAAGAATTCTCAATACGAAAATCTAAAGTTGTTGCTGAGTTAAAAAAGCAAAATCTTGATGGCTTGTTAATGTTTAAACAGGAATCTATGTATTGGCTAACCGGCTATGACACATTTGGTTATGTTTTTTTTCAATCACTAATTTTAACTTCTAAAGGAGATATAGTTTTATTAACTCGCATACCAGACTTGAGACAAGCACAAAACACTTCAATTATAAAAGATATAAGAATTTGGGTAGATAAAGAAAAATCTAATCCTTCAGATGAATTGAAAAACATTTTGAGTGAGCTTAATTTAGAAAAATCTAACTTAGGTGTAGAATACGAAGCTTATGGATTAACTGGTAGAAATGCTATTAGATTAAATGATTCTTTAAAAAATTTTGCAACACTTTGTGACAAATCCGAATTAGTTTCAAAACTAAGAGTGATTAAATCTACCGAAGAAATTAAATATGTAAGAAAAGCTGCTGAGCTAGCAGATAAAGCTTTAGATGTAGTTTGGAAAAATGCAAAAGCAGGTGTTAGTGAAGGAAAAATTTTAGCAGAAATGCAAAAAGTTATCTTTGAAGAAGGTGGAGATTATCCAGCAAATGAATTTATAATAGGTTCTGGTCACAATGCTTTATTATGCAGGTATCAAGCTGAAAAAAGAATTTTATCTAATCCAGATCAATTGACTATTGAATGGGCCGGCACTTATAAACATTACCATTCTGCAATGTTTAGAACTATACCGATTGGTAAAGCAAATCCAAAACATTATAAAATGTATGAAGCTTGTGTTGAAGCTCTAACTAAATGTAAAAAGAAACTTGTGCCTGAAAATACTGTTGGAGAAGTTTTTGACACACATGCAAAAATATTTGATGATCTTGGATATAAAAAATCACGAATGAATGCTTGCGGTTATTCATTAGGAGCAACATTTTCTCCAAACTGGATGGATACACCACCTATGATATTTGCAGATAATCCGTTAATTTTACAATCGGGAATGGTTTTTTTCATGCATATGATACTGATGGATTCAGAAAATCAGTTAGCTATGAACTTAGGTGAAACATACCTTGTAACTGAAAAAGGAAATGAAAGATTAGGTAAACAAAAATTAGATTTGATTGTTCTTTAAATTTCTCTTTAGCTTGTTAATGAAGAAGGAAGTTTGAAAGTCACACTTTCTTTTGAACTTATGTTCTCTTCTATGGAAATTTCAGTGTGTTTTTTTATCTCAGAAATAAAACTTTGAACTAGTTTTTCTGGAGCAGAAGCCCCTGATGTTAAACCTATTTTGTTACACTCAACTATTTCTTTTATAGGAAGCTCATTTTTAAAATTAATAAGGTAAGATTTGCCACAACCAGCCTTTTTGGCAACTTCAACTAATCTTTTTGAATTTGAAGAATTATCACTACCAATAACAAAAAACATATCACATGAAGAGGCTATTTGCTTTACTGCATTTTGCCTATTTGTTGTTGCATAACATATATCTTCCTTGACTGGAGCTTTAATTTTTGGAAATTTTTTTTCTAATATTTTTATAATTTCTTTAGTATCGTCTACTGATAAAGTAGTTTGTGTAACATAAGCAACAGGTTCTGTAATTTTAACGCTTTTAGCGTCCTCTATAGTTTCCACTAATACAATATTTTCTTTTGGAATTTGCCCCATAGTGCCTATTACCTCTGGATGACCTTTATGACCAATAAGAATTATTTTATAACCATTTTTATTATGTCTTTCGGCCTCTCTATGGACTTTAGTGACCAAAGGACATGTCGCGTCTATATAAAACATTTTCTTATTTGAAGCATCCTCTGGAACTGATTTTGGCACTCCATGGGCAGAAAAAATGACTGGTCTTGATCGATCTTTTATTTCATCTAGTTCTTCAACAAATATAGCTCCAAGTTTTTTTAAGTTTTCTACAACTTGGGTGTTGTGAACAATTTCATGTCTTACATATACTGGAGAGCCAAATTTTACTAAAGTTTTTTTTACTATTTCAATTGCTCTATCCACACCTGCACAAAAACCTCTGGGAGAAGCAAGTAATATTTTTATTTCTTTTTTCATACACTAAAGTTAATTATTTTGTTGCTGACGCATATCATTTGAATTAATTCCTGCAACTTTAACAGGTTTTTTCATTGCGTCTCGTCTAAATGGTTCACCAAGTTCTTGATTTAAAATAACCTCAATAAAAGTTGTAATTCCCTTCTTTTGATCTTCACAAGATTTTTTAAGAGCATCAGTTAATTCTTGTTGCGTTTTAACTTGAATGCCTTTTAAACCGCATCCTTCAGCTACTTTTGCAAAGCTTAATTCAGGATCTAATTCAGTTCCCACAAAATTATCATCAAACCAAAGAATAGAATTTCTTTTTTCTGCTCCCCATTGATAATTTCTAAAAATCACCATTGTAATTGATGGCCATTCTTTACGATTACATGAACTCATTTCACTCATGCTAATTCCAAAAGCTCCGTCACCTGCAAAACCTACCACTGGCACATTTGGGCAACCAATTTTTGCTCCAAGGATTGCTGGAAAACCATATCCGCATGGGCCAAAAAGTCCAGGAGCTAAATATTTTCTTCCTTCTTCAAATGTTGGGTAAGCATTTCCTATAGCACAATTATTTCCAATATCACTTGAAATAATTGCATTTGATGGAAGTCCGGCTTGAATAGCTCGCCATGCCATACGTGGAGACATTCTATCTTTATCTCTTTTGCGAGCATCTTTATTCCACGTTGTGCCAGGATCATCTTCCTCATGATCTAAACTTGTAAGAGTCTGTAACCATGCAGATTTTGTTTGATGAATAAGCGCTCTACGCTTTTCTCTATCAGTGTCCGCAGCTATTTTGGAAAGTTTCATTAATAACTGTTGCGCTACCAATTTGACATCTCCACAAATTCCAATGGTAACTTTTTTTGTTAAACCAATCCGATCTGAATTCATATCAACCTGAATAATATCTGCCTTTTTAGGCCAGTAATCAATTCCGTATCCAGGTAATGTTGAAAAAGGATTTAGTCTTGTACCTAAAGCTAAAACAACATCTGCTTTAGCAATTAATTGCATCGCAGCTTTTGAACCATTATAACCTAGGGGGCCTACTGCAAGGGGATGGCTTCCTGGAAAACTATCATTATGTTGATAGCCAGAACAAACAGGAGCATCTAAACGTTCGGCTAATTTTTTACAATCTTCAATGGCGCTACCTATAACAACGCCAGCTCCAGATAATATTACTGGAAATTTTGCGTTTGACAGCAATTTTGCTGCTTCAACAACTGCACTAGCTCCTCCAGCTTGACGTTCCAAACGAACAATTGGAGGTAACTCAATATCAATTACTTGTGTCCAATAATCTCTTGGAACATTTATTTGAGCTGGAGCTGAACCTCGAATCGCTTTCTCAATTACGCGGTTTAAAACTTCTGCCATACGAGATGGATCGCGAACCTCTTCTTGGTAACAAACCATATCTTTAAAAAGATTCATTTGTTCAACTTCTTGAAACCCACCTTGTCCCATAGTTTTATTTGCTGCTTGAGGAGTCACCAAAAGCATAGGGGTATGATTCCAGTATGCTGTTTTAATTGGAGTAACGAGGCCAGTAATTCCGGGTCCGTTTTGCGCAATACACATTGCTATTTTTCCAGTTGCACGGGTATATCCGTCAGCAATAAGACCACCGTTTGACTCGTGCGCCACATCCCAAAAGGTAATACCTGCTTTTGTAAATAAATCAGACACCGGCATAAATGCTGATCCAATAATTCCAAACGCATTTTCTATACCATGCATTTGTAACACTTTCACAAAAGCCTCTTCTGTGGTCATTTTTGCCATTATTATTTTCCTTTAGAATTTTTTTTATTAAATATATATATTTCATTAAACGCAATCAATTAATAAAGCTGAAACAAATATATGGATAAAAATTACTTCTCAAAAACAAGAATCTTGGACGGTGGCATGGGTCAGGAATTACTGAAAAGAGGATTAAAACCTCAGGGCACACTTTGGTCTGCAAGTGCTTTGATAGAAGAAAAATATCATCAATTAGTAATTGATACACACTTAGATTTTATTAACGCTGGCGCAGATGTTATAGTGACAACAACCTTTACTGCTAGAAGAAATAGATTAATTCAAAATAAATGTGAAGAACATTTTGACTATATAAACACCAAAGCTGTAGAGCTTGCATTAAAAGCAAGAGATATCTCAAAAAAAAACATATTAGTAGCTGGAGGTTTGCCTAACCAATATCAAACCTATAGTGCAAATTTAGGAGATGATTTAAATTTAATTGAAAAAAATTTTTATGATCAAGCAAAATTGCTTAGGTCGAATATAGATTTTTTTTATTTAGATGTAATGGGAAGTGGAAAAGAATGTGAAATCGCACTGAAAACAATCAAATTATTTAATTTACCAGTCTTAGTAGGTGTGCATATCAGAAAAAATGGGAAATTACCGTCAGGTGAAAATATAAGCGATATAGTAAAAAAATATAAAGAAGAAAACTGGTTAGGAATTATTGCTGCTTGTGTTCATCCTGAATCTTATGAAATTATAACTAAGGAATTAAAAAATTTAGATATTCCTTACGGATTTAAATTAAACGCATTCAAAAATATTCCTGACGATTATGGAGTGCGTTCACCTTCGATGTGGGGTAAGGATGGAAATCCTACTAAAATTTTGGGGAAAAGAGAGGATATTACTGAAAGCAAATTTTACGAATTTGTAAAAAAATTTAAGGATGATGGAGCTACAATTTTAGGTGGTTGCTGTGAAATCAGACCATCACATATAAAAAACATTGCTAAACTTAAGTAAATCTTTTTTCAGTCACTTATCACTTTACTAGATCTCTTAACTAAATATATTCCCAGAATAACAGCTATCAAAGATAAAATTACTTTTGGAGTAATTCCCTCTTTTAAAAATAAAAATCCAAGGATCACACCAAATATAGGAATTAGGTAGGCAACTTGAGCTTGGAAAACTAAACCATTATTTTTTAAGATATAAAATCTAAGAAGCCAAGCAATTCCAGTAGAAAAAACACCAAGATAAATAAGCGAAATAGTTGAGTCTAGCCTAGGAGTTAAATTCCAAGGTTGTTCAATAAACATGCAAATTGGAAATAAAACTAAAGCGGCCCAAATCAAAATTGAAGCTGTAACATTTTCATTTCTTTTATTGCTAATTTTTAAAGTTAATAAACCACCAATAACGTAAAAAGTTGAGGCAAAAAAAATAATTAAAGCAGACAAAAAGTTATTTTCGTTAATTAAGATTTTGTCAGAGAATAGAAAAACAACTCCAGAAAAACCAACTAATATTCCAATAGATTTAATTAAATTAATTTTTTCATTACTGATAAAAAAATGTGCTAAAATAGCAGCGGTCAAAGGGGTACTCGCCATTAATATTGCTGCTAGGTTACTTTGAACTTTTTGAATACCGTAGGCAATTAAAAAAAAAGGGATTACTAAATTTATAATCCCGATGGCTGCAAACCAATACCAGTCTTTAGAAAAAGCTTCGATCTTAATTTTTCTTAAATAACATATTAAAATTACAGGAAGTGCACCAAAAAAAATTCTAAAAAATGAAATCGAGAGAGGTCCGTAAGAATAAGTAGCAATTTTAATATTAAAAAAGGCTGAAGCCCAAATGAGCGCCAAAATAGTTAGCAAAGTATAATCTATAGCTTTTGGTTCTCTCATTCAGATATTTCTTTTTCTGAACCATTAGTAATTTTTATTAACTGACTATAACCAATTTTAAAAATGCAATTAGGGTGCCCAGCTGCACCAAAAACATCATTAAATCTTCCAAGAGATTTATCGATTAGTACATCTAATCTATTTAAATGGGCAACTGGAGCAACTCCTCCTATTGAAAAT
>Ga0207913_1000158_pt1 | contig 17786 bp, 9 predicted proteins | sample DeeseametaMP2913_FD_184168 | JGI IMG/M metagenome (GOLD analysis project Ga0207913, IMG submission 184168) | Marine microbial communities from the Deep Atlantic Ocean - MP2913 (SPAdes) | ecosystem: Environmental > Aquatic > Marine > Oceanic | place: West of Santa Cruz de la Palma, Atlantic Ocean...
ATCATCCTCAACCTCCCGACAGCCGCATACACACTGCTTTTGGGAGTGGTCATCATCTACTGGATCACCGTGATCCTGGGCGTACTTGACGTCGATCTGTTTGATCTGGATGCCGACCTGGACGCAGACATCGATCTCGACGTGGATGTCGATGTGGATGTTGATGTCGACGTCGACGCGGATGTCGACGCTGACGCAGATGTCGATGGAGCATCAGGCATTATCTCTGTCCTGGATGCGCTGGGACTTGTGGGTGTACCGCTGACGATCTCTCTGAGCCTGTTCACGTTCTACAACTGGTGCGCGACCTTCCTTGGAAGTTACATGCTTGGCGCAGGTCAAACACCGCTGTCTGGCCTCATGGCAGCAGGCGTCTTCACAGGGTCATTTATCTTGAGCCTGGTGATGACCTCCATGTCCGTCAAGGCAATCCGACCCATGTTCCAGAGCAAGGCGGGCGCAAAGGCCGGGCGAGCATTTGTGGGACATACAGTGAAGATCATATCGGGCAGCGTGACGCGCTCGCATGGACGTGCAGAGATGCCGATGGATGGAAGCACGGTGAACCTGTCTGTAAGGTGTGATAAGGATCAAAATGGCCTCAAAAAAGGCGATGAAGCCCTGATTATTGGCTACAACAAGGAGCAACACACCTACATGGTGGAACCTTTGAACACCATGCTCGGAAAATCACCCACACATGAAGACAAGGTCAGCCTTGAGGAGGCGTTCAAGGAACTTGAAGAAAGCACGCAAGAAGCCAAGGCACATCAAACAAAAAACTCAAACTAACCCTTTACTTTCACTTCTCTTTCTCACTTGAGACACACACCGGATTACTTATAAGGAGGTAACCCATGAGACCCACTCTTGTACTGGCGCAAGTGTCCACAGATGGACTCCCCATCTTCGGCCTCGTCGTCGCCGCCATCATCATACTCTTTGTCCTTGGCTTCCTTGCCTTTGTCGCAAAACTGTACAGAAAAGTACAGCAGGGCCAGGCTCTTATCGTCAACAAACCAGGTGGTACAAAGGTCTTCTTCACGGGCTCTATCGTGGTCCCGCTGATCCACCGCGCCGAATACATGGATATCTCCGTCAAGGCCATTGAGATCGGCAGGGAAGGCCATGACGGTCTGATCTGTAAGGACAACATCCGCGCCGATATCCGCGTGACCTTCTTCGTGCGTGTCAACGAAACAGAGGATGACGTCAAGCGCGTCGCCAAGATGGTTGGCTGTGCACGTGCATCTGACCAGGCCACCATCGAGGAGCTCTTTGGTGCCAAGTTCTCCGAGGCGCTCAAGACCGCTGGTAAGCAGTTCGAGTTTGAAGAGCTCTACCAGGCTCGTCAGGAGTTCCGCGATCTTATCATCAGCACCATTGGTGATGACCTCAACGGCTACACCCTTGAGGATGTCGCGATTGACTACCTTGAGCAAACCCGTCGTGACTCTCTTGACCCACACAACATCCTCGATGCTGAAGGTATCCGCAAGATCACCGAACGCACCGAAGAGCAACGTGTCAGAACTAATGAATTGAGCAACTCCGCCAATAAAAAGATTGGTAAGGATGACCTCGAAACCAAGATGGCGATGCTTGAATATGAGCGTCAACAATCCGATGCAGAAGCACGTCAACGTCGTGAGATCGAGATCGTTCGCTCCACACAACGTGCTGAAGCAGAACAGGAAAAAGCACGTCAACTCGCGCTTGAGCGCAAAGCCCAGCTTCGCGCCGAGGAAGAGGTCAACATCCAGGCCATCAACAAAAAGCGTGAAGAGCAGATCGCCGAGAAGAGCCGCGAGCGTGCCATCATCCTTGAGCAGGAGTCGATCGAGAAAGAAAAAGATCTCAAGATCATCGAGCGTGAGCGCGAGGTTGAGGTCCAGCGCATCCAGAAAGAGCGCCAGCTTGAAGGTGAAAAACGCGAGATCGCCGAGGTCGTCCGCGACCGTATCGCCGTCGAGAAAAACGTCGCGCAGGAAGAAGAGAACATCAAAGATCTTCGCGTCCTCGCTGATGCCGAGCGTACCAAAAAAGCCGTCATCGTACGCGCTGAAGGTGAAGCTCAACAAAAACTCGTCGTCGACATCAAGGCCGCTGAAGCCAACGAAGAAGTCGCAAAATACACCGCGCGTCAACGCATCATCGAAGCCGACGCTCAACTTGATTCTGCTGACCGTGTCGCCAAGGCAAAGATCCGCACCGCTGAAGGTATTCAGGCTGAACAGGCCGCCGAAGGACTCGCAAGGGTTCGCGTCGCTGAAGCTGAAGCCAACGTCGTTGAAAAACGCGGCTTCATTGAAGCCAAGGTCCTCAAGGAGAAGATGAGCGCTGAAGCCGTGGGTGCTGAGGAGCAAGGTCTTGTCCAGGTCCGCTTGCGTCAGGCCAATGCCGATGCTCGCCAGCGCGAAGGCGAGGCAGAAGCCGATGTCAAACGTGGCACCATGATCGCTGAAGCGGCTGGCTCTGAAGAGCAAGGCATGGTCGAGATTCGCATCAAGCAAGCTCGCGCTGAAGCCATCGAACGTGAAGGTCTCGCTGAAGCCAAGGTCATCCGTGAGCGCCTCCTCGCTGAAGCCGAAGGGTCCCGTCAAAAAGGTCTCTCCGACGCCCAGGTCAAGGAAGCTCTCGCTGCTGCCATCGAAAAACAAGGTATGGCTGAAGCCGTCGCCATGCGTGAGAAACTCCTCGCCGAGGCCGAAGGCATCGAGAAGAAGAACCTCGCTGATGCCGCTGGTATCCGTGAGCGTCTCATCGCCGAAGCCACGGGTCTTGAGCAGAAGGCTGCGGCAATGAAGCAGCTTGATGACTACAGCCGTCAGCACGAAGAGTTCAGGCTCGCACTTGAGCACGAACGCGCCATCACCATGGAGCAGCTTCGTACCAACATCGACATGGCTGCATCTCAGGCTGCCGTCTACGCTGAAGCGTTCAAGGCTGCTAACATCAACATCGTCGGTGGCGACGAGGGCTTCTACAAGAACTTCCTCGGCTCCGTCTCCCTCGGTCACACACTCGATGGGTTCGTCTCCAACTCCTCCACCGCTCGCGGTGTCCTCGACCGCCTTGGCATCAATACATCCGCCAAGCCAGGTCAGACCGAGGCTGGTGACACCAAGGATGCTGCTGCACCAAAGCAGTCCACATCCGTGGTCTCCCCCATCCCTAACCCTCTTGCAGCAGCAGAGGCCGTTCTCTCCAGCGTGACTGGAAATGCTGACACACAGGACTCCGAAGAGTCCTAAACCCTCCAGAATAAGGGATAGCGAGGCCATATATCTCGCAGATAAACAACCTCGCTATCCCTTATTTATCAAAGCTTTAATTCATGGCCACCCCCTCCCCTTATGATGGCCTGAACAGTTACTATATCTTCAAGACACAACGTCTGTCTCAGGAGCGTATCGACGATGAGCACCGACCCAAGCATCGACACAGAGTCCACCACAGAAGGCCAGGACGCCTCTCTGGAAACAAGCAACTATGAGGTCATCCGCAAGCGCCTTGTGGAGCAAGGACGCGCGCTCGCCAAAAAGGCGGACACACTGAATGCCCGACGCCAGGAATTCTTCGGCTCCACGGTCATGGATGTCATCGACAACCAGACCATCACCACCGAAAATAACTGCATCCCTCAGGATATCATCAACCTCGGCGATCAGCTCCTGTTTGGCTACAACGTTCACCGCAAAATGAGCCAGACTCAGGTCTCCGATGTCTTCAGCCTCCATAACTTCTCCAAGCAAGGCGACGAGATCATCCTTCAACACGTCGCGCAGGACACCTCCAGCAACTTCCTTGGTCAGGAGAGCTTCATCGAAGCGTTCAATCAGCTCTATTTCTCCTTTAAAGACGCATTCTTACGCCAGCTCCGCCGCGTCGACGGTCGACTGCTCGCTATCTTTCAGACCGGCTCATCTCTAAGAGATATTCGTGTCTTTCGTTGGGCTGTCGACGTCAATAACAACGTCGAATACATCGATAACGCAGGCCAAAAAGATAACACCTACATCCCCTCTCATGACTTTGAGTGGAACCCCACCAAACGTGAAGACCACATCACGGGTAAACACCCCCACATCTCCATTAAAAACAAGGTCTTTGTGGAGACCGTGGGCGGTGACCTCACCATTAAACTTGAGGACAACACCTCCGATGGGGAAGGCATCTACTCCGAACCTGTCGAGGACAAAAACCAGGCGCTCGGCGATGCCAGCATCTTCTGGGCCGAGGTCGGTAACCTTATCCTCCTCAAAATCAAACCCTACCGTGAGGAGAACTGGCGTTACTTCGTGTTCAACACCCTCACGCGCACCGTCGCACGTGTCGACAGCATCGGACTCTCCTGCGTCGCACTCCCTGAAGACCATGGCATTATCTTCCCTGGCGGCTATGTCCTTGAGAGCGGTGAGGTCAAGACCTTTGACAATGACACTGCCAAGATGCGCATCGAACATGTGCAAAAGTCTCCCAATGGTGAAGATGTCCTCTACTCCTTCTATCGCCCTGATGATGGGCTCTACTTCCTGCTCTCCTACAACCTGATTCGCAAGGAAGTTCAAAATCCCATCCAGTGCCACGGCTACTCCATCTTTGATGATGGCACCATGATCGTCTTCCGTGCCACGGATGACCAACAAACTCGCCATCACCCCATGCGTATGTGGAGCACGCCCTACGTCAGTGATGCCTTCGCCGCCGCCGCTCCCACCGATGGCTCGTTCCTCTCAAAAATCGGTAACGCCGACCTCGTACGCGGTATATCTGATGCATATAGCGTGCGAAAAACAATTAACAATCAGTCACCTACAGTGGAGCTTTATGCCTCCATCATCTCTGCTGCCGAGCGCATGCTTGACCAGTATTACTGGTATGGTGACAACGAAGTCGAGGACATGTCCTCGACGCTACGCGAGGTCATCAAGACCTGCCAGCTCGTCATCGATGAGTTTGAAAAAGTGCGCGCCATGCAACAGCAGGCTCGCAAGGCGCTCAAGGAAGCAGAAGATGAACAAAAGCGCCTCTTTGGTGATATTCGCTACGGTAACTGGCGCGAAATTAGCCGCTTTGTCGATGCCCTCGATGGCCTGCGTGGTCAACGTGGCCGCCTGATTACGCTACGCGAAATCAAGTACATGGACATCAAGCGTGTTGATGCGCTTGAGCAGGATGTCATCGCTCAGTACGACAAGCTCAGCCAGGCGACGGTGAGCTTCCTCCTCGGCGAGGATGCGCTGACGTCGTATCGCGACGAGATCAAGAATGTCATTGATACGGTGGAGGAGATCAGCAGCACCGTCGAAGCCAATGAAATCAAGGAAGAAATCGATCGCATCGGTGAGGGTCTTAACCTCTTGACCGAGGTCATCAGCAGCCTCAAAATCGAAGATCCCAACGCACGTACTCAAATCCTTGAGAGCATCGCCGAAGTCCTTGGACAACAGAACCGCTCCCGCGCCATGCTTGAAGCCCGTCAACGCGCGCTCCTTGAGTCCGAAGGCAAGGCCGAATTTGCCGTGCAGTTCCAACTCCTTGGCCAGTCTGTGACCAGCGCACTCGGCATGAGTGAATCTCCCGAACGCTGCGATGAACAGCTTGAGCGCATGATGGTTCAACTCCAGGAAATGGAGAGCCGCTTTAGCGAATTTGATATCTTCCTCGCCAAACTCACTGAAAAGCGCGAAGAGATCTACGAAATCTTTGAAGGTCGCAAACAACAGCTCGTCGAGGAGCGCCAACGCAAGGCCAGCACGCTCGCCACTGCCGCCGAAAAGATCCTCTCGGGTATCACACGACGCGCCCAGAAAATGGACGATGTCGAGAAGCTTAACGCCTACTTTGCTGCCGATGCCATGGTCCTCAAAGTCCGCGAAATCGCGGATCAGTTGCGTGACCTCAAGGAACCTGTCAAGGCCGATGACCTCCAGAACCAGCTCAAGGCCACACGCGATCAGGCTATTCGTACCTTGCGTGATAAGCTCGACCTGTTTGAGGACGGCGACGCCATCATCAAACTTGGCAAGCATCGCTTTAGCATCAACACACAACCTCTGGAACTCACCATGGTTCCTCGTGATGAAGAGGTCCGCCTCCACATCACAGGCACCGACTTCTATGAGCCTGTTGAGGATCAAGACTTCCTCGCCACTCGCTATCTCTGGTCACAGCAAATCCCCAGTGAAAACAAGGATGTATACCGTTGTGAATATCTCGCAATGAGCATCCTCAACGATGCACGTGCGAAGCGTAAGGAGCACACGCTCAGCAGCCTCCACGAGGTCGCGGTCAATAACAATGAGCTGCTCAAAGTCGTACGCAGTTACATCGAAGATCGCTACGATGAGGGGTATGAACGCGGTGTCCATGACACTGACACCACGCTCATTCTCACTGGCTTGATTAACCTCTATTACACCGCTGGACTGCTACGATTCAGAGGTCTTGCGCGCGCACTTGCCACGCTCTACTGGGCCTATCCTCCGCTTGAAAATGAGATCGATGAGCGTCAGGCACGCACACTCTCACTGGCAGCGCAACAATCCGCCAAGGAGTCCCCTGCACAACGCCGCCGTAAACTCCTTGTACGACGCGCCAGAAGCCTTGGTCGCTTGCGTAAAACCTTTGAGCAAAGCGAGGCCGCACAGAACCTCATTGAGGAGATCATCGAGGAACTCACAACCTTCTGCCAGGACTATGAACTCACCGATACATTTGCGCCGTTCATGATCAGAGACTCCGCAGAATACTTGCTCGAAGAGCTTTCAAGCAGTGGTGAGCCCAAGTTTGTACTGGGTGCACAGGCAGAAAACCTCGTCACCAAGTTCCACGACTTCCTCGACTCCACGGGGAACCGCAAGGACTTTGAAGAGGATCTCCAGACGCTTGAGCGTGAGCTTGAAGCAAGCTGGGAGCTGACCTCGGGATGGATGGAAGCCTACATCTCTCAACGTCGCGAGGACGAAGTTCCCGTGGCTCATCTCAAAGACGAGGCGATCGGCTACATTCTCACAAAAGGACGCGTGGATCATGAAGTCTCAAGCGCCCGAATTGAAACCACAATCAAGAGTCTTCTTGGCCAACATCCACGCATTCAAAACCAGGAGCTCACCATCAAACTCGATGAGTTCCTGAGCCGTGTTAACCAGTTCATCCATGAGCGTGTCCCTGCGTATCGTGCCTATAGAAAGCTCTCGCACGAGGTCCTTGATCGCTCGCGTAAGCGCCTCAAGCTCGATGCGCTCAAACCCAAGGTCCTGAGCACCTTCGTACGTAACAAACTCATTGACGAAGTCTACCTCCCACTCATTGGCGACAACCTCGCCAAACAAATGGGTAGCGCTGGCGATTCAGGCCGCAGTGACCGCCAAGGTTTGCTGCTTCTGATCTCCCCTCCTGGTTATGGTAAGACCACGCTCATGGAGTACGTCGCAAGCCGACTTGGGCTCACGTTCATGAAGATCAACGGCCCCGCACTTGGGCACAATGTCATCTCGATTGACCCCGCCGAGGCCCCCAACGCCACTGCGCGACAGGAAGTTGAGAAGATCAACCTCGCCTTGCAAATGGGTAACAACGTCATGCTCTATCTCGATGATATTCAGCACTGTAACCCCGAGCTGTTGCAGAAGTTCATCTCATTGTGTGATGCCACACGTCGTATTGAAGGCGTCTGGCAAGGCGACACCAAGACCTATGACCTGCGTGGCAAACGCTTCAGCGTGGTCATGGCTGGTAACCCCTACACCGAGACAGGTGAGCGCTTCCAGATTCCAGACATGCTCGCGAACCGTGCGGACACCTACAACCTGGGTGATATCCTCGAAGGTTCTCAGGAAGCGTTTGCGCTCTCCTACATTGAGAACGCCCTGACCGCAAACCCTGTGCTCGCGCCGCTAGCAAACCGTGAAAAGGATGACATCTACCTGTTCATTCGCATGGCACAGGGCGAGGATATTCCACTGACAGATTTAAAATATAGCTACTCTGCGGTTGAGGCCAATGAGATCGTTAACGTGCTCAAGAAGTTGTTTGTATGCCAGGACGTCTTGCTCAAGGTGAACCAGGCCTACATCGAATCTGCATCGCAAGACGACGCCTACCGCACAGAGCCCCCATTCAAGCTCCAGGGTTCCTACCGTAACATGACCAAACTTGCGGAGAAGGTTGTCAGCGCGATGAACGATGAAGAACTCAACGCTCTGATCGATGACCACTACCTTGGCGAATCGCAGACACTCACCACACAGGCAGAACAAAACCTTTTGAAATTAAAGGAGATCCGCGATAAAATCACCCCCAAAGAACTGGAGCGACTCGACTCGATTCGCGCCGAATTCAGACGCCGTAAAATGATGGGTGGCAGCGGTGATAATGATCCTGTGAGCCGCGTCTCTGGTCCATTGAGCTCTCTGGTACAAAGCATTGAGGAGTTACGTGGCACAGTGCAAAACCAAAATGGTCTGAACACACCTCTGATTGAGATTCGCGACGCCATCTCGGGTGCCATGGAAAAACTGCACACAGAAGGAATTCACACGCGACAGGAACAACAGAACCAGTCTGCGGGTTTAAATGCCGAAGCACTTCAACATATGGTCGAGGCCATGACCCAGATCGCGAATACACAAAAAGCGCCGCAGGCGGCGCCTGTGTCTGCGCCCGAGGTCAATATCCACTCGGATAACTCGCATCTTGAAACACTGCTCCAGAAGCAAACACTCATGTTTGAGACGATCTTTGGCCAGCTCGCCAAGCTCGCGGACTCTCAAATTGAGACAAGTCGACAGAGCGCCCAGGCATTGAAGTCTCTTGAGGAGGTGCTCGCACAAGGCACACCTCTACGTATGCCTCCGATGTCTGCAATCTCTGGTGTCAGTACAACTGCTGCACCTGCCGCCACACAAGCCCAGGCACAACCACAGGGTTTTGCGGCAGCAGAGCGTCCTCTTACAGGGGTCAAAAAGCGGGTCCCATTCAAGGAAGTACAGAAACAACGCGAACGTGATGAACAGAGTCAGACCACAGCACAGGAAAGCAGCCTCCCCGAGGAGGGTGAAGCCCCTCCGACTCAGAAGCTTCCTGCGGTTAAACTAGAACCCCCATTTGAGTGATCATGATGGACTATCCGCTGGCAAAACAGGAGAAGACCTATCTCAAGGCGCTGCGCAGATTCCAACAACACCCGATGACCCCTGAAGCTGCGCAGATTCTGGCGAACCAGTCCTCGCTGATGTGGCCCTTTCGCCTGACGGTATTGCTTGGGACCATCCATTTTCTGTGTGTCATCATCAATCCTGCCGCGTTCTCGTTCTCTTACGTGATCACGACCACAGTCATCACCAGCGCTGTGATCGTGATCACGCTGATTAAACTCATTATCGTCAAGAGACGCCTCCTCCACACGACTCAGATTGTCTGGGAACGCACACCAGACGAAGCGCTGGACATCCTCGTAAAACATCAGCAGTACCAGCACTTACGCCACAGCAGGCTTCAAAAATCTTACAAGATTTACAAGTATGCGATCCCATCCATGACCATCTTCGCAGGGCTAAGCATCCTGTGCTTGGTCCTACAATTTATGCCAGTTTTTTCAGCATTTAACATTGGTGGCCAGGCCGTCTTCGCACTGCTTGCATCATTTATCCTGTTCAACATTGCCTGCGTGCTCGCAATGTCCACACGCGGCAAATTACGCGATCAAGACATCGTACAAAAAAGCCTGAGATCCTCCATGCCCGAGTTGTTCACCACCGAAGCACTTCAGGGTGCTGTCAGCCTTGATGAAAGGGTACAACAAGGGCAAATCAGCATCTCTGAGCGCCATGAATCGTGACACTTCGCGCGAACACAACGCAGGTAACGCATATCAATGACCCAACAGCTTGATACACAAAACAATACCATGGTGCTCGCTGATGCATTGAAAGAATATGACAAACATCCCATGCATCCTGACATTGCGAGGGATCATTACACATCAAAGAAGAGCCTCGTGACGTGGTTGATCTTCACGCTCTTCCTTGAGATTTATGCCATTGTCTTGTTCATGATGCTCTCTCCAGCAAACCCCCTTCTCTTCCTTACAACCACTGCGATCATCGTACTGATTCTATTGCTCTTGCCCCTCCTTGGAAGGCTCCGAAACAAGAAGAAGCTCAAAAAAATCTTGTTGGTCTGGGATAAAGCCCCTGACTACGCTCGTCAAAAGCTCATTTCCCACTACAGCACCCCTCCAGAACACTTGCTCACCAAGGCAGGAAAATACCAAAACCTCGCGATTGGTAGTTTTATCATGACTCCCTTGAGCATCGTCATCTACTCCAACTTACCGTACATAAGCACTGCACCAGAGCTGTTGATCTTGTTTTTTGTCATTATCCCGCTGTCTTGCATCGCAACCTCCGTGGTGCTCATGATACAGTCCAAGCGCTTGAAAAAGAGGAACCTCATGTTGCACGGCGACTTTCATCGTATCAACGCTATCATGCCTGCGCTTATCTCATCCAACGATCTCAAAGGTGGCCTCAGCCCTGATCATGTGCACGCTCAAGGAAACCTGAGCATGGCCGACACAGAACCACAGGAACACTAAAATAAACAATGTTTTCAAACAGATACAAACACAAAACCCATAGTATTCTTCTTTGTTTTATGCTCCTTACTGTGCCCTCCATCGCATCGGCACAGCAGAGCACAATCACACACACCATTGAAGAGGCGATGACGTCTGGCGATCACGCAGGGCTCAAGGAGCTGTCATCGCGAGGCGCAAAAATCAAGGAACTCCTGAGCATGGAACACCTCCCCAAAGGAGGTGTGGCCGCAGAGTTGCTCGTGGAGTTTAAAGGAAAATTACTACGTTACCCTGTCAAACTCATGCGTACAGCAACACATGAGCGCTGTGATAAGGATGTGATGGGTTGGCAAGTCACGCAGGCCCCTGACAAGGCGTTCACATCTGCGCTGCTCAATGTCTTGACCTCGGGCCAGCTTCCTCAAACCACCGCAGATCTTCCCGCCTGGACCAAAGAAACTCGCCTGCCTGCGTTGCCTGTCGTGGTGACTCAGAGCAGCATCTTTACACCCTACGGCAAGATTGCATGGAGTGTACTTGAGCAAGAGATTGACCCAGCCTCCCCCATGGCCGAGGTCGCGCCTCCACAAGAGCTTGTCAAACACAGCCAACGTTGGGTCAATGACTTCCTTGAAGAGGAACCTGGCGCTGCTGCTGTAGATCTTGTCCTGGACCGACGCATAAGCTGGCAGCTACTCAACCGAACCATCTTTGGTGTCTCGTCGGTGGGCTTGTACAGGCTCAACCTGATCACAGAGACCAGCGATGGGTTCAACACACTGGCGGCTTCCGCGCCTGTCTTTGGGAGCTTACCTGGAGTCGAGAAACCCGTACCACTTGTACTTGGTTATTATCCTGTCGGTGAGAATCATGGCTGGCGAGTATCACAAGGTAAGGCTGTACTCCACGAGGATGATAGCTGTGATGCGGAGATGAGCTTTTGTACAACCTCGGAGCAAGCTTTTATCGAAAAGTTTGGTGCTCTGTCCAAACGTATGCGCGCCAAAAAGCCAACAAATCCAAGCTTTGCGACCTTTGCCACCACAAAAGATGTCACCGTGGAACAGGCCGTCGTGTTCTGGCAACACGCAGCCGTAGCTCTTGGAATTCTTGAGCGTCGCATTTTTCTTAGCTACATCAAACGATAATGAAGTCCATGAACAACCTCGCAAAACACGCAATAAAAAATCTTTTACTTCAATCAATTGCAGCACTCACATTGATTGGTTGCAAGACCACAACGACCGCTCCTGACACACAGGATGACGCCTCCGAAGCAGTCAATCAATGCACTCAAGAGCGCGCCACCGATCCACTCCTGAGCATCGAGATCTGGGCCTCAAGCTCACCTGATGCACAGGATTTAAGCGAGGATGCGCGACAACTTAGATCCTCCTGGGGCGATGCTTCGTTAGAGGTTGTACGTGCATGGAAAAACGAAGATGGGAGCTGGTCTGCGCTCCTCTCGAACTCGCCAGAACCTGACACAAATGACAAGGTTATTCTTCTTGTAATTCAAAAAGATAGCCAGGGCATATGGTCGCAAGCCATGCCTGCTCAGGTCACAGATGCCGATACCTTGTGGCCTCAACTTTAAAACACAGCCGAGATAGGATAATGACTCTTCAATTGCGCATGAATTATGGGGCAACAGCATTATGTACACTGATCACAATGAGCCTGTTTGGTGCCTGTAAAAACAGCACCCCAAGTCCGACCCCACAGGTCGAGCAACCTCAGGAAAATACAACTGAAGCACAAGGCTCCACGTCAGCTCCAAAAACAGAGCAACCTGCTGTAGCCGAGCTAACATCAGAACAAAAACAAAAGATATTCAAAGCACTTGGATGTCCCGAAGAAGCCATCACAGAGACAGGTTGCAAACAGTGTCCTTCTGCTGTGGAGTACTGGACCACTGCACCTCGCTCGGAGGATGCGCCTGAAGTAACCATCCAACTTGAGCAGGGTGTTTTCAGCTCTACACATACTGGCCGAGAACAGGTCCTGGCAAGCTTTGGAGATTGTCAGGAGCTTCCCGCTGGACAGTATTATTTTCAAGAGCTTGCACATTTGACAGAGCAAGAAGATGGGAGCTGGACACTTCATGCGAGCGTGAGCGTTGCAGATCCGCAAAAGTGTGAACAAATCAAGGTCTCTGACACACTAACCCACACACTTTGCACAACATATCGTGGGCGCATGGGGTCTTACGAAATGGCAATGGAAGCCTATTCGTGGGACAAAACAACCTCTTCTGGTGCGGAATCCTATCCCACGACCACGACGATACTCACAGCCATGGAGTATGACAGTTGTGGCTCAAACCTTGTGATTGGAAATGATATCAAGCGTAAGTTTGAGGATGTTGATGGCGACGGCTTAAACGATCTCTCCTTTACCATCACACATATTGAAGGTCCATGGACTGGAGATCAGTCCGAGTGTATGGATGGTGATTACGAAGGCGAAGAACTTACGCCCAAACGAGATAAGAAAACCACTTCTCACACCTACACTTATATTGCCATCCCCGAAGGGTACAAGGAGCAGAACGGAAAGACTGCGTTCATCCCACACTCTGCGGAATTCGATGGCTTCTTCTAAGAGCGTAATAAAGAAAGAGTTGTTGGGAAAAGCTCGTAGAAAGCGCGTATTTTGGTGTCGCAAAAACAGAATGTAACACGGCTACTATTCTTGGTTTTTACTCCTTAAACTCCACGCTTTCTCCTTCGCTTTTCTTCCAACAACTCCTTCTCCATCACGCTCTAGCTCAGCCATTGCATGGCCACTACATTAAAAGGTCAACCCAAAGTGCTCGTCTTGAAGACGAGCACTTTGGGTTGACCTTTTAATGTAGTGGTCAAAATTCTAATACAGCACATATTACATCGCCTTTAAAAAAGGCCATACGTTATCAACATACAGTTACAAGTGAGAGCTCCAAATGAATAAAAAACCTTTCTATCTTATGGCATTAGCGCTGTGTTTTTCCGCATGTAAAACCACCGAAACACATACAATCGCCCCCGAGACCACGGAGAAAGTAGGCACGCTCACGCCCGATGAAGGCACACCCAAGGAGCAGGAAGAGAAGATCGAGCAAAAGGAAGCACGCGCACCAAAGATCATCGACGAGCCTACTTTGCCAGAGGAGCTTCATGAAGGGTTGCTATTGGCGATGGGTTGTCCCAAGGAGCTGATTCGTCCTGAAGGATGTCAGATCTGTCCTACTCAGAATGAAGCACAACCCATGGCAAGACCGCTGCGCTCTGGTCCTGTGACAGAGGTCCGCTTTACCCGTGGACATTACACAAACCAGGATCGTCTACAAGTTGTTGCGCAGATGGGACCATGCCTTGCAAAGGATGGCACAGAAGATATGCATCAGATCGTACTCTTGCAACGTGAGGACAACAGCACATGGACACGCCTTGCCAGTACCGCACTACAGGGCGTGCAGTCCTGTGATACGTTGCCTGTAGTGGGTAAAGCAGCCCGCTCTATCTGTCATACAAAGAACAACAATAACGGTCTCCTCGTTGGCGGTTATTACGGCCTCTCATGGGATGTCCCGGTGAAAACCGAGAATGCAACCTTGCCACAGCCAACCACCACAAAGTTGGTGGACACTGTGGAAGGCTATGGGTGCGCCGAAAACTGGTCTGTCACACAGGAGGTCAAATATAGCACCAAGGATCAAAATCTTGATGGTATCAATGAGTTGACGCTGGATGTGAACACCACAGAGGGCATGTACATTGGACCTCTTGATGAGTGCATGTTTGGGGAGTTTGAAAAACCTCTGGAGCCCATCAGAAAGGAACAGATAATCTCGGTACAGTACAAATACAAGATCGACGCCAATGGCTTTACTGAAAAAGAAGACACTTCTACTAAGCCTGCACTGTCAGACGAATTTAGCAGGCTTATTAAAGAGCGATTGGCGAAGTAATCACCCAATAGAATTCAACATCTTACAGGTCACAACCTCTTTGCTCGCAAGAGCAAGGAGTTTGTGACCACGCTGACGCTTGAGAGCGCCATCGCCCCCGCAGCCAGAGCCGGGACAAGGAGTCCAAGCGCGGCAACAGGTACAAGGATAACGTTGTATCCAAAGGCCCAGAAGAGGTTCTGTCGGATCTTGCCATAGGTTGCTCTGGCGAGCAGCACGGCCTGGACAACTTGCTCGAGGTTGTGCCCCACGAGAGTCATGGCGGCGGCCTCCATGGCCACATCTGCACCGCTCCCCATGGCGATGCCAAGATCGGCCTGGGCGAGCGCAGGGGCATCATTGATACCATCACCAACCATGGCCACGACCTTGTCTTGAGCCTGAATATCACGCACAATCTGAGCCTTATCACCTGGCAAGACCTGGCTTTTGACGTGGGATGCCTTGATCCCAAGTTCGGCGGCGACGGAGTGCGCGACCTGAGCATCATCACCTGTCACCATCCAGACCTCCACGCCCTGAGATTCCAGTGATCGAATCGCCTCTTTCGCCTCATCTCGAGGTGTGTCCATGACCGCAATGACACCAAGAATGGTGGATGAATCTGCAAGAAGGACGACGGTCTTGGCTTGCTCTCTGAGTGATTGCACCGTGGATGTATGTTGAGGATCAATGTCAGGATAAAGAGGAAGTATCCAGGAGGGTTTTCCAAGACGGTAACGTTCTCCCTGAATAGATGCCTCCACACCATGACCTGCTATCACCTTGAAATCTTTCAAAGATTCATCATCACGCCCAACACCATCCTCATCAGCCCTGTTGAGAATTGCAGCTGCGATGGGGTGCTCACTGCCCTGCTCCAGCAAGGCAGCTAACCTGAGGATATCGTGTGTATCCTGCGCTGTCTGAGACGTCTTCACATCAAGAGGGGTGATATCTGTGACATGCATTTTACCATGCGTGAGCGTACCTGTTTTATCAAAGATCAGGGCATCAAGCCGACTGGCCTGTTCAAGGGCGTTGGCCTCACGAATGAGGATGCCCTGCTTTGCACCACGTGAGGAGCCCACCATCAATGCAGTGGGCGTGGCAAGTCCGAGTGCGCAGGGACAGGCCACCACGAGCACCGCGATCGCGGGTGCGATGGCTGTAGCCAGGGGCTCCTGAAGGATGAAGAACCACACCACAAACGTCAGCACAGCGATGGCGATGATTGTGGGGACGAAGATCGCCGAGATTCTATCTGCGAGGCGTTGAATATTTGCTTTGCTCTCCTGAGCAAGTTCAACCTGTTTGATGATACGAGACAACGCCGTATCACCTGCAGCGCGAATAACTTCGGCCTCAAGAAACCCATCGGTGTTGATGGTAGCCGCCATGATCTCGTCGCCTTCCGAGCGTGTGACAGGCACTGATTCACCCGTAAGCATTGCCTCATTCATATCGGCGCTACCCTTTTGAATAACAGCATCCACGGGGACTTTCTCACCTGGTTTGACCGCGATCGTATCGCCCACATTGACCTGATTCACGGGGAGAGTCACCCACTGCCCCTGTTGTAATACAGTCGCGGATTGAGCGCCCAGCGAGAGGAGCGCCTCCATGGAGGCGCTGGCCGAGCCTCGAGCCTTGACCTCAAGCCATTTTCCAAGACTAATCAGGGTTACGATCATGGCAGCACCATCAAAGTACACATGTCCAGAGTGTTCATGACCAAAAGTGGAGAGGATCGTGACCACAAGGGAGTACGTGAAGGCCACGCCAGCCCCAAGAGCCACGAGAGTATCCATGTTGGCGCTGCCATGCTTCAGACCTTGCCATGCTCCCTGAAAGAAGGGTTTTCCTGTAACCCACAGCGTGAGGGCGGTGAGGTACGCGACAGTGAACAGCGTCAGCGCAAGCGTGGTGCCATGGAGATGTACACCAAACCACATTGGCCCCATCTGCAAGAGGAGAATAGGTGGCAAAATGGCGAGCCCGAACAGAAAGCGTCGAAGCCAGGAAGATGCCTTTTTCTGGAGCCTTGATGTGACGGTGGAGGTTGAAGATGCAGAGCTTTCTGCACCATCTGATGTATGTAAGGCATGTTGCTGGCTTTGATGCGCAGGAGCGTTCGGGTCATCGATGCGCCACGACTCAACCTCATAACCTGATGATTCAACTGCATTTTTCAACTCTTCAGCAAATGCATCCTCGTCGACAACATCATCAGAAGGAATCACCGTGGCACGTTCGGTGGCATAGTTGACCACGGCAGATTGTGCATTGGGAAGGTCTGCAAGGGCACGCTCCACACGAGCGACACAGGAGGCGCAGGTCATGCCACGCACCTCGAGTACAATGCGAGATGATTTACCTGTAGCGATTGCAGTGGGCGTACTATCAGCAGGAGGTTCCACACTGTGAGTTACGGTTACATCCTCATCTACAGGAGCGGGTGTATTGGAAGTGTGTTCAGCATTGTGAACCCCCTCAACAATGGAGATCACATCAAAGCCAGCGTCCTCCACTGCTTCGGAGAGCATGAACTTTGTATCGTCATCAAGAGGTGACTGTAGCTGCACGATCGCTTGGTGGTCATCGAGTGAGACCTGGACATCATGTGTATGCTCAAGATCGTTGAGCATATCATGAACACGTGAGGTGCAATGAGAGCAGGTCATGCCCTCAATACGAATGGATACGGGGTAATAATGTTCCATAAGACTTTGTATAATCGTAGAATTTCATAAAAGTGTTCCACTTCAATGAAGCGTGAACACAAGGGAGAGGAAGATAAGCGCGCAACGTGCTAAAAACAAGGAAGAGGCAGCAAGTGGAGCCACCCCACCACAAAAACGGATCGTCTTTTCCAGGGGCATACGATATAGTCATGGCTCGCTCGCCTTCAGCAGGGTTGACTGTACCAAGGCGACAAACATTTCAGACATCATCAAAAAAAGAGACATTAAGACATGAACAATCTCATCAAATCAATGTGTATCATGTGGCTTTCTGTAGGACTTTTCGCAGGTTGTGAAGAGAAAAAGGCAGTAGATACAAGTAAAGAGGAAGATCCTGTCGCAGAAGCCCCCGAGAAGGTAGGCGAAGCGGCTGCTGACAAGAAAGAGGATGGAAAAATCGAGGTGACCGCAGCAGGTGCCAAGATCGATCCTCCCGTGGCAAAGGACAAAATCCCGGCAGGCGCATGGTACTGTGACATGGGCACAGTGCATTATGCACGCATGGACAAGGGCGATGGCAAGTGTC
>Ga0207913_1000165_pt1 | contig 17210 bp, 12 predicted proteins | sample DeeseametaMP2913_FD_184168 | JGI IMG/M metagenome (GOLD analysis project Ga0207913, IMG submission 184168) | Marine microbial communities from the Deep Atlantic Ocean - MP2913 (SPAdes) | ecosystem: Environmental > Aquatic > Marine > Oceanic | place: West of Santa Cruz de la Palma, Atlantic Ocean...
CCTCCTTGTCGTAACGCACCTTCACACGACGAATCGCTTCACTACGCATCGCCACCCAGTCATGCTCGCGCTGATCAACCCAGCCATAAAACGCACACACCACACTTGAATCGGCCAGCTCATCAATCGTCATAAACGGCGCGGGATCTTTCATCACGCCATCAATGCTTGCGATCGCTTCAAGACCAATACGACGTGCCTCAAGGAGGTTCTCCTTGGTACCAATACCCACATTGAAGGTAAAGCGGCGGCGAGGATTGTGAGAATAGTTGGTCAACACCGACTTGAAGACCTGTGCGTTAGGGATACGTACATGGTTACCATCAAAGGTCATCAACACGGTATCTCGCATCGTCATGCGCACGATCTTACCTGTTTGGTCGCCAATCTGAACCACATCACCCTTTTTGTAAGGTTGTCTGGCGCTGAGCATCAAACTCGACAGATAGTTCTCCACAATATCCTGGAACGCAAAACCAATCGCCAAACCAGCGATACCCGCAGTACCAAGCAATGCGCCCACAACCGCAGTGATATCAAGGAGTTCAAAGATCAACAACAAGCCAAGAATAAGCACCGCAGTGCTCACAACCTGACGTACAAGCTCACGAATGAGAGGTCTTCCCTCAAGGCGTCGGTAAGGCCAGTCCCAGCGCTTGACTGCACCAGATACTGTCCATGTGATGACCAACAACACCAACGCGATTAACAACAGAGGCAACGCAGCCACAACTTTTGCCACGATTGTCTTGGCCTGTGAAAACGCAGGTCTCACGCGCTCCGAGATCTCGGTTGGAATACTCAGATCGTTGACCACATAGAGCACGCCATCAACTTTCTGCGTAAGCTCGGCTGCCTGAGTACGCTCATCCTCTCCAAGAACCTCCCCTGTCAAGGTGACGATGCCACTCTTAACCTTGACCTTCACATCAGATAAGCCATTGACTTCACTGTATATGTCTTCAAGCTTTTCTTTGAGTGCCTGCGCCTCTTCATCAGCGACTTCGGCCTGTGACTTGGAGTTACTGGTCTCCTGAGGGACCGCAGACTCTTGCACTTGAATCAGGTTTTGAACTGCAAGTACATGCTCAACCTTTGACGCAATCCTCTCGGCCTGCTGTCGTTGCTCAAGCTCTGACACGGCTCCTGTCAGCGTCACAAGGCCAGCTCTGACCTTGAACTCCACGCTTTTTAGCCCCTCGAACTGACCAAACAACTCGCCAATATGCTGAGTAATTTGCTCATCGTGTGACAAATACGCAGGAGCTGGTGGAGCCTCTTGCTGCACAACCTCCGCAGCAGGTGCTTCAGCACCTTCCTGAGCAAGCGCAATCGAGCCCACTGACAAACTGGCCAACACACCAAGGCCAAGAATATACTTGCCTCTTCCTTTCAAAACTCGACTCAAACTCACAAAAACTCCATAAAATTAGTACACATACATCATGACGAGCAGCAACCACTTCAACAGCAGCAAAATGGCACCTCTTATCCTGAACGGGTATGGGCATTTTAAGCACTCGCACACGCTCGCCCATGACAAAAACGAGGAGAGAGGATGTTTCATGTGAAACATCCTCTCTCCTCGTTTTTGTCATGGGCGATAATTTTCAGTACAGCTCTTCGCCATTCTCCACGTAGACCTGTGCACCTTTCACATCCACACGGTTGTGATGCACAGATGGGCTGGCTGATGTCGCTCTGTCAAACTCCATGTTTGTTGGCGTTAACACAAGCTCCTCAAAACGCTTCATCTCTTTACCACGCAGTGAAGGGGCTCGCATGATATCAACCTTCAGGGGATCGACGAACTTGCCACCCTTCTTCATTCCGAAGTGAAGGTGAGGCCCTGTGGAACGCCCTGTGGAGCCCACCTTTCCAATCAATGTCTTCTTGGTCACCTTTACACCAGGCTTGATCGTGCGTGGAATATGAGAAAGGTGCGCATAATGTGTGGAGTAGCCATTCTTGTGCTTGACCACGACCAGCTTTCCATTTGCGCCTTTCCAACCTGCAAAGGTCACCGTGCCATCTGCCACGCTCATCACAGGTGTTCCTGTGGGCGCACCATAATCCACACCTGCATGGAGCTTCCATCGCTTGAGCACGGGGTGAAAACGCTTACCATAAGTGCTTGTAATACGGACATTTGAGAGTGGGTTCTTCAAGAACAGTCGCTGCAAACTCTTGCCCTGCCCATCGTAATATCCCTGCTCATCATCTTCGGTCTCATAAAAGTACGCGCCGTAAGATTCTGTAGGTGTCTTGTAGCGTGCTGCCAGTACACGACCTGTACGCAACATCTCACCATCAAGATGAATCGTCTCAAACACCACGGCAAACTCATCACCAGGTCTGGTCTTGGCGTTGAAGTCGATCTCGGACGCAAAAATATCGATGAATGAACCCACGATCGGCGCGGTGAGCCCTGACTTCTCCATTGATTGCCACAGAGATGTCGTGACTTTTCCACCAATCACCTCGCGCTTGATCTCAAGTGGTACTTTAACTTTTTCGCTTACATATGTGCCATCAGACTTTCGGCGCGCCTCCCAGATGTCCTCTGGCGAGGTCTTGTAGCGAAAGCGTGAAATATTGCCAGCGATGTCGACCGATGCGCTCCACTCGTTGCCTGGCTTGCTCTGACGGAAATCAAAGAGCTTCCCCACACTGCTGACAGCAAGGTGGATGGCATGATTACTCAGGCCATGTTTTTGCAACGCCGCCGAGACAGACTCATTACGTGCGATCACGCCCTTGAAGTCCATGCTCTTGCCCTCTTCCCAGCGCTTGAGCTCGGGCTTGCTTGTGACATCCCCTGTTTTGCTGTTCTCTTCCGCAATTTCAACCACGCTGATCGGTTGACGCGCAGCGTCCACGCTCTGCAAGACAATCTCGTGTGCGAGCACGATCGTCTCGGATTTTTGCAGCGCTAACTCCTGTGGTGTCTCTTCAAAGTCATGAAAACCCACAAAATAGACAAGTCCACCCAGCACAAGAAGCGCCATCACCACGACTCGCCATCGTCCTTGATGGCTCTTGCCTCCGTAGCTTCGCGGCTGACGCAAAAGATCGTTGAGAAACGGATCTTGATTCACTGTATTCTCTCTTTGCCGTTCCAGCCAACGCCCAAAAATAAACCATTTCTTGTTTTATCCCAGAAACTTACAAGACAAAACACAGGTCCATCCACATGATCATCCTCTGGAGAGGCTTCAAACTCAATACGACCATGCATGGGCTCGAATCATTGGTACAGATGTCCGCAAAATCATTCACGATAGCATCTGATTCACCACTTGGCCCCCCTTGTTAGTCGTCCCTTAAGTTGAAGTCAAGCACCTACAACATATCGCTCGCCCTCCTGGGCAAGCCTGAGACCGCTCTCAAATGTCGATCCACTGAGTTCATCAGGATAGTGTACCACACGCATCTTTTGCTGAAGCTCTTCAGGCAGTTCCAGCAGCTTGAAGAGTGGCGTGTGCGCAGCTCCCAGACTTGACTCATGCAGAATAAAGTCTGCATCCGAGAGCCACGCCACAAGCTCATCATCATATGCCGTGTCACAGGAATACCCAAAGGTGTGCTCTCCATCGCTGATCCTCATCGCCATGGCAGGCAAGTGATGACGTGTCGCACGGATCTCAATAGAAAACGGCCCGATGGTATGTGTCTCGCTCCAATCAAGCGTGGTGACATCAAGGAAGTCATCCAGGCTCTGCTCATGAAAATCCTTACCATCCCACAACACATGCAGTGAGGCTTTTAACCTTGTCCAGAGGTCCTCATTGGCCTCATGTGAAGTGTACAACTTGAGCTTCTTCTCGTACGCAAACCTCAAGTAACATGCGGTCATCTCCAGACCATTGACATGATCACCATGAAGGTGTGTCAGAATCATCGCATCAAGGTGCTGCGCATCAAGAGGCTCTCCCTTGTGCATAAAACCACTACTCCTGAGCGCTCGGCGATAGCTATCAGGGCAATCCACGCCCAACACAAAGTCGTCCTTTCTTAACACAAAGTGCGTTCCCCAGTGCTTGACCGAAAACGCGTCTCCTACACCTGTCATGAGCACTTCAAACATACTTCCTCCGATTTAGAGCGTGATAAAGGGTATCAAAATCCCTCACACACTATCGACAAATAGAGGAAAAAGAAAGGGCGTGTTCCTGAGGAACACGCCCTTTCTTTTTCCTCTATTTGTCAGCCACTTGGACTAGGGGAGAATCAAAGGAAGAGTGGTCACTGTGCCGTCAGGCAACACGGCGATAAGCGCGATTGATTCAAGGTTCACACCAGCCTCAAAGATATCTGTCACCAGTCCTGTCGAACCGCTGGCCATCACAACCACAGGTGTTGTGAAGTTACTAAAGTCGATCGCTGCGTCTGTCTTCACCACAGTTGCAAAATCAGCGACAGGATTCACAACCTCAAGGACGGTATTGGTTTCAGACGACAGCGGTACATAGCCCACAAAGTCCTTGTATTCAAAACTATCCACGATGTTTGTATCAGCACCTTCTGCACGTATACCCACTGCAGGAGTGTCGGGAGAGCCATGGTGCAACTTGACCAACACACTATCAGGATCGGCAGCACCAAGCCCCTCATTACCTTCTGTGGTCAAGATCTCAAACGCTGCATCGCCCTCGGCGCCTACCACCCCTGAAGCCACTGCAATTGTAGTGGAGCCAGGATCAAGGTTAATGGTTGGCGCGTCGACCACGGGTGTGGTGTCATCTTCGGAATCAGGCGCTGCAATATTAAGATCAAGGTCGGTGCCTGAAGGCACTGTGATAAATGGCGTTGCTGTACGGAATGCAAAATCATCAATGAGCTTCACACCATTGCCGTACACATCGACCACCTCGGCGGCAGGATCAGGAGAATTATGAACAACCTGCAATCGTGCAGCGCTGCTCAACGCAAGACCTGGACTCGCAGCAGGGGTCGCAGCGTCAAGACCAAGGAATGCAGTCAAACCAAACGTACCTTCTGCAAGAGAACCTGTCGCAGCAATCACAACCTGTTGACCTGCAAGACTACTCAGATCTGTGGTTTGAAAACCTGCCACAAATTCATCTGTCGTCGCCTCGTTGATATTCACCAGCGCTGTCCCGCCAAAGGTCAACGCAGCAGGGTCAATGTCGATGTACTGGGCCATACCAGCAGCATCAGATGTGTATGAACCAAACGCGAAGTTATCGACAGCTGTTTCGCCAGAAAACCCTTGTTCCAAAACAACATCCACGGTCGGCGCGTCATCCACAGCGTGGACCAACATTGCCCCTACTGGGCCTGTACCAACCTCGTTAGGTGTCCTCGCGCCACCAATGGCCACGACGCGAAACGCGCTGGCTTCATCGTCCGAGTTCACATCTCCCATCGCAGCGAGCACATACTTTGTATCTGCCACAAGTCCATCCGCCAGAGTGACGGTGTACACAGGATCACTGTTATCCAGAGCATCGCCCGCAACCACATCAACAGTAAGCTCTGCGCCTGCAGTCACAGGGAAGAACCCTGTCCCTGTCTCCTCTGCGAAGTCATCCAAAAGGATCTCACCGTTGACGTAAATATCAACCTCACCTGCGCCATCTGCAAGGTGGAGTAACTGCACACGTGCTTCTCCTGTGGGAGGAAGGTCAGCCTCCATATCTGATGGCGTCATGTCTTCGGCCATGTCTTCAACCATATCATCAAGGCCCATATCGTCTACGCCCTGATCCTGAACAGACATGTCTTCCATCGCAGACATGTCCTCAGTCGTTGTGTTGTTGCTGGCGTTGTTTTCGCCGTTACCACATGCCATCAACATTGCCAGTGAGGCGCTGGTCGTGAGTAGCCATACTTTGCTTGTGTAATCTTGCCCTGCTCTCATTTGTGACTCCTTTATCATACATTTGGTCAGTGAGAACCTCCGTCGGGACACATCGCGGAGATAAATATAAAAATCAACAACTTGCGCTCACATCAGGCCAAGAACCAAATAAAATAACGTACTCTTTTACCTGAAGATGCTCGCGAACCATGAGATGCAACTTACGCCAGAATCAATGCATATCTCATGACAAAACACGCCCAACAAAACGCACAAAACCATTTAAAATAAAACACTTAAAACAACGAAAACTTTTCACCTCGACAGATTAGCTGCACTCAACACGGAGCTAAATCAAGCGTGATTCTATCGTGGCAGGAACAAATAAGTTGTGTTAGTTGCTTCATCCCCCATTGCCCCTGAAATGAGGGGAAGATCGTTGACTTATCCTTATCTCAGCCCCCCACACGATTATGTCTTCTGTAAAGCTTGTATTTCTCGGTACTGGAAGTGGTAAACCCTTACCTTCACGAGGTGTCTCCAGCGTGGCACTCTTTCGCGATGGTCAGATGTTCATGTTCGATTGCGGCGAAGGGACACAGGTCCAGCTCGCCAAGTCCAGCATGCGACCTGGTACGCTTGAAGCGATCCTCCTGACCCACTTTCACGGCGATCACATCAATGGCTTGCCTGGCTTACTTGGCACATTGACACTCAATCAACGCCAGGGAGCCTTGCCATTGCTCGCACCCAAGGGCCTGAAGCAATGGTTCAAGACATTGCGTCAGGTAGGTATCCTGAACACAGGGTTCACCATGGAATTGCAGGAAGTGGGAAAGGCAGGTGTGGTCCTACAGGGAGATGGTTGGCACATTGAAGCCCACAAACTCAAGCATCGTGTCCCTTGCTGGGGTTACGCGTTTGTTGAGAATGCCCGTCCAGGACGCTTTGATCTTGAGCGCGCCAAGGCGTTGGGCGTGCCTCCTGGACCCATGTTTGGAAAGCTTCAACGTGGTGAAAGCATTGTACTTGAGGATGGAAAGACGATCTCACCTGATGATGTGCTTGGACCAAGCCGACCAGGGCTCAAGATCGCGTACTGCTGTGACACTGTACCTTGTGAAGGCGCAATCGAACTTGCCAGAGATGCAGACGTCCTCATTCATGAGTCCACCTATCTGGCAGGTGAGGAGAAGATGGCTCACAAACGTGGACACTCCACATGTGCAGATGCCGCGCGCTGTGCCAAGGAAGCCAACGCCCACGCGCTTATCCTGACCCACTTCTCTCAAAAACATCCCCATGTCGGGCCGTTTGTTGAGGGAGCAAAGGCCATCTTTGAAAACACGTATGCCGCAAATGACTTCTTTGAATTTGAAGTTCAGCGCAGAGAAAGTTGAGCTAATCTGAAACATGGAATTGAAATTCATGCCATGAATTTCAACTCCATGTTTCAGATTAGCTCAATAAAGTCTCATCACGCACGGTCGCACCCGCAACGCGCATCTCTTCCACAGCGCGTTCCACATCGCCATCTTCAAGTTCGACGCCGCGACAACCTGCCAACAGAAGTTCAACGCCAAAACCTTCCTTCAGCGCATCAAGCACCGTGAACTTGACGCAATAGTCGGTGGCTACCCCCATGACTACGACCTCCTGAATACCAAGCTCTCGTAGGTATCCAGCGAGCCCCGTGGAGCGTCGATGCCCATTATCATGAAAGCCTGAATAACTGTCGACCTCTGGAGACATCCCCTTGCGGAAGACAGCACACACAGGGCTCATATCAAGTTCCTCAACAAACGCCGCACCTGGAGAGCCCTGCACACAATGATCGGGCCACAAGACCTGAGGCAATCCGTGAAGATCGATCAGCTCCCCTGGCCCATGATCGGCATGCTGAGAGGCAAAACTCTGATGATCTGCGGGGTGCCAGTCCTGTGTCGCGACCACAACCTTGTAATGTTTGCTCACACGGTTCGCGATGGCGATGACTTCATCGGCATAGGCCACAGCGAGCGCACCACCTGGCATAAAATCAACTTGCAGATCCACAAGTATCAATGCCTTGTCTATCACCTCACCAGACTCACCACCAAACGTATAATCTAAAGGCATGTAACCTCCTGTAACTCACACACATCCTGATTAAAAGCTTACCAATCAAGGGTCAAAACAACAATGAAATTGACACCTTAAATGGAGAACTCTGTACCATCTCGTTCAAGTTGCTTGTACGCTTTCTCATCAAAGGAGTAGTACCGCGCGGCTCTGTGCGCCACGTTTTGTTGTACTTCACCTGTATCAATCAGGATGTTCATCCTGTGGAGCTTGCGCTGAAAGTTTCGCTTGTCGAGTTTCTGACCAAGAATCATCTCGTAGAGCCTCTGAAGCTCGGAGAGTGTAAATTTTTCAGGCAAAAGCTCAAAACCAATGGGACGATACCGCACCTTGCCACGTAGACGCTCCCGCGCCACCTCTAGAATTTGGCCGTGGTCAAAAGCCAGCTCACCAGGCAACTCATCGAGCGCAAACCAGGCCGCATCACGAGCATCTGTGGCTGCCTGAGCAGCGTGTTGCTCAGGCTCCACCAGCGCATAATACGCCACACTCACCACGCGACCTCGCGGGTCCCTATCTGTCGAACTAAACGTATATAATTGTTCAAGAAAAACATCCTTCAGCCCTGCCTCCTCTTCAAGCTCGCGGATCGCAGCAACCTCAAGAGTCTCATGCTCTCGCATAAACCCTCCCGGCAGCGCCCACTTTCCTGAAAAAGGATCGATATCACGCTGAATCAAGAGGACTTTTAACCTGTCCTCTCGCAAGTCAGCACCAAACACCACGCAGTCCACAGTGACTGCCGGGCGAGGATAATCATACACAAAAGATTGACTCATCGTACGTACTCAACACATTGTCTAAATATTTAAATTATCTACATAAACCTTGAGTTCATGAAGCTCTTTCTTGAAGCTTCCTGACAGGATCGGCCACCTGCACCAGGTCTTGGGATCAAGGTTCTTGTCATCCAGATGGAACGAGGGAGCATACCTCTCGCGTTTCCACTGGTTGCGGCTCCACAGCTTGAAGAACCGCTCTACCCAGGTATGTAAATCAGGCACACTGTACTGGGGGTAACGTTGATGCATGATCCTGAACACGTCCACAGGAGACTTCTTCTCACCAATAGCCACATCCTCGATCGCATCAAGCAAATCATAAGGCATCAAATCACCCTCATCGGTCTGCTTGGCGGACTGTGGACGAAGCTCGGCGGTGGGTTGCTGCGCGTTGATGTAGTGCATTGCCTTGACAGCACCATAACCCTCAGGTCCTTCGGTCTCCATCCAGCGGAGCCACTGACGCAAAAATGCCTTATCAATCCCTGCAATCGGAGACACACCACCGCTGGTATCACCATCCATCGTGGCATAACCCACAGCGGCCTCACTTCGGTTTGAGGTGGAGAGTAACAACGCATTATTGATGTTTGCAAACATCCAGATACTCGGGCTTCTCACGCGGGCCTGAATGTTTTGCAAGGTGATGTCATCACGTTCCCAGGTGAGGTCGCGATCAAGTGCCTTCTCGATCATCCCCACATAACCATTGACGAGCGCATCGATATCAAGCTCGTAAAATGTAGCGCCCACGGCACGTGCGACTTCCTGCGCCGCCTCTCGCGTGACAGAGCCACTGTTTTGTGTCGCTTGATATGCACAGGTGATCAATTTTGGGAGCATCTCTCTGGCGCTCTCACACTCATTGATCCCCCTGATATAGAACAGCTTTTCCTTCAATCCATCAAGACCAATGCTCTGCTCAGCAAGCTCAATGGCAAGCGCCGAAAGCATGGATACAGCGGCACTGTCTGCGCCTCCAGACAGGCTGACAACAAAACCTGATGACCAGGACTTGCGAAGGTAATCAAAGAGCGCCAGCGCCACTGCGCGCGAAAACTCCTCTTCCTCAAGCGTGTCACTCTTCTCCCAGGCTGGTTGACTTAAATCGGGATCTTCAGGTTCTATCACGGGGTATGTAAACACATCATGACGCACCGCTTTTGAAGGACTCTCATCAAAGCTTGGCGTGTATGAACCACGACCAGAGCGACGCATCCTTGTATCCTCCACATCCACAACCGCCGTGGTAATCTGATAATCCTGATAAGAGAAGCGCTCTCCAATAGCGCGCAGCTCACCGCCAGAAGCGATCAACGAACCACCATCAAAGATTGCACGACCTGATTCATTACCAAGCAGGTTGGAGTAAATGTAAGTCACGCCAAATGCACGAGATCCTTCAAGCACAAAACGTTGCCTGACCGAAAACTTTCCAAACGCGAAGTGAGAACCGCTGGGGTTTAAAATGATGTCCACACCATGCTTGGCAAGTGTCACGCCTGGCCGTCCAGCAACCCATGCATCCTCACAAATTTCAAAGCCAATCTTGACGCCTGCCACATCAAAATAGAGATCGCCAATGGGGATAATCTGACCATTGTGATGCACTTCACCCTGCACACCAGCGGGCCATGGTCTGAACCACCTTGGCTCATAATAAATCCCATCACCAGCCAGGAACTTCTTGGCCGCCAACCCAAGCAGCTTTCCATCTGCGATGAACGCCGCCGTGTTAAAGAGTCCGTTCTTGTACAGTGTTGGCAAGCCAACGCTCACAAGCATGCCATGTGTGTGGGGCAAGATCTCGTCGAGCAATGCCCAGGAACGCTCCACAGTATTCAACGCATAGAAGGCATCCTCACTGCCATAACCAGGGATGCAAAGCTCTGGAAAACAAAGCAATGTCACACCTTGTGAACGAGCATCTTCAATGGCATCCAGGATGTGCTCAAGGTTTCTATCCCAATCCAGAGGGGTCTGGTTAACGATCGCAGCTGCGACTTTCACTAGCTTCATAACTACTCCAATTTAAAGCAAAATCAGGAACATATCCCCGACCAACCTCGTATCTTATTCGTGTCCACGCGCTTCAAGAATCATTCGTGTCTTGCGCTCAAACAACGCAAGCTCAAGGCCCACAGGATACTGGTGCGGCTGATCCAGGCGACGCACGCCCGAGTGGAATGACTCAAGTCCCTGACGTACACGTGCTCGAATCAGCTCCAGACTATCAGTCAATACGCAACTTCCCTCCACAAGCGCGCCGCGACGCATCACAGGCTGCAACAAGTCCATATGTTGCAAGTCTCGCGTCATGCGCTTGCGACGAGTCATGTCCATGGGATCGACCATGACCACATCACCATCTGCGCCAAGTCGCTCATCAAAGATTACATCGCCCACATACTCACCACTCTCAGAGATGTACCTCCTGACCTGCAATAGCCCGGGGTTTGACACCTTGATCGCCTGCTCACTGAGCTTGATACGATCTTGCCATCCCTGATCCGAAGGGCGTCTCACCGCAGCGAGCTTGTACACACCACCAAGCGCAGGCTGATCGTATGCAGTGGACAGCTTCGTGCCCACTCCCCATGTATCAATCTTTGCCCCCTGGCTCTTCAAACTTGCTATTGTGTACTCATCCAGCGAGTTACTTGCCACAATTGAAGCGTTCTCAAAACCTGCGGCATCAAGCATCTTCCTCGCTTCAATACTGAGGTAACTCAAGTCACCAGAATCAAGCCTGATCCCCACCAGTTCATGCCCCTTGGCACGCAACTTCTCGCCTACCTGAATCGCATGTTTCACGCCCTCAATGGTGTCATATGTGTCTACAAGAAAGACACAGTTATTGGGCATCGCCTCGGCGTAACGCTCAAACGATTCAAGTTCACTGTCAAAACACATCACCCAGCTGTGCGCGTGCGTACCCTTGACGGGCATGCCAAACAGTCGACCAGCAAGCACGTTGGAGGTCGCAGCCACACCACCCACATAAGCAGCGCGCGCTGCGCTGATACCACCATCGATGCCTTGCGCGCGGCGCAAACCAAACTCAAGCACAGGCTCTCCCTGTGCTGCATGAACCACACGAGCCGCCTTGGTTGCAATCAAGGTCTGGAAGTTAATCACGGTCAGTAGCGCAGTCTCCATGAGCTGGCACTCGATCAGGCTTCCTCTTAACCTGAGCAGTGGCTGGTGTGGAAACACCAGCGTCCCCTCGGGGATAGCATCAATATCACAGCGAAATGAAAGCGTTGAAAGGTACTCAAGAAACTCCTGGCTAAACAGAGGTTTACCATCGTTGCCCTGAATGCTCGCGAGGTACTCAATGTCGTCCTGGTCAAAACCAAGGCTTCTGGCGAGGTCTACTGCTGCGGCAAGGCCACAAGCGACCGTGTAACCTCCCTTGAAGGGATGTTTGCGAAAGAAGAGGTTGAACACAGCCTCGGTGTCGGCCTCACCTGACTCGAAATACCCCTGCGCCATGGTCAATTGATAGAGGTCTGTCAACAGGCTCAAGGATGGTTTGTAAAGTTGTGATGGAAGCCCTGATGTAGGGATGTCGTGTGATGCATCTACCATAATCATCTCCTTGCAATTGCTTATAAATAAGGCGTTTAAATAATAAAGAAAGACCCTTTGTGTTGAATATACACAAAGGGTCTTCAAAGTCAAGCTATCAACTGTCGAAAATCACTTTAACGTCACGAGGACAACCTCGCTTTTGGCGACATCGCTGGCCCACTTCTGAAACACATCATACTGCTTTACCTGCACACGTTGGATGTCCAGAGACAATCTTGAGCCCAGCGTGAGAGTATCGCCATCAAGCACAGTCTTGCGGTTCAGTGTGCCAAACTCGGAGTCATGCGTCCACTCTCCACTTTGGCTCCTGACCTGAGCTTTCATACCTGAAGGAAGTTTGATCACAAGCTCCTGATCACTGTTTACAGGGTTGCCAACCATCATCGGCGTGACACGGTCAGGGAGCGTGGCATAAGCCTGTTCCACACCAGAGCGGAAGAGCGCAACCTCGATTAACAGTGCCTTGCCCGACGCATCTCTTCGCGCAAATTGCTCACGCTCAAAGTCGATGACGATTTCCACAGGCGCATCACGATCAGCGAGCGCTCTGATATCGTACTGTTTTACTACGGAGCCAGGGATGACAGCGTTCATGATGCTGTCCATGATCAGATCGCGCTGGCGCGTCTCCTGACGCTTTCTAAACAAATCGCGAAGAGTCATGGCAAAGTCGCCATTCATGGTGAATACGGCCTTTCCCTTGAGCGTCCCGTTTGCATCGAGCGTGGTATCAAGTCTATGTGTGACTTTCCTTTCGCTGAATCCCTCTGTGGGCACAGTATCAAAGGCAGCCTCTTCACAGCTTACACACACAGCAGGTTCACCTGTAAATGCAGGTGACATCTGATCAAACATGGCATCCTTTGCAAAGCTCGTTAGCCACACCACCTTCCCCGAGTCAGGCATCACCACACGCAGCGCCGCATGAGAGTATTGCTGGAACTCAAACATGGGATGAAACACTGGTGACGCGTACTTGCTGCGAATGAGGTACACCTGATTCTCAATGCCAAGTCGATCGTAAATGGCCTTGAGCGCCAACATGGGATTGCCTTCCTTTTCAAGCACGCTGTGAGCGAGCTCTTTCTTGAGGCTAGTGGAGCTATCCACAAAGTAATCTGTCACCTTGTAGAAGATCTGTTTGACGCGCTCATCTTCGCTTTCTGCCTGAACAGATTTTGTCAGATCTTTGAGGATGTGCTCGCTTTCATCACTTAAACGAATGTGATCAAGCAATGTTTCTCGCACAAACAAACGAGAGGACTCGGGAGATGGTTGTATTGTCCCCTCATTCACATTTTGAATCCATGGCAGGAACTCATCCTGAGGCAAAGTCCTTGGTTCATCACGAGGTCGTGGGCTGTTTGTTTTGAGGAACCTCACAGCGTTCTGCCCCTGATAAGAAAAGCTCTCCATGTTGGGTGCATCATTGATACGCAAGAACTCGCCAGAGGGGTTGATGACCACATACTCGGAACGCATGCTGGAGATGCCCGTCATCTTGAAGTAGAAACGTGTACCTTCGCGATGTGTCCTCGACTTTAAAAATGAGCTTTCATAGGTCAGATAAGCAAGCTCCACAAAGTCACCAGGCGCAAGCCCAGGCATGCTGAGCGTGCTCTTGCCCGAAACTCTCTTGGGTGTTTGTACGCTGCCATCCTGCTTGATCGTACGCGCATGAATCAAGCGCGCACCCTTTGGAATCGAAACCTCACCATAGGCGTCAATTGCATTCTTGGTCATCACACGCTTGAGCGTATGTGTCAGCTGGATCGAAGAACCATCCTTGAAGTACTTGTTTGCAGCAAAGTCGATGGCATAAAACGCTTCATCCCCAACGCTGTTGACCGCAGTACCTTCACCACCCACGGGCTCTTTTTTGGCGATCTCCACGGCCACCTTTTTCGCATCCTCCAGCAGGTCCATCAATGGGAGCTCGCTGGTGATGTCAGCCCTCTTCCAGACTATCCAACTTGAGTTGGTGTATTCATCTTTGTATGCATCAAGCAACTTGAGCGCGGCCTCTTCACCCTCCTGAGCAAGCGCCATATCGATGCGCTCCTCAAGGAGGTTCGTGGACCATGGCATGCGCTCAAAAGTATCCATAAGCACCTGTGTTGCCTTCTCTTTTTGGCCACGAGCAACAAGCTCTCGAGCATAGGCAATCTGAGAAGTTGAGCTGTAGGGATAACGACTTGCAGAACGCTCAGTCAGGGCAAACGCCTCGTCCTCAGCGAGTTTGCCACGCTTCTTGACCCAGGTCTCATGGAGGGTTGGGCACTGCTCATGTGAAGGTGTAATCTTGGCGGGCTCGACTACAGCTTCGCGCGCATACATCAAGCTCTGGAGCGCAATAGCAGCGCCACAGTTAGATGGAGCCACCGCAATCGCATCCTTGTATGCGGCCTCGGCAAGCTCATCCCAGCCCTCACCTTCAAGATAGCTCCCCCATGCATTGAGCGCGCGCACATTGCGCAAGCGTCTCTGACCATCTTTTGACTCAACAACTGCTGCATCATGGCCGTACTTGAGGAGCGTCTTTACTTCCTTGGAGGTCTCCTTCTTCTTGAGCCAGTTGCCAAGCTCCATCGAGAACATCACGCTTGTGGGGTCCTCCTTGTAGGCCTTACGCAAGGACTGAATAGAGGTGGACTCACGCATGGTGCTTGGCACTTCCCACAAGGTCTTGACCTGTCTGCTCTTCAAACCATGGAGCGCAGCAAAGTTGGGATACCGAGCAAGCAACTCGTTGTATGCAAGCTCAAAGCTGGTGTTCTGTCTGTCGTAAAGTGCAGCAGATGCAGCAAGATAAAGCTCTGTGCCCGAGGCATTTGATACATCATCCTTGTGAAGCAAGAAGGGATCTAGCTGGTCCTGAGTATAAAGCGCGCTTAACACCTCAACGCCATCTTTGGATGCCTTGTAGTCTGTGGAGGGCGGCACCTCCGAGAAGGTCAACGCGCTTCCGCCAAGGATCGAACCATCGCGGTTTAAAAAGCTCAGATCAAACCAGTCTCTGTAGTTCTCCTCATGGGCAAGCTTTACCAACACGCGGTGTGTGCCTGGCGAGAGCTTAATACGACGCCAGCGTTGGCCAGGAGAATAATCACCCTCCTGACGCTCCAGCACCACTTCACCATCAACCCAGACACGGGCTGCGCTGGCAAAGTTTCCATACAGCCAGTACACCTGTGGCGCATCTGCGGTGACCGTGGCAAATGTCTCAAGGTAGTAGATTCCCGATGACCCGAGGTCTGGAGCAATCGTGGTGTTCGATGAGATGGAGGGATAACTTTGCTTGAGGTTGATGCTGACATCTTCTGCCGTGAGCGGTGAGATGTATGCGCTGGAGAGGGCCTGCTCTTGCTCGGGCTTCATGGGAGTGTCAAAATCGGAGAGCCTGAACATCGAGAGCAGAGGTGAGTACATCCAGCGGAGCGGGAGTCCAATCTGCTGAGTCTCAAAAGGTTGTGCGCTGCGTGTACGATTCCAGTTATTGTACGCCGCTGTTTGACCTGCCATGGAGAGGTAGGCAGCCGTCAGAGGATGAACCTGATGGAACTTAAGCTGCCCAAGCGATTGCGTGAGCCTTGAATCGAAGTCGATCACATCATCCGCAAGATCATTGATTCGCGCAGCAGATAACCACGTCAACGGGCTCTCTGGCATTCTGGCGATCAGCTCAAGGTGACGATCAAAGGAGCGCTCCACATCACCAGACCAGTAGTCCACCTCGGCATGAAAGAAGAGCGCCTCCACGGAGCTTTCTTGCACATTGCTTTGGTTGGACACCTGTGCAGCCCCCTCTTCATCACCACCAGCCCATGTCTCAAAAGCGGCCTCCTTGGTCTTATCCTGAGGCCATTGATACTGTGCAGCAAGCTTTGCACGCAGCTCATCCTGACCACTCTTCTGCTTTCCAGTACAGCCAGAACCCAGTGCGATAAAAGCTGCGATAGAGATCAACGCCCATTGTTGACCACGACACCAAGAGAGACCTTTCTTCATAAAGATGATCCTAATTCAGTCCAAATAAGTTGCTTGACTAATCCAAAGACGAGGCCACTGTATGTACCACAGCGACGAGGTGCTGGGTAGCATAAGACAGCCACTGATACCTCGCCTACAATGTCCCACAGACCCACACAGCAGTACTAACGTACCTGTCCCACCTGAGATTCCTACCACATCCCCCCAACCTGGAGATTATCCACATGAGCAACGCATTTATGATGCTTGGCGCAAAAAAAGAGCGCGTCGAAGAAGAATGGATTCAAGGCTTTCTGGCCATGCGCCCCAAGACCGCCATGGAAACCGTGCAGGCAGAATTAACCGCCATCAATGATCAGGAAGCTGTCATGGAATTTGACATCTCTGATGCTGCGCGACAGCCCGCAGGGCTACTGCATGGCGGCGTCAGCATGATGATCAGCGAGAGCGTTGCAAGTATGCACGCAGCATGGCTGTGTGACCTGACAGCGGCGGCACCTGTTGGCCTTGATATCAATGGTACACACTTGCGCTCGGCTACCGAGGGACACGTCCGCGCCACAGCAAAGGTCTTACGCCTGACACGTTCCTTCGTGTTCCATGAGGTCTTTGTAGAGCTCATCAAGGAAGACGGTGAGGAAGTCTTGCTCAGCAAAATCAGGATCTCAAACTACTTCAGACCTCATGGCTAGAGCGTGATGGAGAAGGAGCTGGTCGAAGAAAAACGAAGTAGAAGGCGTGGAGTTTAAGGAGCAAAAACCAAGAATAGTAGCCGTGTTACATTCTGTTTTTGCGACACCAAAATACGCGGCTTCCACGAGCTTTTCCGACCAGCTCTTTCTTTATTACGCTCCAGGGTTCTGAAAGAACATGCAAAGCAGCGAAGGAGAAAGGGGCGG
>Ga0207913_1000166_pt1 | contig 17177 bp, 11 predicted proteins | sample DeeseametaMP2913_FD_184168 | JGI IMG/M metagenome (GOLD analysis project Ga0207913, IMG submission 184168) | Marine microbial communities from the Deep Atlantic Ocean - MP2913 (SPAdes) | ecosystem: Environmental > Aquatic > Marine > Oceanic | place: West of Santa Cruz de la Palma, Atlantic Ocean...
CGCTCAAGGCCAATGGCTAAACCATGCTTTTTCATGTCATCCTCCTTGTTATTCATAATTAATAACTGTACTTCCCTTGCTCTATCTGATCAACTAGGATGGTAATCTCGTAATGACATTCATTAAAGCACAATTTAGGAGTTTCAATGAGTAATACCGACAGTTATACGCCACCTAAAGTGTGGCAATGGGATGCAGAAAACGGTGGTGAATGGGCGAAGACGAATCGTCCGGTCTCAGGTGCAACCCACGAGCAAGACTTGCCCGTTGGTAAACATGACCTACAACTCTACTCGCTTGCGACACCAAACGGCCAAAAAGTGACTATCATGCTCGAAGAGCTATTAGAGCTTGGTATTGATGAAGCTGACTACGATGCATTTTTAATTAAAATTGGCGATGGTGACCAGTTCTCTTCAGGGTTTGTCAGTGTTAACCCGAATTCAAAAATCCCAGCCTTAATGGATCACAGTACAACGCCCGTTACTCGCGTGTTTGAGTCAGGTGCAATTTTACAATACTTGGCTGAGAAATTTGATGCGCTGATCCCAAGCGATCACGCCAGTAAAACAGAATGTCGTAATTGGCTATTTTGGCAAATGGGCTCTGCCCCCTACTTAGGCGGAGGCTTCGGTCACTTTTATAGTTATGCACCATTTAAAATGCAGTACCCAATTGACCGCTTCACCATGGAAGTAAAACGCCAGTTAGACGTACTAAACCGTCATTTAAGCGACCATGATTACATGGCTGGCAGCGAATATTCAATCGCCGATATCGCAATCTGGCCGTGGTATGGCAGCTTAGTACTTGGCAATTTATATGATGCAGCTGAGTTCTTAGATGTTGAGTCATATAGTCACGTGATGCGCTGGGCAAAACAAATTGAGCGCCGCCCTGCAGTAAAACGAGGTCGCAGAGTTAACAAAACATGGGGTGATGAAGCTGAGCAGTTAGCAGAGCGCCACTCTAAGGAAGATTTTTAAGGGCTTAATTGCCCTTTTTCATAACCTCTGAACCCTATGAAAAAGCTCAGTAAAGAAGACATCTACCAACGCCTTAGTAACACCGAAGACGCCCGTGCCTGTAAAGCAATTGATGAAGCCGCTTGTAAAGTGGTACCCGGCAATTTTATTACTTTATTAGTAAGTCAGCTATTCAGTAAATTTGCAGATGCTCTGTTAAATCCTAAAGTGACCCTACCTTGGCTATTACAAAGTATTAATGTACCAAGTAGCTTTATTGCTTGGCTTGTGCCTATTCGTGAGTCAGGTTCAATGCTGCCACAACTGGCCATCGCCAGTGCTATTCGTTGGCTGCCTGTCAGAAAGTGGGTTTGGGTGATTGGCGCAATTGTGCAGGCTTTATGTATTGTTGGTATGCTGATTTGTGCTTTAACACTCCAAGGTGCAGCTGCTGGGTTTGCTATCATCGCGATTTTGATTGTCTTTAGCCTTGCCCGTGGCTTTAATTCCATTGCTGCAAAAGATGTATTAGGCAAGGTTATACCAAAACAGCAGCGTGGTAGCATTAGCGGTCTTGCTGCGAGTTTTGCCGGATTTGCAACGCTCACTTTTGGTCTTGGTTTATGGTATCTACAAAGCCTTGGCTATGAAAATGGGGTGTATGTTGCATTAATGCTGGCCGCTTTAATGTGGCTGTTTGCAGCACTCAGTTATAGCCGCATTCAAGAATACAAAGGCGCAACCGAAGGCGCTGAAAACGGCTTTTTACATGCTTTATCAAAATTAAAACTACTTTACCAAGATAAGCAATTTGCTCATTTTATTGTCACTCGAGCATTGTTGTTATGCTCTGCTTTAAGCGCACCGTTTTATATCGTTCTTGCCAGTGAACAGGCTTTCGACTTTTCACTACTTGCTACGTTTATGGCGCTTTCTGGGCTGGCTAGTTTAGTCTCTGCGCCTATTTGGGGTCGACTAAGTGATTTATCGAGCCGCAAAGTATTAGTGTTTGCTGCAATGCTCGTCACCCTAAACGGTTTCGCCGTTTATTTAGTAGCTTACCTTAGCCCACAAACGCTCAATGAGTTTTGGCTATTACCGCTCTGTTATTTTTTACTCACCGTAGCTCATCAAGGGGTTCGCCTTGGCCGTAAAACCTACCTTGTTGATATGGCTGAAGGAAACAAGCGCACTGACTATGTCTCTGTCAGCAATACGGTGATCGGGGTTATTTTATTACTGCTAGGTAGTGTTGGCTTACTAAATAGCTTTTTAACAACGGCAGAATTAATTTTTTTCTACAGTATCTTAGGCTTAGTCGGTGCTATAAGTGCTTGGTTTTTAGAAGAAGCTTAATTAAAAAAGGCGACCTAGGTCGCCTTTTCCCTGCTAGTTTTTCAGGTTTTTATCGAAGAACTCTAAAAACGCTTTCAATGTTTTAATCCGATACGGCTGATACGATAAGTAATGATCGCCATCCTCAAGCTCAATATATGTAACATCTTTGCCTTCGTTTTTAAGTTCATCATCCATTTCACGGCTGTGATAGACAGGCACCACGTTATCATCTGAGCCATGGACCAATAACACCGGACGATTGATTTGCTTCGCAAAATTAACAGGTGACACCTTTGCTAGTTTATCGCTATCAGTACCTAATTGCTTACGCACAATTTCTTTATTAGTGAAATGTCGCGCCTTACTGACAATACGCTCCAGATCAGTAACACCGGCAAAGCTTGCTGCACATTTGAATGTTTCTGGGTGCTTAACCACCGCCATTAATGCGGCATAACCACCATAACTTGCCCCACCAATGCAGATTTTATCTTCATTAGCGATACCTTCCTTAACAAGCCAATTCGCCGCATCTTGCAAATCATCCTGCATTTCTTTACCAAAACCATGAACTGCGGCCATCTCAAATTCATGCCCATAGCCACTCGAACCACGAAAGTTTGGTTGCAATACTGCATAACCATTGTAGGCAAGTAATGCAGCCCAATAGTCAAAACCAGCATAATCACGAGCCATAGGGCCACCATGCGGGAACACAATAGTGGGTAATTTATCCCCTTCTTTGTAACCCACTGGTAAAGTTAAATATCCTTCAATAGTTAAGCCATCACGGGCTTTATAACTGATTTTCTTTTTACCACTATAAACTGTGTCATCGATATTCGGGAATGCCGATACAAACACTTTTATCTCGTTAGTATCACGGTTACCTAACATATAGGTTCCCGGAATTTGTTCACCTGTAATGTAAACCACATATTGACGCTGGTCTTTACTGGTATCAACAATATCAATATCAAACTTATCTGCTGGTAATATAAGTCGAAAGCTATTATAAAGATTGTTTAAATCTTCATCCCAGTAACGGATCCCCTCATCTAATTGTGAGTGAGTAAACCCTGCCACTTCACCGGTAAGAGATGAATAGAATATATGACCATCAAAATCATAGTTATCATCACTAAACACTAACTCTTTTTTTAATGTTGTTAGGTCCATTTTATAGAGCGCATCATAGCCATCTTTAAGTGCTTTGAAATAAAGAATATTAGGGTCTTTATCAAAGCCTAAAATAGTCACGACATCAGGACTAAATGCTTTATATTTAAATAACGTTTTACGTTTATCTCTATCTTCGTCATAAAGAATATATTCAAATTCGTCTTCATCCATTTTAAGAGCAATACGTACGTTACCTTGGCGATCGATAATCCAATCAGTAACCTTGTTGAATGAACGCTGCACTTTCTTTTTACGAAGTGTATTTAAATCAAGTTCATAAACACCAGGTGCATTAGCATAGTCAAAATCACCTTGAACTAAGACTTTATCTTTTTTATTCGGTAAAAAACTGATGACTTGATCGCCAAATTGCGGTTGGCGCTTGTCACGATTAATATCAACTTCATTGGCTGATCTAACTTTGCCTTTATCATTAATATTATAGGCATACATAAAAGTTGTTGAATACTTAGGGCTACCAAATTGACGTTGAGTACGGCGAGCACCAATTAACAAAACATCATCATTAGCCCATTCATACCAATCAAAGAAAATAGTGTGGTTATCTGAGCGAACCAGTGAATTAACTTCTTCTGTTTTACGATTATACAGCGTTAAAACCAGCTCTCCGTTTACATTTTGAATAAACGATAAGTGGGTACCATTTGGTGAGAGTTTTACTTGGTTAAAAGCCCGTAAAGAGGCAAATGATTCTACAGGGAGTTGGGTGTTTTCAGCAGCACGGGGGCATTAAGCTGAGCACTGTCAAAAGTGTAAGCAGTAAGTACTTCATAATAAAGTCCATTTCTATTTTTATTGTGCCGGCAATAATAACATTAAATTATAAAAAGACCAGTTCGCAAATTCAGGTACATAGTTCATTCGTTTAAAGCGAACATAACACTCGATTAATAGCATTATTAATTTATTTTTTGCTAATTATAATGGCTGCACAACTTCAGTTTTCTTAGGTGTCATGATGAAAAAAGTACTTGTGTTAAATTCATCTTTAAATGGTGAACAAGGTAATTCAACCAAACTTAGCCAACAATTTGTTGAGCAGCTTGCTAACAACCAACAAATTTCAGTAACAACTCGCGATTTAAGCGACAATGTGATTGCTCACTTAACGCAGACAGAAATGGCTGCTTGGATGACTGATGCAAACGAGCGCAGCGATGAGCAAAAAGCACTTGCTGCAATTTCTGACGATTTAATTGCTGAACTTAACGATAACGACCTGATTGTTATTGGTATGCCAATGTACAACTTTGGTATTCCATCAACATTCAAAGCTTGGATTGATCGTATTGCTCGTGCTGGTATTACATTTAAATACACAGAGCAAGGCGCTGTAGGTTTAATTAAAGACAAAAAAGTAGTGGTACTTGCTGCGCGTGGTGGTGTATATCAAGGCACCGACATGGATACACAAACTAAATACTTAAAAGATGTACTTGGTTTTGTGGGTATGACTGATGTAAACTTTATCTATGCTGAAGGCCTTGCGATGCCGGGGGCAGAGCAAAGCTTAGAAGCAGCACAAAACGAAATAAAGGCTTTCACCGCGTCACTTTAATAAGTGACTAATTAAGCTAGATATAAAAAAGCGGTCATCATGACCGCTTTGTGATTTACGCTGTGACCGATAACAGCGAATCACCTTCAGATAAACCAAACTTTTCTTGCACAGTGGCTAGAATCGCTTCTTTATCTTCTTCTCCCAGTTGATCAGAATATTGCGCTAACAACTCATCTAAATAACTGACAACTTCTTCGCTATCAACCTGCTCAAGTGAGTTACCACTTGGCGGCGGTGGCGGACCAGGCGGACGCTCACCTTCAGGACGACCTAATTCACCGACTTCAGCAGCATCAAAGCCAGCTTCAGCCATAATTGCTTCCATTTCTTGACCCGGTTGAATACCCGCATCCATAAATGTTTGCATAATAGATTGTGCATCTTCTGCAGTTAAGTTTTCAGGATCAAACTGAGCTAAGGTTTCATTCATTAACTCTGTTTGTTCACTGGTCAACGGCTCTGCTTGAGGTCGTTGCATGGGCTGAAAATTCGCACCCGATGAAACACTGTTGATCATCGTTGATTTTCCTTACGTTTTGGTGGTTTATGGTTGTTGAACTCGTCTTCAGTTACTTCACCATTTTGATCAGCATCCATGTCATTAAAAATGGTTTGCAGCATATCTTCAGGCATAGGCTGTTCACTAAACTCAGTAAAATCAATCGCCCCATTGCCATCTATATCAATCGATGCAAAGTCAGGTCGCTGGGGTGGACCGCCTTGATGGTCGCGAGCAAAGCAAGCGGGCGCTGTGGCTAACAACGAAATAGCTAAAACAGAAAGTGCAGATAAATGCTTCATAGCGAACCTCTTATGTCATTCAATTGACTGTAAGCATAATCTGAATGCCACCCAAAAGTGTGTGGGCAATATGCAACAAATGTGGAAACTTTGTGGATTGCGTTAACAATTAATCGAAGTTGTGACTTGTTACGTATGAAGAGCAAAACAATTTTCCAACACGACGATTATGGCAGGCTCAAAAAAGCAAAAAGTGAATCTTGTTTGGTTCAAACGTGACCTAAGACTCTCTGATCATCAACCACTTGCGAATGCGATTGCATCAGACCTGCCCTGCATACTGATTTATAACTTTGAGCCACTATTACTCGAAGATCCCCATTACAGCTTAAGGCACTGGCGTTTTGTTGCTCAGTCACTTAAAGACATCAACCAACAACTTGAAAAATACAACGCTGAAATCGCCATTTATAACCAAGAAATGATTACACTATTGGAAACGCTCATTGATGAATTTGATATTGCAGGGGTTTATAGCCATCAAGAAATAGGTTTACACAATACCTTTGAGCGAGACTGGTTGGTGAAGAGTTGGCTAAACAACAAAGCGATTCCATGGTATGAAACACCACTTGGGGGCGTTAAACGAGCACGACCTAAACACTTTGACTGGCAAACTTATTGGCATGGCGTGATGAACCAACGTCTTGTAACGCCAAATTGGCAAGCATTTAATGCAATTCTGCCTAATAATTACCAAGCAGCGACCTGTGTTGATGATTTTCTAGAGCACGACCCGCAGTTTCAATATGGTGGTCCTCATGCAGCCAGAGTTTGCCTACAGAGTTTTGTAGAAGAACGAGCAATGAACTACCAAAGTGGCATTTCAAGCCCATCAAAAAGTAGAGATTCATGCTCTAGGCTTTCGCCTTACTTAGCCTTTGGTAACCTGAGCCTTAGGCAGGTTTATCAAACCCTAAAATACTATTTAGCTAAGCAGCCTCTAAGCTGGCGTCGTTCATTACATGCTTTTGAATCTAGGCTTCACTGGCATTGTCATTTTATGCAAAAGTTCGAAACTCAGTGCAGCATGGAGTTTGCACCGCAAAATGCTGGCTACCTACACTATCCTTATCGCGATGATGAACTCGTTGCAGAGCACTTAAAACGCTTTGAACAAGGTCAAACAGGTATTCCTTTAATTGATGCGTGTATGCGCTGCCTCGCAGCAACGGGTTACATTAATTTTCGAATGCGCGCTATGTTAGTCAGCTTTATGACCCATCATATGAACATTCATTGGCATCCTGTTAGTTTAATTTTATCGCGTTATTTTTTAGATTTTGAACCGGGAATTCATTACCCACAAATTCAAATGCAAGCATCGGTCACAGGAACCAACACGATTCGTTTATACAACCCAATCAAGCAATCTGAAGACAAAGACGCAGATGGCATGTTTATTAAAACATGGTGCCCTGAACTTAAAAATTTACCTATAGAAGATCTTCACCAGCCATGGCAACAGCCGCCAATGGAAGCCTTATTTAATAATTTTAAACTCGGTGAAGACTACCCAGAGCCCATGGTCGATATAGAACAGGCTGCCAAGCAAGCACGTGAGCGATTATGGTCATTTCGAGAACGTGAAGATGTAAAGCAAGGTGCCAAGGTCGTGCTGCACCAGCATGTTACAAGCCTTAAAAAGCAACGCCATGGCTCATAAAAAGCTTAATCTACCTAGTAAAACCTGCCCCGTTTGCGACAGGCCATTTATGTGGCGTAAGAAGTGGCAACGCGACTGGCAGCATGTTAAATACTGCTCAGAGCGTTGCAAGCGTGAAGCGAAGTTATTACAACAAAGTTTGTCTAGGCAATGAGCTTGTAACCGTTTCTTTTTCAATAACGCGGGCTGGTTGATTTTTAAGTTCATTCAACAAAGCCTCAAGACGTGCAGCATAGTCTGAATTAAATTCAGCCTGCACTTTATTTTGTTCGACTATTAACGAAAGTAAATCGCGATTATTTGATGCGGCTAATTGTTCAGACAACTGCCCTAATAACTCCGATTGTGAGCTGTTATCTGCAGACGCTTTGAGTGCAGCTAAAATTGCATGCAGCGAATCATCTTGCTGATTATCAGTAATGAGCTTTTCCAATTGCGCTGCGAAATGCTGAAGTTGTTGCTGTGACGCTGCCAATAGACTCATTTTTAACTCTTCAATTGCGACTTTAGGTGAATGAACTTCTAAAAGTTGCGCGATATGAGCTAACTGGTCTTGATGGCTTACTTGTTGAGTATGCAAATTCAAGGCATCTTGTAACCCAGCAAAACTTTGCTTAGTGTTATTTCCATTAATCGCTTTAGTAAGCTGCTCAGCCAAATCAGCAAGCTGACTCTGCGGGTTTGATTGTTTTACCACCTCGGTTAACTCCGTTAACTCATTGCGGCTATCAAGCTTGGCTAGCTGCTGTAAAATTGCATTTAATACAGCCCGATTATCGGTGTCTTTGACTGCTGACGTTAACTCTCCTAGCTGTGATTGACACTGGGTTTGCTTCAGCGTTTCAATTAGCTCTTGTAGTTCTTTACGGTTATCAAGCTGCCCGAATTGTTCAGCCAAAACGGCTAAAGGCTGTTGATAATTGTGGTTTTTTAATATCGCAATTAATTCATTAAGCTGCTCAGTCGTATTGCTTGTTGCTAACAGCTGGTTTAACTGCTCAAAACTATCTTGATATGGCGCTTGCACAAAGCCCTGTTGAATCGTACTTTGCAATGAATGTAGAGCTGGTTTGGTATCTAATTCTTTTAAATTGATACCTAGGCTACTTAGTAATTCACTATAATCATGACTCAAATTAGTCTTACTTAACTTGCTAGCAATGGTCTCTAAAGACTCGTTTAAGAATCCCATTTGCTCGACAGCCATCATGGCCGGACTACCAGCACCATCTAACTTATTCAGACGACAAAAATCTGTTTTGATTTGAGTAAAACGAGTCTGCTCCTGCTCAGTTAATGTACCTCGTAATTCTCCTAATTTAAGCAGATTCTCCTCAGAGCCCTTACTTAAGGTCTGAGCTTCACCACGGTAATGATCTCGGATCAGATTCTCAAGCTCTTCTTCATTCATGGCTGCAACGACTTTTTCAGCCATTTTATTCATGTTCCGATAACTACCCTGTAGTTTAAATGGCGGTTCTGTACGGTAGTTATTGTCTTGTGCAGCAGAAGCGATGTACTGAGCATTCACTTTCAATACGGTGTCGCGAACGGTCATCAAGCGAGTTAATACGGCCTTTATTTCATTCGCTTCAGCTTGTGAATAGCCGTACTCAAGTTCATTTAAAGCTATATCTTCACCTTGGCAGATACGAACCAACTTATACAAATCTTCCATATTACGATTTGCTAACGGAGCAAGAACGGCATTCGATGTTAACGCATTCTCAATAAAACTCATGGCAAACTCTTGCTCGCAACCTGCTAGCGTGTCGCCTAAGTTATAAATATCAGCACGGTTAGCTAACATATCTGGAATTTTGAAGCTTTCACCTGATTCTGTATATGGGTTACCTGCCATCACAACAGCAAACTTTTTACCTCTTAAATCATAGGTTTTACTTTTTCCATTCCAAACACCATCAATTCGGCGTGAACCATCACATAACGAAATAAACTTTTGTAAAAACTCAGGGTTTGTATGCTGAATATCATCAAGATAAAGCATGACGTTATTACCCATTTCAAAGCTTTGATTGATTTTTGCTATTTCTTTTTCAGCGGTTGCATTTATAGCTTGGGCAGGATCGAGCGATACTTGATCGTGTCCAATTGATGGGCAATTCACTTTTACAAACGTCAAGCCAAGACGGTTCGCAACATATTCAATCAGGGTTGTTTTACCATATCCTGGCGGCGAAATGAGTAATAGCATCCCCATCAAATCACTGCGCTTATCTTTACCTGCAGAGCCAATTTGCTTCGCTAAATTATCGCCAATAATTGGAAAGTACACTTTATTGATCAGTTGATTTCGAACAAATGAGCTTAATGGACGAGCTTTAAACTCGTCTAGCTGAAGACGCTCTTTTTGCTGATTTAAAATAGTATTTCTCAACTGGTGATACTGTTCAAATGCTGGAACTTGGCTGGTTATATAGTGCCGAGTTCGTGCATAAAACTCCGCATAATTAACGTCCATTGCTTGCTCAACAACACGCTTATGTTGTCCCATTAAATCCGTAACAGCTGTATTAACCTGAATATCCAAAACCCTGTGCTTGATTGGCGTATTATCATTTAAGTGTAAATAGTTAGCGGCTTCTAACTGCACAGCCAATGGCATACTCGGTTGATGTTGGCAGTAAGCACTTATCCAGCTTAAAAATAACTGCGCACGGTCATTTAGATTACTAACATTCTCAGATGCTTGATTTAAATCAGCAAAGTACCCCTTCGCTTTTGCATCACTTGCAAACTGTTTAGCTAAGTTTAAAGCTTGCTGCGTTAGTACAAATTGAAGCTGCTCTGCGCTTTGTTGTTGCCCTAATTGCTTAACTAAATACTCAGCACTTAGTTCACATGAGAAATCCGTTAATTGTTGGCAAAAGCCTAACATTTGTTGACTAAATGCATCGATAAGTTGGCTTATTTGCATCATCAAGGTTTCAGCAAAATGTCCCGCATTAAAATGCTTCTCCATCAGCATTGCATTACTTGCTTGATGGTAAAAAGTATTTACATCCTGTGTTGATAACTGCGCACAAAATAGTTGCGCCATCACCCGACAGCTAGCCGGATAGATAAGTAAATCGAGGGATGTTTTTTGCTGCAAAAGTGATTTAATAATTGCATGCGCGTCGTGGTCATGAATACCTTTTTCATAACCTTCTTGATAACGAGGCTCAGCAAACTTTTGTATCAGTTTAAGTAAAGAGCCATTTTGTTCAGCTTGTTGAAGCTCATCAAAACTCAATGGATGTTCAGCGTTTTCACAGGCTAGAATCATTTGCGCAGCAAGGTATTCACCTCGATAGACAAGATCACTTTCAGATACGAGCGTTTGCTGCCACAAATGCTGTGTTTTAGCTAAAACGTTAAGTGATTGCTCATCACTAATTGGTTCAAAATAGTCAGTCCCAGTTAAGTGCAACATCAGCTGCTCATCACGGGGCAACAAGGTTAAATCTAACTGTTGTTTATTAACACTAAATGCATGCTTACCAATACTTACTGTGCTACCACCGTCACTGTAAATATCTTGTTTATCGCGCAGTGCACGTATCCCTTGATCTTTACTGGCTTTAAGTTTTGCTTGAATATCATCAGCACGAACTTCATCACCAATGTCTTTAAGCTCATTACACAACGCTCTTAGTTTGCTGATCATAGGATCTGATGCAAAATAAGTATTCAGTTTATCTAACTCAGAAAAGCTCAGCGCACGGCGATTCACACCTTGTAAAATCCGCTCAGCCGCATTAGCTAAATTTAGTGCGCGTCGCTGTCTTGCATCAATAAGGCTTTGCTTGTGTGCCTCGAAGCTTTCGTATACATCGTCTCGCTTAGCAATAATTTCCGCAAGGTACTCATCAAAGTCACTAAATTGTGATTCCAATTCTTCAAGCTGGATAAGCAAACGAGAAAGCTGCTCATCACACGCGTCTGGTGTTTTCGCATTGTTTAGGGCATTCGTTATGCTTTGTGAGAACAATTTAAATCGAGCCGCAAACTCAGCTTTAGCTTCCACACTGCCCAAACTCTTCTGGCGAATCTCAATACTTGCTTTTGCACGGTTAACTAGCGCATATACCGCACTGATATCTTCAAGTATTTGTGTACGCACGCGACTATCAGCGATATCAAGATCAAGCATGGTGTGGTTAAGTAAATCAAGTTCGCTACTTTGAGTATCTAATTGCTCAACATACGATTTTAATTCTGTAACACTCTCACTTTTATTACTTAACGCTTCAAGTTCAGCCAGTGTTTTATGATAAGGTTCAAGGGCGGTATCTTTTTGTAAAAATTCAGCAGTTGCTTGGCTTAGCTGTTCTAGCTTTTCATCCGTTTGATGCTGTAGCTGAGACAACGCCTCAACATCAATGTATTTAACATCTTCAAGGCTGATTATTTGTCCCTTTAGAACCTTCAGCGCATCAATACCTTGGACAAATTCAGGTGCTAATTTGAAACTATCTGGCCTAATTTCACGGCTTACTTCTGTAAATTGCGAATTAATTTCAACTAAGGCTTGCTTGGCCTTATTTTGAATTTCAGTCACCTTTTCAAATTCGTCTAAAACTTGTTCAGCCGTTTCAAAAATTGAATGTAAAGAAGTAGCAATGTCTGCAAAATCAGTTTCATTCAACCAATGGTAGCGGTCGAAGATATTGCGGCTTAATGCAATCAGATCCTCATAATGATAAACATTAGGATTCTGCTCGTTTATAGACTTACAGACACTGTATAAATCAGAAATACCTCGAACTAATTCTGGGTTACCTATTTTGCCGAATAAGCTGGTTGCAGGCGGTGCATTTGCTGCAAATTCCGATGAAACAAAAGGACTTTGCCAGATTTGAATTGGATGAACTCGTTCGGCTTCGTCTTTATCAGCCTTAAAAGTCAGTGTTAAACCGTTACCATAGATACCATAGCCGTGACAGTAGATTGGATTTTGTAGGTTTTTCTCAATAATGTTATAGGCAAATAGCGCATAGCGCCCTTCGCTTGGCTCATAAAACACATATAAAACGTCTTCACCATTGGGCGCTTTAACTTGACGATGAAAATCTAAGTCCTTAATTTGCTCTTCAAATGAACGAGCTTGGCCTGACTGTAAGTAATAACCGCCAGGAAAGATAATGCCATGATCCTCAGGTAAACTAACGCAGGCACTACCAATTGCATCTTGTCTTATCACTTGCTGAGTGCGCGTGTTAAAAATAAAGTATCGCCATTGTTTTTCACGATACGGAAGTATCTTTAATAAAATTAGCTCACCAACTTGCGCGTATTCAATATCACTATCAGCAAGTGACTGGTTCTTATCATCAACGGGCTCAAAGTAGATACCTTCTCCCGTATCCGTACTGTTTTCAACTTTGATGGTTAATGTGCCGCCTAACGTTTCTACAAATACTTGATCATTGATATTAACGTGGGCATGTCGTCCTTCAACGTGATGACTTCGGTCTGTTTTTAACCATTCAAAATCGTAGTCATGGGCATTTTGTATATCTCGTTCGCCACGGTTATCGATGTAATTAATTGTGTTATCTGGGTGAATTTCCCAACGAAATACCCTTACATCCGTTAACTTGTCACCAATTTGGAATAGTGCAAACAACTTACCATTTTGCTGGTAAAGGTGCTGAAGACTTGTTTGCTTGTAATAAGTATAGAGTTCCTCAAAATCGCGAATAAATCGCTTATCCGTTAAAAAGCGAGTGTGCTCAGGATAAGGTTCAACTTCATAATGTTCATCCTGCTCAATTAACTTATGGACACTGAAAACATCACTGATAGACGTTTCTTTCTTCAGACCAAGTGAAACGTTGTAAGCAAAAATAACTTTATCGCCAACAATCGCAATATCGCGTGGTGTACAGTTTTGTTCGGTGCGAACTCTTACCCGCCCTTTAACTTGTAACTCGGTGCTACCAAACTCCACAATTCGTTGTTTATTAACGTTATCGACTTGTGTTTTTAAGCTACTACCAAAATTATTTAAACGGCGTTTAATTAAATCGTACGAGCCCTGCTCTAATGCTTGTTGTGTTTGATCCGTCATGCAATCAGTCCTGATGTTTAAAAGAAGTTAGCCGCAGCAAATGCATGCTACGGCTAAAATAGGCTAGTCTTTAGACTCGAGTTCTGCTTTGGTGCCTAAATTACCTAACATGCTTAATAGCTGACTTTTTTCTGCAGCTGTTGTATTGCTCAATTGTTTAAGCAATTTACTCATGTTGTAGTTCTTTAGTGTTTCTGCCGAACCATTTGCCCCCGCTAACACCCCTTTTAAATCCTCAATTAAATTGCGGTCACCATTTAAATGATCTTTAAAGATAGTTTGTACCGTTTTACTTTCATCAACGATACCATCGATTGATTTACCTAAACTTATCGCACTCATGAACTGATTAAAGAACTGACCATCACCACCCATGATATTAATATCAGCATCACCTAACGCTTTAGCCATTACATGAGCTTGGTGCTCTGCAATGTCTTTGCTTGCTGATAGTTTTGCTAACACTAATTCTTTTTGTTGATTTAGCTGTAATGTAAAGCTCTCATAATCACGTGCATCTTGATTCATCGAGTTAAGTGCTTGTAGTTTCTCTTCAAGACCTTTCGCTTCTGCTTGCATCTTACGTTCAAGGTTAATTGCTTCAACTTCACCTTGCTTCTCATTAGCCTCAGCCATTGCACTTTGAACCTGTGCCTGTGCTAAGCCAACTTCACGGTTACCCTGTGCTTCAGCTTCAAGTTTTTGACGAAGAACTTTAGCGTCTGCCTCACCTTGCAGTGCATTCGCTTCAGCTTTTGCTTTTATAACATCAGCTTCAGCAAGCCCTTTCGCAGCAGCTTCAACTTGCTGGGCTTGAGCGAGAATTTTCTTCGACTCGGCTTGTTGATTAGCAATACGAAGCTCTGCATTGGCCATTGTTTCTAGCTCTTTTGCTTTAAACTCAGCCGCTTGCTCCTGCGCTTTTGCTGCTTCAATATCTTTCACCAAGGCTTCTTCGGCTTCTGCTTTCGCACGAATTATGATGGCTTCTTTTGAACGTTCCGCATCGGCAAGCACTTTAACGTCTTTAATACGCTCTTCTTCTTCAGCAACTGACTTTTCAACAATCACACGGTCACGAATAACATCGGCAATTTCTTTGCGCTCGACTTCCAGTGCTTTTTCTTTGTTGATCCGTAAGATTTCAGTCTCTCGCTCGCGCTCAATAACCTCGATCTCACGAGCTCGTGAAACTTTTTCTTCTTCAATAGCAAGCACACGAAGACGATTTTGCTCTGCAATATCAAGCTCACGCTGTTTGTTTTGTTCGCTGATACCAATTGCTTCATCAGTTAGTAAACGTGCTTGTTCTGCTTTTAAGCGTTCTTCTTGACGAACTTTTTCAGCTTCTGACTCTTCACGAGCTTTAACGGTTTCAATTTCGCGTCTTTGACGAGCAACGGCATCTTCACGTTGACGTTCAATCTCTAAAGATTTTTCAGTTGCTTCTTGATTCTGAACTTCAATTTTTGCACGTTCATCACATTTCAATTGGTTGGTCGAAACATTTTGTATTGCAGTCATCTCAGTGATACGGCGAATACCTTCTGCATCGAGAATATTTTGAGGATCAAGCTTTTCAATTGAGGTTTGTTCTAGGTAGTCGATAGCCACATCTTCAAGGGTATACCCTGATAAATCTTGGCCAATGACTTCTTTGATATTATCGCGAAACTCATTTCGATGAGTGAAAAGCTCAACGAAATCCATTCGTTTGCCCACTGTTTTAAGCGCTTCTGAAAATTTCGCTTCAAATAACTCTTGCAATGTTTCATGCTCAGATGCCCTCGCACACCCTACTTGCTTAGCTACACGTAAAATATCTTCTTTGTTTTCATTTACACGAATATAAAACGTAATCGCGATATCAGCACGAATGTTATCTTTACAGATTAAGCCGCCTTTATCTTTACGCTCAAGAACCATACGCTTAGTCGAAATGTCCATTACTTCCATTTTATGGATGACTGGAAAAACGATGCCACCGGTTGTAGTAACATCGGGCTCGTTCTTCATTTTATTGATAATAAGCGCTTGACCTTGCTCTACTTTTCGGTAGAACTTACCGATGATTAATAGAATTGCGAAAATAACGACGATCGCTATCCCCACAAAAACCAATATTGGTATTAAGTTATCTAAATATTCCATGTTATGTCCTAACGTGATTATCGATTTTATTTTGTATTACTTCTTAAAGCCTTAGGATCACCAAGGCTTTGCGGTAATGATGTAACAGTGTTTATCTTTGATGTGCTCAAGCAACACGGCAGTGTCACCAGAAGAGAATTGCTCATTATTTTCTGCACGAACTTCAATCAATTGCTCTGTACCTTGGTACTTAACGCGCGCTTGACCAAATGAGTCAGTCACTTTACCTGTGGCAACAACACATTCTAAGCCGAGTAGATCTGAACTTTGTGATGCACTTTTACTCGCAAAAAAGCGTCTTAATGGGCGTAATAAAAGGGCAGAAATAGGGATAGCGACCAAAAGGCTAATAAGTAATAACAAGCCGCCAAGCACATAAAAAACAATGCCATTGCCAAGTACACTTGCAAAAAACATGTGTGCATAAATGGTAATTAACCAGCTGGTCATCACCAACACACTTGCCGATACAGTAAGTGGTGCATCACCAAATCCTAATGTATGCCAAATGCTTCCTGAGCTTGCTTGCGATACATCACTATCGACATCGGACTCAAACATATCAATATCTGCGAATCCGAGCAGTGTGATAGCCCAAAATATAACTACAACAAAAAGTAGAGCGGATAAAATAACCGAAGGAAAACTAAAAGCGAGGTTCAAAAATTCCATATTACTGCATTCCATTTTTATAATTATTTAGCGCCAATCAAGACCCTCAAATAGGTAAATAATTATCACTGAATTGACTTCACCTATTCAAGTTTCATTTATATATACAACAAAATTCAGCAACTATTAAGCTTTTTCATACAGATTGGCGTTTAAGTTGCACTTATATCGTTAACTCACAGTTTTCGGCACAAAACCCTGAAAGCCTTTCATGGTCGTCGAAAAAATTTACAAAGGAGATGACGATGACGATTAAAAAATCTGCACATACGAGTTGGTCGGGTGATATTAAATCTGGCAAAGGCTACATTTCTAGTCAAAGTGGTGCGCTTGATAAACAGCCATTTGGTTTTAACACTCGCTTTGAAGATAAGCCAGGTACTAACCCTGAAGAACTGGTTGCAGCGGCACACAGTAGCTGTTTTAGCATGGCGCTATCGCTGGCACTTACAGAAGCTGGCTTTGTCGCTGACGACATAACTACCAAAGCAACAGTGAGCCTTGATGAGGTTGATGACGGCTTCGAAGTGAGCCACATTGCACTTGATGTTAGTGCCAAAATAAAAGAAATTTCGAGCGAAAAATTTGAGCAACTTTGTGAGCAAACCAAGCAAGGCTGCCCTATTTCTAAACTGATGAATGCCGAAATATCACTCACCACAACGCTTAATTAATCTCTGTAGGCCAAGCACTGCTTGGCCTTTTCACAAACTAACAGACCCACAACACTTTATTACAATGTAA
>Ga0207913_1000169_pt1 | contig 16993 bp, 15 predicted proteins | sample DeeseametaMP2913_FD_184168 | JGI IMG/M metagenome (GOLD analysis project Ga0207913, IMG submission 184168) | Marine microbial communities from the Deep Atlantic Ocean - MP2913 (SPAdes) | ecosystem: Environmental > Aquatic > Marine > Oceanic | place: West of Santa Cruz de la Palma, Atlantic Ocean...
AAAAATATTAACGTCTATCCACCTCTTTGGATGGATAGGAACAGGCTTTCTGTCTCTTCTGATTCCCTTTTCAAAGAACTTGCGTTCAACTCCTGCAAAGCTCATTATATTAATCAATCTATATGTTACTGTCAACACTTTATTTTAAATATATTTATTATTTTCATCCGGACAAAATAAAAAAGGATAGCAAATAATGTTTAATTTATCTAAAAACTTAAATAATGGAGCCGGCTTAAAGTATTTTTGTCTGGTGATAATCATTCTCCAAAGTACATTCTTTTTATCAAAAATCAGCAGAGCAGATGCAGATCGGGCTCTTGTTGCTCCCATGTCAGTGTTGGGAAAGGTGTCTGTGCCGGAGCAGCAAATATTATTTAACAGATTACGCGAAAAGTTGAATCAACGTTTTCACATTGTATCGCACAAAGTGTTGGTATTGATTGCAGAAAAAGGAATGAGGAGCATTGACATAGAAGACTGCACCAGCAGCAAATGCGTTAAAAAAGTTCTAAGTTTTATTAGGAATCTGGAGCTACAATTTAAGACAGATAAGATGTTTATGTTTCAACTTGTCCGAAGAGAGAATGTGACTCAGCTGAGTTTAAAATATGCTGCAATGTCAGTTCCTGAAATCACCAGGAAAATAGTAACCCAAACCTGCAGAGAATGCGGTACAGAAAAATTGATTCAAAACGTTGACATTCTTGTTCAAAGGATGTTGCAAAAATTAATGCTTGAAAACGTAGCATTACCGGAAAAGGAGATTAGTCCGTCTAAAAAAGAAATTGCATTACCGGAAAAGGGGACTACTCCGTCTAAAAAAGAAGTTGCGTTACCAGAAAAGGAAATTACCCGGCCTGAAGGAGACGTTACTTCGCGGGAAGAAACGTCTTCACCTTCACCTGAAACAGCAACGCCTTCCGATCTTGCAGAAAAGCAAATTCCAGAACAGCCTGCACCTGATCCGTACATACTGGCTCGTGACTCATACAATCAGCATATCAGCAAATTACTGCTCGACGTAACCTATGCACTTCAAATTTTTCGCAGCGGCATGTTTGTGAAGCTTGAAATCAGCATCGATTCATCCGGAATAGTTGTTGATCAAGAAATAATAAAATCCAGCGGCTCACAGGATTTTGACGATACAACCATGATGACTTTGGAGGAGATTCAGTTTGATCCATTACCTGATGCAATGCTTAAATTCGGCAATTATGCAGTCATTTTGCAAATTCAAAATTCCAGATAATACAAACTTTTTTTAAAGAAATAATACATTAACCATTTTATGTTTTCAGGGTTCCCCGAGACACTACGGCAGTACGGTTTTAAGACGGATGTGCGCACCTTGTTGGATATGTACCGCACCATGGAAATGGGGCTGGTTACCAACCTGGGTTCATTATTTGACGTTTGTCAGCATCTTATCTGCAAATCAAGAAGAGAAATTGCTCCTTATACACTTGCATTTTGGGATCATTTTCTGGGAATCGATACCACTAACTTTAACACAATTGACGATGCTATCCGCAAATCTTCTGCTTTTGAACACTGGCTAAGTCAAAAGTTGGAAACGGGAAAAATTTCCGGTGAAATCGATTATGAAAAGCTTATTGATCAGTTTTTAAATGAGACACTCCAATCTGATTTACAGGCCAACATACAAAAAGAACTTGATGCCCGAAAGCATCTCGATGATGACAATCCGGATATGGCTGACCGGAAAAGTAATGGTCCTCCTGGAGTATTGCAGGCTACAGACAAAATGGTGGATTACTCCAAAATCTCTCTGGAGGAACTGATTGAACGTATGAAACGAGTGATGGAGCAGCAAAAAACAGCACACAGCGGCGGAGGACACTGGATTGGCAGTCATGGTTTTTCACCATATGGCCACTCCGGACACGGGCTGAACGGAATCCGTGTTGGTGGACCGGCTCATGCCGGGACAGCCCGCAAGGTTCTCGGAGATCCTTCATTTTATCCAGTTGATTTAGATGCTCCAATTACTGATAACAACATGGATGCTGCCCTGCAGGCTTTAAAAAATATTGAGGACATTCATCCGGACAGAAAACTGAATGTGAAGCGTACAGTAGAAGAAACCGGACGTAACGGTGGAATTGTAATCCCTCATTTTTTACGGGAACAGCAGGACCGGACGCAGGTTTTGCTGTTGCTGGACAATGGAGGCAATTCAATGTGGGTTCATGCCCGCAAAGTTCAAATGTTGTTTGCAAAAATTAAACGCCGCTTCCCTCAGGATTTAAAAACTTACTATTTCCACAATGCGATTTACGATCAGGTTTATGAAGACGAGGCCCGTCGCAAACCGGTTACGCTCCGGAAAGTTATGGAGAACAGTCCGGATTATCGGGTTTTCATTGTCGGTGATGCGTACATGGGACCGCATGAGTTGCTTGCACCGTTTGGCTCAATTGAATTTCGGGAAGAATCTTCTACACCAAGTTTGGAAAATTTAAAAACTCTGCATGAACATTTTCCTTTTGTTGTTTGGATTAATCCAACTCCAAAACAATACTGGAACCGAACAATTGCCCCATATGTCCAGCAGGTATTTCAGATGGAGCCTCTTACCATAAACGGAATCCTGGAATCAGCAAAATACATGAATGGGATCAAGCATTTTTAGATTTCAACATCCTGGATAATTTCTTAAAGTGATTTAATCTTTTTTAGTGAACATTTTTTGCATATTTACAGTTCGATGTAATCACATTTTGTGTAAATGATAGAAAGATTCGCTATGAAAAACAGGAGTGCATTTTTTCTGACATTTTTACTAACCTTTTGGACATCCGCCACACAGGCCGGACCTATTGACGGTTGGGGGTTGTTTTTGGATGTAGGTCAATTAAAACCGGTTAATGATGACAGTGGAAGAGAGTACCAGGATTCCAAAATAATCGGAGATCAGATTGACTATCAGTTTGCTTTGGGGGATTCTTTTTCTTTCTCACTTTTCGCTTCAGAAAACATGAACAAAGGAGTATTGCCGGCAAACACAAAATATGGGTATTACAAAGCCGGCATCCTAGGTGCAGAATTTCGGGCATGGATGGGGCCATTATTTATAGGTGTACATGGAGGGCAATATTTTCTGACATGGATTGAATCTTTGAGTTCTTATACAGGACTTAAATGGTCCGGAGGCAGCGGCTGGGGACTTGGTCTCGAAGGAAAATCAGGATGGTCTCTTGGTTGGTACAAGGAAAAAAGTGAAAAAATTGATTTCGATGATTTTCCCGATCAACGAATTGAAGGAGACCGATTCATACTCGGCTACCGCTGGCGTTAATGTAGTTCCTCTTAATTCTGTCAGGGACATGGATTTGGAATTCGGCCGTGTATTTCTTCAATACCTTCCAGCACTTCTGCTGAAAGTTCTAATTCGACGCTGGCGAGGTTTGTATCCAATTGTTTGACAGATGTAGCCCCAAGCAGTACACTCGCCATAAACGGCCTTGTCCGCACAAAAGCCAGTGCCATTTGCGCGGGATCCAAAGCATGCTCCCATGCAAGTTTGACATAATCTCGTGTAGCCTTTATCGCATTTTTTGTCTGGTAACGCTGAAAACGGGAAAACAGAGTTAAACGCGCACGTGCCGGTTTGAGTCCGTCGAGATATTTTCCAGTCAGCATTCCGAAAGCAAGCGGAGAATAAGCCAGCAGCCCAATTGATTCCCGGTACGTAATTTCAGCAAGTCCGGATTCAAAAGTGCGGTTGAGCAGACTATACGGATTCTGAATACTGGCAACTTTTTCCCATCTGTTTTTTTCAGACAGACTGAGGTAACGCATCACGCCCCATGGCGTTTCATTGGAAACTCCGAAAGCCTGCACTTTCCCTTCCTCCCTGAGTTTATTCAGCGTTTCCAGGGTTTCCGGAATTCCTTCATTGTCTGTTTCTGAATTTTCCAGAGGCACAAATCCCCGTTTTCCAAAAATATTAACATTCCGGTCCGGCCAGTGAATCTGATAGAGATCAATTGTTTCAGTTTTTAAACGACTCAAACTGCCTTCAAGAGCTGCTCTGATATTTTTTTTTGTGAGGTGATTTAGTCCATCCCGAATGTAGCTCCCCATTGAACGAGATTCTACAGTGGGTCCAACCACTTTTGTAGCTAAAACAATGCGCTCCCTGCATTTTCGGAGTTTAATCCATTTTCCAACAATCTGTTCCGAAATAGTGAAAGTATTTTCCTTAGGTGGTACCGGATACATTTCGGCTGTATCAAACAGGTTTACACCTGTTGCAAGTGCACAATCCATTTGAGCAAATGCTTCCTCTTCTGAATTCTGTTCACCAAAAGTCATTGTACCAAGTCCGAGACAACTGACTTTTATCCCGGAACTTCCTAGAGCATTTTGTTTCATTTTAAAGATTAATTTGCAGTTCCAGTAGATTATCGCAACCGTTTTTTCGCACGTTTGGCAAGAGATGATTGAGGATAATTTTTTATCAACTCCTTCCACAAAATCTTTTGTTTTTCTACTTCACCAAGTTCTTTCATTGCTTGTCCCAAATAATACAAAGCCTGGGGAGTATGCCGACTTTTTGGATATTCGCGAAGAAAAAGTCCGTAATGAGATGCTGCCTGCTTTGAATGACCCTGTGCTAAAAATCCATTTCCGATTGCCATCAGGATGTCACCTTTTAATTTTGTAGCCTTTTTTGCTTTCAAGATATCCTGCAGATGCTCCACCGCCTGATCCGGATTACCTGACTGTAATGAAACTAGTCCCAGAATAATTTTCTCTTGATTGATGGAAAAATTATTTGCAGAAGATTTAGAGGGTTTTTCCTTACTTCCGGATGTTTCCAAACCTTTTTTCAGCTCAGATAGCTGTTTTTCAAGTATCAATGTTTTTTTCTGCGTTTCAATAAATCCTTTTTGTAAAGATTCGAGCAAATCCCGCGGCGGCATAGATTGTTCAATTTCGTTGCTGCGCAGCAGCTGATCTGCTGTCAGTGCCTGCAGTCGATCCAACAATTCTTCCTGCTGTGCCAGGGTTTTCTTTAAAGCAGCCATTTCTTCCGTATTATTTAGCGGAGTTGTTTTATTAGCTCCCGAGGAAGAACAACCCTCAACAAAAAATATGAGAATGATCAAAAATGAAACAATATGTCCCGGTGCTGTTATGGACATAATAAGTCGTTTTACTGTCCGCTTCCGTGACTTCTTGAATGTTGAAATAATTGTTGAAGTTGTTTTCAAATCAATACTGAACATTTATTAATCGTGCGGTAAATTAGGCTATTTACTCCAGACAGGATTTGTCTCGGCGATGTTGGAAGGAGTCTTAGTGACACGAATGGTGCGGCCTCCAAAAGATGAAATATAGTAAAGTTTTGGAACATTTTTCTTTTTTGCGGAGAAAACAATTTGTTTCCCGTTTGGCGCCCAGTCAGGTTTTTCAGAATTAAAACGTCCAAATGTCAGCTGAAGATGACGGCGTGTAGATAAGGTGTATATATAAAGTTGAAAATAACCTTTTTCCTGCCTTTCATAAATCAGTTGTGTTCCATTTGGTGACCATTTTGGAGAACTGTTGAAATTACCTTTAAAAGTCACACGTTCTGTTTTAAGAGTATTTAAATTATGGATATAAATTTGTGGACGGCGTGGACGTGCACTGTCTGAAACAAATGCTATCTTCCTGCCATCCGGAGACATTTGTGGAGAGGTTTCCAGGCTTTTCCAGGCAAAAATCTTATCCAGCTGGGCATTTTCCAAATGATAGTTGTAGATGTCAGCATTACCCTGCTTCATCAACGTCAGCAAAATTGATTCGCCATCCAGATTCCAGCTTGCGCTCAGCGGTTGAAATCCGGAAGGAAATGAAAGAATTTTGGCACGAAGACGTTTTGCAGGCTGAATGGCCAGTTGTGCGCTGGAACGTGTGAGTGTTGTATAAATGATGTTATTACCGTCGAAAGACCAACTTGACAGATTATTGGAACCAAGATTGTATGAAAATCGCTTTAGCACAGTTCCATCAAAACTACTGAGAAATATGTTTTTTCGCCGATTCGTTTTTTGTGCAGTGTAGGAAATTCTGCTGGTGGATACCCCTTCAAATCCTAGCGTGTTTTCTACAAACCAGTCAGCCAGTTTTAGCCCGAGCTTTCTCAAATCCTGATTTGTTCCGACCGGAAACAATTCTTTGGAAACAGGAGTTTTTTCTCCTTGGGACCAGAGCATAATTTTTAATAGAAACGGCTTACTTTTTAGCTCCAGGTCAAGGTGAAAAATAACCTCTTCGGACTGATCAAACTCTTCTTTTGATTCAGTAATAAACTGAAAATAAAGTACTTTTTCTAAATTAGTTTTGAAAACATTCTGCAAAAATACGACTTCAGGACTGCTCTCTTTTGAAAGTCCGACTTTGACAGGAATGAACTTTGGATTTGTGATTTCGAAATAATCAATGGCGGAAGCACTGCCCCCGCAAGTAAGCATGAACAATCCAAACAGCAGAAAAACTAAATCAGCCCGCATGCGTAATTTTAGCTGATAAACATAGTTTGTGGACTTCACTGGAATCTCATTATTTGAAGTTAGCCGGACTGAAGCGGATACCAAATTTGTATGAATCTTCTGGATAGGACTTTGGCAAGGCTGGGAGAAATTGCAAGTTTTTCAGTAAATTTTTCACAGATTTGTACAGTAAAGTATTGCCGGTTTCTGCCTGGTACCATTTTAAAATTCGGCCGTCTTTGTTAATTTCAAACTTAATCACAACGGTATTTGTACTTCCAACCAAATTGATTGGAACTTTCCACTGTTCAGACAAAAACGCTTCAAGTTCCTTACGGTAATTCAACAATTCTACCGCATTTAAATTGGTAGTTCCAATTTTCGCTTTCTGGTTTTGCAGACTAACCGGTTTCAAAAGTGTTAATAGTGAAACCACTTGGCTGGAAAACGGTTTTTTTGAATCTTTGGATACTTTCAGACGTTCAGGAAATTTTTCTATTTGGCTGAGTATGTTATTAAAAGACAGTTTTGGTTTAGATTTTTTCTTTTTGCTGGGAGTAATAATCAGGGGCTTTTTTTGTTGCCTGTAAAAAACAATATCAGGAAAAATCAAAGTAGCAGTTGTCATTTTTGCTGAAGTCTCCGGAGTTGTTTTGCTGACTGTACCAGAGGGCAGTATTTTTTCAGCTAAAAACTGGGACCATTTCTGCCATGGTTGGTCACTCCTGCCGATCATTCCGGGATACCAGTATAGCAAGGCAGATAACAAAAAAAAATGTAATAACAATGAAAACAGGATTCCACCTGAAAAACGCCATTTCAACGTCATAAACCGATCCAACTATTTTTCACCGCTGTGGAACCAGGACAGTCGTGAAGAAAGATTGTGAAAAAAATAATTCTTTTCCATGAAAACTAATTTTGCCTGTCTTGCCGACTCCTGAATGAGAACTTCATCTCCAATTTTAAGCGGCACCTTTTCTTTTCCATCCGCAGAAAGATAAATTTCTTTTTCATGAGTCTGTTCTGATATTACAAGCCTGATTTTGGACTCTCCGGTGACAACCAGATGTCTGGACCTGAAATCATACTCGTTCAAGCCTGCGATGATCATACAACGTAGTTCCGGAATTACAATTGGAGATCCGGCGGCAAGTAAATATGCAGTACTTCCGGTTGCAGTTCCCACGATAACTCCGTCTCCGCGAACACGTCGTATATGCTTCCCGTTGATGCTTAACTCAACTGCGATTAGTCGAGTTGCACCACGGACTACAATTTCATTCACTGCATAGTCAGTTCCGAGAGGATGAAGGCACTCTAGTACTGAACGTTCACTGATTATATAATTCCCGTCAAGTACACTTTGCAGCATATCAGTCAAATCTTCACGGTCTCCCGCAGTCAAAAAACCGACATTACCGAAATTGACTGCCAAAACCGGACACTCCGGAAAAAGACTTAATGCTGCAAGTACAGTCCCATCTCCGCCAAATGAGACAATTAAATCCAAACCGGTCTCACTTTGTTTCCCATCAGCGAGAGTGGTAATTTCAATACCGTGAGGAACAAACCACTCTTGCAACAACTCCGTTACCGGATGTACCAGTTGCGGAGAAAAAATACCAACTTTGCGCAGCTTGATTTTATTTTCGTTCACCACTCTTTCTTTGAAAAAATTACCATGTCTTTACAGTATCTTCGGGCACTTTCGGCTTCCTTGTCAAGTAAAAAACCCCGGCCGGTTGTCTCCTGCATAAATTGATTACAAAAAAATATTAAAATAAATGCTTTAAATCCGTTTTTTTAAGTCTCAGACTTGCGTTTCCTGTGTATATATGTGATAATCCATAAGTCAAAAACAATAACATATATTTCAGACAACTGTGAATACATTCTTACGTAATATCGGCATCTGGCTTGTGATCGGCCTTGTAATGCTGATGCTCTTTAATCTGGTTGGACCAAGAGAATCAAACGAGAGGGAAATTTCTTTTTCAGAATTTATTTCTAAAATCGAATCCGGTTCTGTGCTGGAAGTTACAATCCGTGGAAGTCAAATTCAGGGTGTCAGCGATACAAATGGTTCTTTTCAAACTCAAGTCCCGAACTACCCTGCACTGTTCAAAATATTGGACAGCCATCAAGTACGCGTTAAAGTTGAGCCAACCGATCAAACTAATTTATTTATGGCCATCCTGAACAGTTGGCTTCCTATGATCCTGATCATTGGTATCTGGCTCTTCTTCATGCGTCAGGTCCAGGGTGGAGGAAAAAGTGCCATGGGTTTTGGAAAAATCCGCTCACGAATAACCAACACGGAAGACAACCCGATAAAATTTGAAGATGTTCAGGGAATAGATGAATCACGGGAAGAATTGGAGGAAATCGTAGATTTTCTGAAAGACCCAGGAAAATTTGAAAGACTTGGAGGAGAAATCCCAAGAGGTGTTTTATTAATGGGAGAACCTGGAACCGGAAAAACCCTGCTGGCCAAAGCAATTGCAGGTGAGGCTGCAGTCCCTTTTTTCAGTATCAGCGGTTCCGATTTTGTGGAAATGTTCGTTGGTGTCGGTGCCAGCCGTGTCAGGGACATGTTTGCGCAAGGTAAAAAACACGCACCGTGTATCATTTTCATTGATGAAATCGATGCAGTCGGACGCAGCCGTGGTGCCGGTCTTGGAGGGGGAAACGATGAACGTGAACAGACTCTGAACCAGTTACTGGTTGAGATGGATGGTTTTGAAGTAAATGAAGGCATTATTGTTGTAGCTGCAACTAATCGACCGGATGTGCTGGATCATGCTTTGCTGCGTCCAGGGCGTTTTGACCGGCATGTAGTTGTACCTTCTCCGGATATCAAAGGTCGTGAAAATATTTTGAAAACGCACAGTAAAAAGATTGAACTGGATAAAAAAGTAAGTTTGAACAAAATAGCACGTGGAACTCCTGGATTTACCGGTGCAGACCTGGCTAATCTTGTCAATGAAGCAGCACTTTGGGCTGCGCGTCAGGATAAAGAAACTGTGGATAATGATGATTTTGAATATGCAAGAGATAGAGTGATGATGGGCGCAGAGCGGCGCAGTCTCTTAATTAGTGATGAAGAAAAAGAGACTACAGCCTATCATGAGGTTGGACATGCTCTTGTTGCAGCCAGTATTGAAGAAGTTGACCCCGTGCATAAGGTGAGTATAATTCCGCGAGGACGGGCTTTAGGAGTTACAATGCTCCTGCCGGAAGAAGATCGACACAGTCATAACAGGCGTTCTTTGCTGGGGCAAATAACCATGACAATGGGAGGACGTGCGGCAGAACATTTAGTATTTAAACGCTTCACTACAGGTGCCAGCGATGACCTGAAAAGAGCTACAGAATTAGCCCGAAAAATGGTTTGCCAGTGGGGAATGAGTGAGAAACTGGGACCACTGACTTATAGTGAAGATGCAGGGCATGTTTTTCTGGGACGCGATTTACAACAGCATACTGAATTCAGCAATGAGTCCATGCGTATGATCGATGAAGAAGTGCTTGAAATCCTAAATTCATCTTATGAGCGGGCAAAATCAATTTTAAAAACTTACCGTAAAGCACTTGAATCTCTTGCCCTGACATTGCTGGAAAAAGAAACTATTGATGGAGAAAATGTGCTGCAGGTTATGGAGGAGTTTGCACCAAAAACTAAAAAATAGTGTCTGAAAATTTTTTTGATTTTCAAATAACTTTGAACTCACAAATTATGCTCATTTTTTCTTAATATCAAGATAACCTAAGAACCCCCCCCTTTCCCTTTTCGGAGACTTTCAGTGGAAACACTTTTGCCAATTTTTACAGGTAACTTTACCTTTCGCTGGCAGGATCTGTTTGATATTGTTCTCCTATCGATAATTTTTTATCGCATTCTACTCCTCATCAGAGGCACACGTACCATTCCCATGTTAATGGGTTTTGTTTTGCTGCTGGCACTTTATCTTGTTTCGCTGATTTTGAATTTGGAAGCCACACAGCTCCTCCTTGATAATTTGGGGCAGTCACTGGTGCTGGTACTGGTTGTACTGTTTCAGACGGATATTCGTAACGGACTGGCACAAATTGGGGTTTTCACTCTTTTCCGTGAAAACAGTCAGCAAAAAAGAAATTTGGTAGAGAGCACCCTGCATGCTTGTCTGCAGATGTCACAGCAGGGTATAGGAGCCCTGATTGTTCTTGAACAGGAAGTTGGATTGAAAAACTTCAGTGATCGGGGTACACAATTAAACTCAACTGTCAGTGAACAGCTTTTGCTGAGTATTTTTCATCCATCATCGCCTTTACACGACGGCGCCGTTATTATCAGCAACAAGGGTGATTTGTTGGCCGCACAGTGCATTTTACCTGTTTCGATGAACAGCCGTCTCAGCTCTTCTCTCGGAACCAGGCATCGTGCTGCAATTGGTCTGACAGAAGAAACGGATGCAGCAGTCCTGATTGTTTCTGAAGAACGCAGGGAAATCAGTCTCAGTTACCGCGGACAGTTGATACGCGGTGCAAATGAAGATATTCGCAAAGCCCTCCTGGATGTGCTTGCAGGCAACATTCCTGATGCCATCAGGGAAAAGGAAACAAAAGACACTTATAGAAAAACTAAGTTGAAGAAAGCAAAAAAAACCACGGAAACGTCCGATGATTTAAAAACTCCGGATAACACTCCTGTAGAAACAAACAAAGGCTGACAGATGCGAATAAATGTTTACTTCAAAGTGCTTGCAGTTGTTTTAGCTGTCTTTGTCTGGTTTCTTGCCCGGAAATCCGGAGAACCTATTCAAATGAGTTTTTATGCTCCGGTTGTTTTCAAAAATGTTTCTCCGTCCTTTCAAGTCACTTCTGATCCGCCTCAAGTGAATATTGTAGCGCATACAAACAGCAGCCAATCGTTTAACCCTCTTGAAATTCAGGCAGTATTGGATTTGGACAAAGCTCAGGAGGGGACGCTTTCTTATGTGCTGACTGAAAATCATATTTTATCTCCGGTAAAAGTTCAAATCACCCGGATTCATCCGTCTCAAATTACGGTTAGAATTGAAGAACTGATCGAAAAAACATTTTCCATCAAACCACGTTATCAGGGTACTCCAAAGAAGGGGTACCTGATGAGGGATATCAGAATCATTCCGGACACCCTTACAATGCGCGGGCCACGCTCAGTGCTGGAAAAACTGGACCATGTTTCTGCTCATGAAATTGAGCTGGAAGGACTTAAAGAAAGTGTCACAATGCGGGTTGATTTGGATTTGCCAAGAGGCAATGTGCAAATCATCGATCAGAATGTTGATTTTTATTCTGCAGAAATAACTATCGATAGTTTACCGATCAAGAAACGATTTGACAAAGTTCCGGTTTTTTTACGGAACATGGATTATGTCAGTGTAATAAATCCTGGTACTTTCAATGTTTTCGTTGAAGGTCCTGAAGATTTGATTCAGGAATTAAATCGCGATGAACTTTATGGTGAAATTGATCTTTCAACATTTGAACCCGGAGAGTATCCTAAAGTAACTCCAAAAGTTGTAAAACCGGATGGAATAACTGTCCTTCAACAGTGGCCCATAGTTTCAGTTTGGGTTAAAAATGAAAGAAACTAAACGACTGGCAGCAGTCATTTAACGAATAACAACAAAAAATCGGCTGCAGTTTTTGAATTTTGAATTTGTTTGAAAGGACTTTGAATACAGTAAAAGAACTGTAAACCGAAATAATGATTGCTTTACACATTAACATTGATCACGTGGCGACTGTCAGGCAGGCCCGTCAAATCAGCGAGCCCGATCCTGTTACCGCAGCAGGACTCGTAGAATTGGCTGGAGCAGATGGGATCACAATTCACCTGCGTGAGGACCGTCGACACATTATAGACCGGGACGTCCGGATTTTGCGGGAAACCATTCAAACGCGAATGAACCTGGAAATGGCTGCAACAGCAGAAATGTTTGCTATTGCACTGGATATTCGTCCGGATATTGTGACCCTTGTTCCTGAAAAACGGGAGGAAGTGACTACGGAAGGCGGACTGGATATTGCCGGTGCAGCAGAAATTATGCATAAAGGAATAGCCCAACTCCGGGGTGCGGGAATCCGGGTGAGTTTATTCATTGATCCGGATGCAGAACAAATCAAGGCAAGTCAAAAAGCTGGTGCTGAGGATGTTGAACTGCACACCGGCTGTTATGCAAATGCAGAAAATTCTGAAGAACTGGACAGGGAATATCAGCGTCTGGTTTCTGCAGCAGAATTGGCGCATCAGGAAAAACTGCAGGTAAATGCCGGACACGGACTTAATTACATCAATACCCAGCGTATTTGCGGCCTGCCGCATTTACGTGAATTGAACATAGGACACAGCATTGTCAGTCGGGCGATTTTTGTTGGTATTTCTCAAGCAGTGCAGGAAATGAGAGAAATCATAATTCGAAACTCATAAACTATTCAATGGCAAAAGAAATTATTATAAATCACACCTCTCACGAAACCAGGGTTGCCGTGATTGAAGGTGGAGAACTATCAGAGCTTTATCACGAACGCGAAAAAACGATGCGTCTTGTGGACAATATTTACAAGGGAAAAGTATTGAATGTTCTGCCTGGAATGGAGTCTGCTTTTGTTGATATTGGCTCTGAGAGGGCGGCATTTTTACATATTGATGACATTCTTCCGGAACATGAAATTTTTGGTGAACCCTCTAATAATAATGGAGAACAACAAAAGATTGGTCAGTTGATTCAAGAAGGACAGGACGTTTTGGTGCAGGTTTCAAAGGGCCCAATTGGTACAAAGGGTGCCCGCATAACCAGTCATGTTTCAATTCCTGGGAGGAATCTCGTTTATTTGCCTGCTACAAAAACGCTTGGAGTTTCCCGTCAAATAAATCAGGAAAAAGAACGTGAGAGACTGAAGGAGATTGTGGACCGTTTACGTCCGGAAAATGCCGGATTCATCATCCGGACGGTTGCAGAAGGACACAGTGAAGAAGATTTGCATTCTGACATCAACTATCTGGTTTCTATTTGGGATGATATTCTGGAAAAATATAAAACCCTTCCTGCTCCCTCGCTTCTGCATTCAGATCTGAATGTGATTTTCCGAACGATTCGCGATCTTTTTTCAGCAGATATCCGCAAGTTGGTTGTTGACGACAAAAGTCAGTTTAATAAGGTTCGTCAGTTTGTACGCTCTTACTTGCCGCGATATGGATCTGTAATTGAAAATTATACTAAAGCAGAACCTGTTTTTGATCATTACGGAATCGAAAATGAAATTGACCGCGCTCTCGGAAACAAAGTCTGGCTGCGCTCCGGAGGTCACCTTGTCATCGATCAGACTGAAGCATTAACTGCAGTTGATGTGAATACAGGACGCTTCGTCGGTAAGGAAAGTCATGAAAAAACAATTTTGCGTACAAACATTGAAGCTGCTGAGGAAATCGTTTACCAGCTGCAACTGCGAAATATTGGCGGAATTATTATTATTGATTTCATTGATATGGAAACACAGCAGCACCGGCAAATGGTTTATCAGACCCTGAAGGACCAACTTCGTTCTGATAAGGCACGCAGCAAAATTCTGCAAATAAGTGAGATGGGTCTCGTCGAAATGACCCGCAAGCGTGATCGCGAAAACCTGAACCGTTATCTTTGTGATCCGTGTCCGTATTGTGATGGAACAGGCCAGATAAAATCTCCGTCCACGGTCTGTTATGAAGCTTTCCGCGAAATCCGTCGCAGCTGCCGTAGAAACACAAAAGGATCTGTTGCAATATTTCTGCACTCAGATGTTTTTAAATATATCCAGGAGGAAGAACAGGAAGCCGTCAAATCGCTGGAAGATGAAGTGGGCCGCAGCATTACCATTAAACTGTCTGATGAACTGCACCGCGAACAATTTGAACTTTACGAATACTGAGTTGACCAGAAAAACAGCCGGACAAAATTTCAAGAATCATCTTGCAGAAAACGTCTATCCGGGACGCGGAATCGTAATAGGGCGCAATCATGAGAATTCGTGGATTGTTATTTACTGGATAATGGGGCGCAGCTCAAACAGCAGGAATCGGATTTTCAGGCACGAAAACGGAATATTGCTTACCGAAGCAGCAGATCCTTCTCTGGTGGAAGATCCGGCACTGATTATTTACAACGCCATGCGTGACGTTGATGATTGTGTAGTTGTCACAAACGGAAGTCAGACCGATACAATTTGTGAAGGTTTTATGCAGGGTGAAAGTTTTTACGATTCACTGTACACGGAAAAACATGAACCGGATGCACCGAATTTTACACCCCGTATTTCCGGATTGATTGAGCAAAAAAAATCATCAATGACTTTGGCCAAAATCAGTAAATGTGATTTTTCGGCAGAGCAGTCTGTCTATCATTTTTATCGCTATAATGAAATTGGAGCGGGATTTGGATATTGCCTGACCACATACATGGGGGACGGGAATCCGCTTCCCTCTTTCAAGGGTGACCCAATCCTTTTGCCGCTGGAAGGTGATGCAGAACAAATTGCTGAAAAATACTGGGAGGCGCTGAATCAGGACAATCGTATTTCTCTTGCCGTTCGGGAACTGACTTTCTCTGGAAAGGACAGTTTGAAAATAATTAATCGCTTTGATTCCCGGGATGGAGAAAAAATTTAGTCCGGTTTGCATATGTCTGCAGCAGATCAAAGATATTTATCACAGGCGTAGTTTCATCTCACTTTAACTAAAGAATTAACCGAAAAGGCAGGACAGGCGAGTTTTCGCAGATTAAATGATATAATCAGGTTTAATACATTTTGCGGACATTACAAGTGAAGAACAGAATCGGCTGAATGGCCCCATCAAAAGACGCTAACGGAGAGGAATACCAAATGGAAACTGAAGAGGAAATAAATCCGGAAACAAACTCTGAGGCAGATGAAAATCTAACTGAAGATGCTGTTGAGATTGATCTGGAAGATGACGATTTAACAGAGTTGTTGGGATTGGAAGAAGAAGAGGAGGAAGAAAATATTGATGCGCATATTGAAGCTGCTGAGATCGTAGAACTACCCGAACTTGAAGAGGTAGATTTGGAGAACTTCGAAGATGATGAGTTGAATGACGAAATATCTGTTTCCGAGGATTCTTTACCGCAAGATGAATTTCTACACAAATTTACTGAAGATGACCTGAGTCCGCTCAGTTTTGCCCGAACGCAGGTGGTGATTTTTGCAGTAGAAAAGGTACAGGCGGAGCTTTTGCAGCGCTACCTTAGCGAGCGTGCGGGAATGGAGGTTGATTGTGTATCCAAAAGACAAAATCTTTGGCGGCTGTTAAAATTAGATCCAATGGATTTGGTTATTTTTGAAACTGGATCAGTTGAAAATTCTGATGCTTTGGAAGTCATGCAGCAAACAAAAGATCAATTTCCGGAGGTTCATTTTATTTGTATTTCCGGGCCTGTCAGTCTGGAAAGACGATTGCAGTTCCTGAATGCAGGTGCGCTGGATTATTTGACCCGCCCCGTCCATTTATCGACTGTAGCACAAAGTGTTTTGGTCCAGTTGAGCCGTACTGGTACTTATGAAAATGAGGAAGAGCTTGTAGATCTTGACTCTGTAGCGGATGATATTCCGGTGGAAGAAACTCTGGTAGATTCTGCTGATACTTATCATGATGAAGACTTAAGCGGAACTGAAGGTTTGCAGGAAGATGATTTAATTCTTGGAGATGAGATTGATTTAGTTGACGAAGATTTTTAGAAATATTATTAGACCCTCACGTAACTAGCCAAAAAGAAGCTAAAATCAGACGCACTGCAACAATCCATTTGAATAATAAATTATCATTACCGCGAAAGCGGGAATCCAGGGGTGATATTTCAAATCGTTTACCCGGCCAGATCTAGAATCTAAATCCCGGATTAAGTCTTGGATGACAAGAGATTTTTTTTAAGTCCTACTTAATTTCTTCGACAATTGTCCGTACAATTGGAACCTGAACATATCCGCTTTCAACGCTCCAGAAATAGTAATATCCGCTTGCAGCCCCCTGTTCGTCTTTGTGGGTGGTAACTTTCCCGTCCTTGACGGTCCAGCTTTTTACGATTTTTCCACTGTCGGAAACGTAAGAAACCCGCAGATCCTTTCCCAATAAATTGTCGGCCTGCTTGAACATTTTATTTCGAGATTCTTCTGTGCAGCCTCCCAAAAGCAGCAGAAACAGCAAAAATATAAAAAAAGTTTTTTTCATAAATCCTCTAGTGTCCGGTTAAAGTAGATTCCAATAGTCCTATCATACTGTATTATAAAATAAAATCACGCTAAATCGGATGTTACCGACTTCACAAGATTTATATCCATTCAATTAAACCACTCATCTTGTCAAAAGGATCCGTGTTTCTCTGCGATATCCGTGGCAAAAAAATGCTTGACAGTATTTTTAATTGGTTTATTATGTTCAATGTTTGAACATCTTTATCTTGAAT
>Ga0207913_1000176_pt1 | contig 16690 bp, 15 predicted proteins | sample DeeseametaMP2913_FD_184168 | JGI IMG/M metagenome (GOLD analysis project Ga0207913, IMG submission 184168) | Marine microbial communities from the Deep Atlantic Ocean - MP2913 (SPAdes) | ecosystem: Environmental > Aquatic > Marine > Oceanic | place: West of Santa Cruz de la Palma, Atlantic Ocean...
CCCTCCTCTCGTTCTGTACAACCTCCATGCCACAGGGGACTCTCATGCCATCCATCCATACATTCATGGGCTCTCAGGTCTCATACTTCTTTGAACCTGATACATTTGCCCCCGAAAATACACCTTCAACTCTTTGTATTTACTTGCCTTTCAAGGATGAATCCTCGCATGACCTCTCGTTTGAAGAACTCTGGCAAGCCCTCCTTCAAGAAATTGATCCCCACAAGGTCCGTCATCTGATCATTGGTATCTGGGACTATGATGAAGAAGTCGACACCACAGATATCATCGACCTCATCGCCAGCGATGCACATCTGTTCTCTCATCTGGAAGGTCTTTTCTTTGGCGACATTGATCCTGATGAACTCAACATCTCGTGGATTGTGCAAGGCGATGTTGGCACGCTCCTGAATGCGTTTCCTTCTCTCACTTACTTTGGCGTGCGTGGCGGACAGGACCTCTCCTTTGCCTCATGCTCATCACATACACACCTGAACACGCTCATTATTGAATCGGGTGGTCTTGAAGCATCCGTACTTCAGGATATCACATCCATGGATCTTTCCAATCTGAGCTATCTTGAGCTCTGGTCTGGTGACTCGGAGTTTGGCTTTGATGGTGATACACAAGCTTATAACGACTTCATCACTCGGCTCCCTGAACGGTTCCCCTCGCTCAAGGAACTCGCGCTGAAAAATTCGGAAATCGCCGACGAGCTCGCTCGATTCCTGGCTCAGTCACAGCTTATTACGCAGCTTGACACTCTGGACCTCTCCATGGGCACACTCTCTGATGCAGGTCTTCACATCCTCATGGAAGCAGACCTACAATCGCTAAAAACACTCGATATTTCAAGAAATTATATCGAAAATGCTGACCTCGTATCGAGTATGAAAGATCGCATTCCAAGGGTCATCTTCGATCACCAAAAACGCGAGGATGCCTATGGTACACATGTGGATGTCGGCGAGTAATGCTGCCTCCTGTGTCAGTACTTGAAAAATAAAAGTAACACATTCAACGGCTTCAGGTGTTTGATTCCATGAAAGAAGGTTCTTGCGTTGACAGAACCTGCACATGTGAATTTAAGACCTGGAGTTTTTTGTGACCGCCGCGCCCATCTCACACAAAGTTTACGATCGATTCTCACCCAAAACGAGCTTCTGGTTTTTTGCCATCCGTTTCACCATCCTGCACCTCCTCTGTCTGGGAGCATTTTACACAGGTGTCAGCACCACAGATATTATCCTCTGTGGTGCGCTCTACCTCATGAGGATGTTTTTTGTCACCGCTGGCTACCACCGCTACTTCTCCCACCGCACATACAAGCTGAATCGCTTCTGGCAATTTGTCTTTGCATTCATGGCCCAAAGCTCGGGACAAAAGAGCGCCATCTGGTGGGCTGCACACCACAGACATCACCACAAGCACTCTGATACGGAACATGACATTCACTCGGTGAAACAGGGCGGCTTTTTATGGGCGCACATGGCCTGGATCTTTGATATCCGCCATCAAGACACAGACTTAAACAGGGTCAAGGATCTAACTCGCTATCCAGAGCTGATGTTCCTCCACAGATTTGAAAACTTGCCTTTCATCTTGCTTGCTGTTGTGGTCACACTGCTGTTTGGTTGGAGCGGCCTCTTCTTTGGCTTTTTCGTCAGCACCGTATTGAGCTGGCACGCCACATTTGCCATCAACTCACTGGCTCATATTGTTGGAAAACGACGTTATGACACCACAGACAACAGCAAGAATAGCTGGTGGCTTGCGCTGCTTACGCTTGGTGAGGGGTGGCATAACAACCACCACTACTACCAGGCCAGCGCCAATCAGGGCTTCTTCTGGTGGGAAATTGATATCACCTATTATGTCCTCTGGATGATGTCCAAGGTGGGCATCGTCAAGGATCTTCGCAAAGCCCCACACCACGTCGTGCATCAGTTACCTCACCCAAGATCCAAAAAAGCTCAGCAGGCTTGATTAAAATCAAGCTCCCAAAAAAGAGAGGTCTTGGGGGAGCAGGTGCTGGCGCACCTGCTCCCCCAAGACCTCTCTTTTTTGGCCGTGACAATACATCATCACTCCATGGATTACGCAACAACTACACAAAGAAAAACCACTTAAATACATGTGATTTAAGTGGTTTTTAAGTTCAATTATATCCACGAAATCTAAAGTTCAACCTTACGCACAGCGTTCCTGCGCCTGGAGTTTGCCTCTTCAATGTAGCGCATCACCGTGGAGATATCGCGGTGATGTGTCTGGGCCATAATTTCATCCAGAGTGGCGCCATTGAGGGCCGCCTGCACGCAAAAGCCGCGACGTAAGGAGTGACCAGAATACATGCTCTTTTCATACCCCGCCAACTCGGCAACTCTTCGAATTGAGTCCGTAATTGCCTGTGGCCTGAGTGATGTCTCGCCGACATGACCCCATCGACCCACAGCACGAAGCAAGGGGCCTGACGATACTTTTGCCACGGCCTTCCATTGAGAAATGGCCAACACGGGACAGTAGCTTGGGTCTTTTTGCGATGTGAGCCACTTCTGATGACCCTCACCTGACTGGTCCGTCTTTGACTTACCAATATGAATGCAAATCTCGTCGTCGTTATGTTCGGAGATATCCTCTACTTTAATGGCGACAAGCTCTGACTGACGAAATGCACCAAACCAACCGATTAAAAGGAGGGCCTTGTCGCGAATGGCGAGCAGGTCATCATCGGGACAGTCGTTCAGAGCATCAATCATTGCACGCATATCGGTTGCCACCAGAGGGGTTGCGCGCTTGGTACGACGCCCGTAAGTACGAATCAAACCCTTGAACGCTTTCTTGACGCGCTCATCTCGTGTGGGCGACTTGTAATCAAAGCTTTTATGGGCTTTGCCAATGGTGATCAACCTGCGCTCAAGCGTCGAGGGCTTGAGGCTTTCAGCATAATCAAGCAGGTAATCCAGCACATCCTGTGCGCTGGCAGGCATCGGGTTTCTTCGCTGATCCTGACACCAGGAGAGCCAGTGTTTCCAGTCTCCTTTGTACGCTTGCTCGGTGTTTTCTGCGTAGAGATTACCAAGAAATTCCTCAAGCTTTTCAACACGTTCCTTCTGTTGTTCAGCTTCTCTCTGAGACCACCCTGTGATATCCATATCCAGCGTCGCCAACGAGGTGTGTTCTGGTACATTAAAGTCCGTCATGATGTCTCACTTCTCATCCATGATTGTGTATCGAAAGTACATGCACAGCACGCACATACACTCTGTTTTAACACAGCCGATTGTAATTTGCCAGAGCTTGATACTGAACAAGTAAGTAGTGATGCGATTTTCTCGCATCACTACTTACTTGTTCAGTGTTTTTATGTATTCTAACCACCATGTCAGAGTAAATACATACCACGCCACAAATTACAGCCTGAACTTGCTGCTTGTGCAAAAGAGCCCTTGTCGACTGTACACAAACATGTATACATTACAACCATGTGCGAGGATCTCTGGCTGATTTCAATACCCTACGCACAACTCAATCCCGAGCACGGATGCTCGGCCATTTTATCAAGAGCAATCGCTATCGTATTGCTCCACAATCTATCTCCACGGAAGGTTTCAAGATGACAGCCACAGTGATCATGGATGACTCAAATTCGCCCCTTGAACAGGGCGCTCCTGTACGCTCTGCAAAGTTTGGCTCTCAAGCAAAAATCATCGCCATCGCATCAGAAAAGGGAGGTGTTGGGAAAACAGCACTCGCCGTGAACCTTGCCTATCTATGGGCAAAAGAAGGACTTTCTGTGCTTTTGCTTGATCTCGATACGCAGGGCAACGCCACGCGTCATGTGGGCCAGGAGTTGAGCGGTGAGGCACTGGAGAGCTGTACGTCTCCTGACCATCGCGCCAAAAATGATGCCGTGCTCCAACCCGATGCCCACGCCTTTGGCTTTGATGTCATTCGTGGAGGCCGCTATATCCTCGGCGCTGTGAGCAACATCCAACAAAAGCGTGTCCCTTCCATCGTCCTGCGAAAGCTGCTCCGCCCACTCAAAGCGCGTTACGATGTCATCGTCATCGATACACCCCCCACGCTCGGTGTACTCTCCATCAATGCCATCGTCGCATCCTCACACCTGCTCATTCCTGTGCAACTTGAAGGTGCCGCACTTGATGGCCTTGATGCCATTCTTGAAACCACCGAGGAACTCCTCGATATCAACCCTGATCTTGAGCTGCTTGGCTCCGTCCCCATGATGCATGATCGACGCACTGCCATCTCCAAGATGTTGCTCCAGCGCCTCAAGGACATGGACTATGCTGCCCCCATTGATGTGCCCATTGGCCGTAACGTCTCCATCGCCGAGGCTTACCTGGCCGAGGAGCCCGTGGAGCTTTACGCCCCATCAAGCCAGGGCGCAAAGGACTTTAAACGTCTCTTGAAACAGCTCAATCAACGCCTGTTACATGTATAGTCCTCATTCTTTTGATTTGAAATCATATTAAAATACAAAAACTTATGAAGCATAAGATTCGTACCTGCATGAGTCTTATGCTTCATCGATCAAGGTCTCGATCATGAGCAACAAGACAGAGCTCTTGCGCAAACGACTCGGCTCGCGCAAGACAACCCGACAGATGTACGCCTCTCATCGCTCTGAACAACCCGTGGAACTTGCAAACCTCAGACTCGATGGCGGCACCCAACCACGTGAACGATTTGATGAGGACATCCTCAAGGAATATGCCGAAAAAATGTCGGTCGATGATCGTGACATGGTCATCGACTCTCAGGGCCAACCCTGGGAACCCATCGTGGTGTATGATGATGGCGATGACCTCTGGCTTGCAGATGGTTTCCACCGTGTTCGTGCTGCTCGTACTCTTGATATCTCATCCTTTCAGGCACGTATCATCATTGGCTCACAACGCGACGCTGTAAAGTTCTCGCTCTCGGCCAACGCTCGCCATGGGTTGCGTCGCACCAACGCCGACAAACGACGTGCCGTAGAAAGAGCCATTCAGGATGACGAGTGGGGCGCCCTGTCAGCACGCGCCATCGCAGATATTTGCTCCGTATCAGACTTCATGGTTCGGCAGGTACGTTCCTCACTGGAAGACTCTGGTGAGGTCGAGGTCCTGACCACGCGTATGGGTGCTGATGGCAAGGTCCACGACGTGAGCACACGTCAGCAACCTGCCACAAAAAAACCTTCCTCTACCAGGAAAAAGAAAAAGGCACTGGCTAGCCTTGAGCACCCTAATAAACTTGCAAAATCACTTGATGCACATGTGGTCGCGCTGGACGAACTCGACAGCACATCCAACACCAAAAAGGTCGATTGCATCATCGCCTACGCAGACTCTGCCATCCACTTTGATGCCCTCCTTGACCATCTGCCACGCCTGCTCAAAAAACAGGGCACCTTGCTCATCCCACTTAAACAGGGACGACAGGCTCTACTTGGACCCTCTCGTCTGGACCAGCTTGTGCAGACCAAAAAACTCGCACACCCGCGCTGGATTGCGATTCAAAAAACTCGCAGCGTGCTCCTTGCCTGGGCTCCCCCTGCACAGGAACTTCCTTCATGGACATCACAAGTTGATGATATCATTGATATTATAGAACCAAAATCAACGCTTGTTCTGGTGCAAAACACAAGTAACTGAACAAGATATCAGTGATGCGAGAAAATCGCATCACTGATATCTTGTTCAGTTACTTGTGTTCACAGATACAACATCAAACCAATTGCCATGGGTTGTGTAAATGGGTGCAACATCAATACGCTTGCGAGCGTGGTTTGAACCACTTGTGCCCAGATGGAATAGTCCGTATAACTCATGCGATATCCTTTGTGTGAGTGTTCAACTGGAGTTGTATGCTCATCACCATTTGTGATGTTTCTTCAACCTCAAGAGTTGTCATTATGCTGCTCTCCATTGCTGAACTCCAGCAACATTTTGATGCCCATACACCAGAGCGCTATCCCAAACCCTCCAACATTCGCGCTCAGGCCAGTGTCGCACTCATTCTGTGCAATCAGGGCGGACAATCTCATGTGTGCATGATCAAGCGCACCTCTCGCGATGATGATCGCTGGTCTGGTCATATGGCGTTGCCTGGTGGACGTGCATCCCTTGAAGATCCTTCCCCTGTCGAGGTCGCTGTACGTGAGACCCATGAGGAAGTCGGTCTTATTTTAAAGCCCGATACACAATTGATTGGCTCGCTTGATGAGTTACAACTACTTCACCATGGCGACCAGAATCAGGGAGTGCTCTCTCCGCATGTATTTGCCATGACATCAAACACGCTCCCCACACTTGTCCCTGATCCAAGAGAAGTTGCTCAATCTTACTGGATTCCTCTTGAGACGCTGTTTGATCCTGGCTCCGCCATTACTCATACATTTGAGGATCGACGCTCCCAGGAGGTCATGAGCTTTCCCGCTCTTCAAGCTCAGGGAGAGATCATCTGGGGATTAACGTACCGTGTCCTGTTTAACTTTGCTTCGGTCATTCAGCGCACACTTCCTCTCTGAAAGAGCGCGCTCGATCCTGGTTTTAAAGCTTGTTCTGGGCTAGAATTATACGTCATTCTTATTACGGCAGCTTTTACATGGATATCATGCGTTTATGACGATTGGCCTGATTATATTCACCATTTTTCTCCTGCTCACCATTCCTGTGGCACATATCACAGGATACTTCCTTGCTCGCTCAAAAAATGTCGCTCATGGACACATCCGTGAGGTGATGCCTTCGCTTCCTTCAGCACCCTCAAAGCGAGGACGCATGGATAAGCGCTGGGACAAGTCCATGAAACGCATTGAAGCAAAGCTCCTGGATATGTTCAAAAATGGGGCTCAGGGCGTCCAGCACATCCAACTTGCGGGACAACTCAATGAATCTCCCGACCTGGTAGAAGCTGTGCTTGCGCGCATGCGTGAAGAGATCCCCTGTCGTATGCGAATCCTGCGCTCAGGCACGATTCTTCACGACTTCAAGGCCGAGGATATTCAACGCCTAAAGCGACAGAAACAGCTCTCCAAACCACGTCAGGCATTGATTGCTGTACTGGCCGCTTTTGCGAACATCGGCGCCGCTTGGCCTTTCATCTCTCTCGTCATTGTTGTGCTCGCTACATTCTCTCAAATGACTGGCATGGGGTCTGAAGGTGAGATGGCCTCCGTGGGTATCATCGGCATCGGGTTATCCATGGGCATCATTGTCGTGACGCTTGTCGCTTCACTCTTTGCACAGCTCATCTTTGCGCCTCCCTTTTTGGGCCCAAAACTTGGCAAAGCGCTGGCAAAAGAAAAGCTGCCAGAACGACGTCTGCCACGTTATCACGATGACCCCACGCCGCTTATTTTTATCGATAGCGCCACGCCAAACCTCTTCTCAAGCTCCTCCTCATCCTGGGGCTCATCAAGCTCAAGCTCGTCATCTGGAAGTTCCTTTGACTTTGATATGGATGATGCTGAAGGCGAGGGCGCACTGTTAATTCTTGTGATCATTGTACTGGTTGCGATTCTTGGTGCTGCGCTTTCCATTATCTGGGTCTGGCTGCGTGGTATATGGAGAGCGGTCGCTCGCCTTGATGAACCACCGCTGTCCACCTCTCCCACACTCTGGGTGCGTACAGAAAAAGCAATGGACAAATGGGAGCGTTTTTTGCCGACCAATGACCTCGTCATTCGTACGCTCCATGCCATTAAACGCCAGATGGACTATCGTCGCCCACCTGATGATGACCTGCCTGCGCGTATCTTGATTCTTGCAAAACAGAAGAACAATATCCTGACAGGGCTTGATATCGCGTTTCATGAAGGGCTTGATCTCAATGAAGCCCACGAAATTGGAGCTCGCCTGGCAGGTATTCTGGACGGCCAGATCCTACTCGATAATGAAGGTGAGTTGGCGTTTGCATTTCCTCCCAAAGCTCTGGAAAAGCTGTCTAATTCAACGGATCGTGACCTCTGGGCAGAGTATATCTCCTTCAGTGGAGATATGATGATCAGTCGACGTGAATCACAACCTAAAAATAGTGTCCTCGTGAACCTCGTGGGTCTGACCTATTCTCATATCGTGTCTCTTACAAGGCTTGTTGCAGGAACTTATTTGATGGCTGTCATGGGCGCCATGTTCATCGCATCACTGGGCATTGGAAGCATCTTTATAAACATGATCCTGATGGGACTTCCCTTACTCATGGTCCTTGCCACAGCGACACTCATGACAACCAGCTACTACCTCGCCAAAATTAACGCGGAACACGGGATACGTCGTGATATCCGCCGCGCCACGTTCAAATGGATTCACTCTGCCATTGCTCGAGGTGAAGACCAGACTACATTTAATATTCTTACCAAACGCCTCGTGCGTGTGTTCAAACCTGCCTGGAGCAGCCTTGATGAGGATATTATCAACAAGGAAATTCAAGGCGTCGTCATTGACCTTGAACTGGAACCACTTGCCACATCTTCAGATATATCATCTCTGGCGTATGACCTGAGCACGCTGCGTCGCCGCCTTCAAGAAGACCAGACCTTTGCTCGGGTGTTCGACTTTGAACAGGTCGCTTTTGACTTTGAGGGACAGGCTGACGAGGTCGTCTTTGATACTGAAATCCAGCACGACCATGTCACCTCACTTGGATAAGTTTGGCTTGACTCATGACTCATGAACCCCACGCGCTGACAGATGTATCGACCATCAAGAACGCAAGACAGATGGTTGTGAAAGGACAGACCTTTAGCGGATGTTCAAGCCTGGTGTTTCTTATCAGTATTGTCTTGCTCATACCTTTTCTGGTTCTGTTCATCACAGGCATCGCCGCTGTGATGCATATCGAGTCAGGAGCCGAACCCATTGGTTATATTTTTATCGTACTGGGTTCTTATGGTCTTGGCATTGGTTCCTTGAGTTTGTGGGCATCTGTGCGCGCTGTGAAGCTCAATTTGCTTACATCAAAACAGGCCAGATCTTATCTGGACGACGTGCATAAAAAACAACAGGCACAGCAAGGTTCCATATCGATGTCATATCTGGATGATGCAAAATCAGGTGCGCTGGAACTCTCCGATGACTCTGCTCCTGAACGCATAAAATAACCCACGTAAACTACTGATTTTTAGTCAATTTTTGCATCTCTTTATCCTGTTCAGAGTTGACTTCTGGTGGTGCTTCAAAACCTCCTAACTGCGCGGTTTTCATGCCAAGTTCTCTAGCATGAAAACCCTCAGCAGGAATGATTTCGCCAACACGAAGCTCTACAGGAGCACGAAACCTCTTGAACGACTTGCGCGCTGCGCTCTCCTTTTTCGCCCTGCCAAAAGAGCTCCCCCACAAGCCACGCAAAGCAAGTGGGATCACAGGTACAGGTGTGCGTTCAATAATTCGCTCAATACCAGGTCGAAATGCATTGAGCTTTCCATCGTAGGTCACCAGACCTTCAGGAAAAATACATACTAGCTCTCCCTCTTCAAGCGCCCGTGCAATCTCATCAAATGCCTGCAACATCACATCTTCATCCTCACTTTTGGGCGCAATGGGAATGACATCAAGATCACGGAATAACCACCCCACAACAGGTTTGTTAAAGTAGGTATGATGCATAATAAAACGGGGAGGACGGTGACTAAACGCCGCAGCAACAAACATAAAATCAATATAGGACGGATGATTACACGAGATGACAGCAGCACCTTCCTCAGGAATGTGTTCTCGACCAGTCATTTTAAACTGATACACCACTCTGGTCACAACCCAGACCATGAACGCCCATACAAATCTTGGTAGCTTCTGATACACGATGCCAAAGACAAGGAAGTTCATCAGCGCTACACCAAGCACAATGCTGTTGAGCTCTACTCCCATATTCAGAGCAACAATCACACATCCCACAGCCACACTCATCATCATGACACTCAACCAGTTTGTCCCTGCGACAATGCTCGCCAAATTATCGTGCCTGGTGGTGGCATGAAGAAACGATTGCAGTGGAATCAGAAATATCCCTCCAAAAAAGGCGAGCGCAAAGAGTTGGAGTGTAAAACCATAAAATCCCACGGAGGTCATTGCGTGTGATAGATTTGAAAACTGCTGCTCGGGGACACCCACGATCCACAACACAAGACAGCTTATGCTCAGACCAAGCGATGCAAATGGAACCAGCCCAAGCTCAATTTTATCTCGAGCCAGACGTAGACAGGTCCAGAGACCGCATAAAAGACCACTTGCAAATGCACCAAACACAATGACCATACTGGTGCTCATGTCGGCCATAAGCTGTCGTGCGTAAAATGGGCTGAGCGCAAAGAAAGTCGCGCCTACGAACCAGAACCACCCCACGCCAAGTGCGCTCAAAAACCTGCTCTCGCGCTCTCGTAATGGCTCAAGAAATCGCTCAGTATATGTCGTGGCACTCTGTGATTTTGAAGTGTGCGAAATGAATCGTAAACCCATCTCTCGTAGCACAACTGAAACGAGTAATATAACAGCATAAATCACTGTGAATAATATATTTTTATCGGGACCATCCCATAACACACCGAGGCATGTTCCGATGAAAATTGCGATCAGAGAGATGCCTTCAAACCATCCATTGAGCTTTAAATATTCTCGCTCCTGGAGCTCTTCAGACTGCACAAGACAGGGAAACTTGAGCACAGCAAACATCGCTGAACCTGCACCTTTGAATAACAGCATGATCGAGGCGAGCACGACATTTCGACTCCATAAGGCAAGGACAAAGCCTGTGATGGCCAGACATTCTCCAAGCAATGTGGCGCGCACAATAAGAGTGTTGCGGTTGAGTTTGCTCGATATCCACACTCCAAAGGGCATCACAAGCAACAGAGGTATCACAATCAGAGCAATGCTCCACAGAAGATACATGCTTGATGGAATACAAAAAAAATGACCTCCATACTCATAATGCACAAACTCCACGAGATGCTGTCGCATGACATGATCACCAAGAACCTGGATCAATGTCCCCGACAACCAGGGAATCAAGATACGTAACTTGAACTTCACGACGTGCTCTCCTTCAAACTCAGTATGCTCTGCTGTCTTTTGCATTCATATTCATGGTTATAGACCTGCCAAAGATCGCTTTGCAATTCTCAATCCGTCACACATATTTTGACTCATCTCGTGATCATGCCATGCAGAGGGCTTTGTAATGTGTTTGAATGATATTGAATCGATCATTTTCGGTATGTACAACATGTTGGCGTGTACATTTAATGTATGTCTGAAGTGCGTCCTTGACTCAGTCCACGTGGAGTTGCTCTCTCATGTCTTTTGGTGACCTGCGAAGTTTGTTTCAATCCCATCACTCTGATGAAGAGATCTGGGCCACGTTGTGTGCTTTTCTTGATGCCGAAATTCTGAGCGATGATGAATGGGTGAGGGCGCTTGGCTACATTCAGGGTCAGTTAAGGCGTTGTGATCCTGCAAAACTCAAGGCTCCTGTGCACTGGGTTGATGACCTGTTTCATTACAAGAATCCACGTCATATGCTGGTTGCAAAGCATCTTGATACCACAGGACGAGATATTGGTGATGAATGCGTTCTGGATATGACATCATCATCCTGTGTCTCCAACCTGAGCCACCTGTCCATGGGCTACACCTACCATGCAAACGTGCGCTTTGAGTCGCTTGATTATGGCTGTGTACGTGAAATCGTCACATGCCCTCACCTTGCGCAAATCGAGTCACTCGCGTTTACGGGGCAGCACCTTCGACCTGATAGCCTTGTCGCGCTCATGGATGCCGACAATGTGTTTCAACAGTTAACTTCTCTTGATTTTAGCTTCAACGATTTAAACTTTTTAAGACCTGTGGACTTCAACGCAGTGCGCACGCATCAGCTTGAACATCTGGTGCTGGAAGGTTCCTTTCTTAGTGAACAAGGTGTACGTACACTGGCTATATCTGGAAATCTAGAGAATTTAAAATCATTAGACTTATCAAATAATTACGAACTTGAAACACACCATATCACACCTCATTTGGCGCGTATTTACCGTCTTGAATCATTGAGCTTACGAGGACTCCCAATGTCCTCATCAAGCCTGCTCAATCTGCTTGTTTCTCTGAGCACCACATCACTTGAAACACTTGATATAAGCGCCATGCGTTTATCTGAGGGGAGCAATGTTCTGGAGGTTATTCATGCGCTTGAAGCTCCCACATGTGCCTCGCTCAAAACCTTGCATCTTGATGATTACTCCTGTGCACAGATTGACGTGGAACGCCTTATTGAGCACTGGAACAGGTGTGCCATGACATCATTGCACACAGTGTCCTTGAAACAGTGGGATTTTCAAAAAGCTCATTTGAGCTGGCTTGTACATCTGATGGAGGAGGGCATCACGGTGCTCGACTGCCAGGATGCTCACCTTGATCTGACATCTCTTGAGCTGTTGTTATCCTTGCTGACCATGGATGTGAATTGCACGCTTGTGATCTCGGACAGGTTTCTTCCTGAACATGAGGAGGATATTCTTGCGCTTGTGGCCAGAGGGCAACCTCAAGGTGTCACTGTTCAGGTGAATTACTCCTCACTTCCACCATTTTAAAAACTCGTTTTACTCCCCCTCATCATTTTTTGTTATGTAAACTTATATTACAAGTAAAAGAGAATTGAATCAGGCGAGGGACCGTGTATGGTTGGTGAGCGCTTGTCAGATGCGCTTTGAGTTGTTATGAGCTTGCATCTTATCTGTTTGTTTTTATTTACTTCTTCTTCGTAAATTTATGAGCTTCCTCACAGATCGCCTCCGTACAGAACTGGACTGTCGACAACTTGCTGAACATTATGGCGTGCGCTTTCGCAAACGCTCCACAGGTTGGTGGCTTGCTCACTGTTTTAACTCGGAATCTCACCGACGCGGGGACCGTAACCCATCACTTTCCATCAGTGCTCAGGGCTACAAATGTTTCAGTGCCAACTGCGCCATCTCGGGTGATGCATTCACCATGATTGCTCACTTTGAAGGGCTCTCCTTACGAGAGGACTTTGAAGAGATACTCAAAATTGCGAGCGCCAAGGCGAACCTTGATTACTCCACGCTCAGGTTAGAGGAAAAACAACGCCATACCTCCAGACCTGTATACAAGAACCCTACGCAGTGGAAGCGCTACAAAAAGCGTGAAGAACGTGAACGACGTCGGCGCAAAACAGACCAGCTCAAATATGGTGCGTTATCGCCAGCAAGTAATCCTCTAACTCAGCCTGAACCAAAACCAAAGGCACCCTCCGAGGACTTGCGACAGACCATTTACCGCTTCATGGTGAGTACGCTTGATCCCAACACACCCCCTCCATTAAACGACCACTTCCCCGATCCTTTTCAAGATGCGTTCTCCATTGATCCTCGCCATAAACGCCTGGAAATCATGCAGAATATCTGGGACATTGTGGCTCCACTTGACCTCTCTGACCAGGCGGTAAAGTGGCTAAAATCAAGGGGAATCAACCCCGATATTGCGCATGCCTATGGATGTCGCGACTGGTCCAGTGCTGCTGATCAACTCCGCGAGTTGCTCTCCCTCTACTCTGTGGAGGAACTTGAGCAAACGGGCCTTGTGCGCACACAACAGAACAAGCAAAAGATATGGACGGGACTTCGTGCTCTTCAGCGTGAAGATTGGGCTCAGGGCCTTGGCGTACCTGTTGTTCATCCTGGCTGGCCTGTTGCTCCTATTGCCTGGCGATGGCGTCTGTTTAATCCATTCAAGACACGTGATGGCAAGTCCTTCAAGGCCATTGCTCAGTACAGTGGCGAACCTCACATGCCATCCTTACCTCTGGGCATGACTCCTCCCACATCATCTGCGCTCAAGGATCTTTCACGATGGCCTTCTTTGAGTAGTACCCCTGAAGAGCCGCGCTATGCTGTGGTCCTGTGCGAGGGCGAACCTGACTGGCTCAGCGTGGCCGAGGTATCAAGTCACATTGAAAGTGATCTGTATATTGTGCCTGTGGGACTTATCGCCATGAGCCATGGTTACCCTCCTCATATGTCAGGTATTCTTGAAGGCGCTGAACGTATTGTGTGTGTCATGGACAGAGGAAACACCAATAAGAAGTATGCGCTTACAGGCGGCGAGGTTGTCGTGGAGCAGGTTCGAGGCACCTTGCTTTATCAGGCGATGATGAATAATGAACCTTTTGAACATGCCTTTAACCGCATTGAAAACAAGATCGTCAGCTCCTTGCAAAAGGATGACTTTGATGTCAACGACCTACATAAACATGGTCAACTTCAACCCCTTATTGAACAGTTATTTGGAGATCTATTGTGAGCAATGAAGAGAACCCTCCCGAGGATAATGCACCGCTGACTGACGGAGAAAATCGCGATGAAACTCCTGAGGAGAATCCTGTAAAAGAACTCTGGCGAGAAGCCTGGGACTGGCGAAAAAGTCAGGAAAAAGAGCGTCGTGCAGATCGTATTGAAGACCTCAAGAGTATGCGCAAGGATCTTCATGATAATGCGCGTGCCATTGATGATGCGTTGGCTGAGCTTGAAGGTAAAGGGGACTGGACCCAGCTCATGAAGCCACTCAAGAACTTTGGCTGGCTTCATTCCGAACCTCCTCCTCGCCTGGCGCTCCTTGAATACAACCAGGATTGCGTCTTGCCTCTTGGCAAGGTGGGTTTCTTTGTTGGCGAGGGTGGTATTGGTAAGAGCTGGGCATTGACGCAGCTTGCCATCTCCGTGTGCACAGGTTCCTCCTGGCTTCAAACCTACAGGGTTCCTGAATATGCCATGGGTGGAGTGGTGATGGCGATGGGTGAGGAAGATCCTCACGAGATGCATCGCCGTATTCACAACATTGTCAGCACGTTGGATCTGGCGGAGCATCACCTGAGTATGTTGGAGAGCAGGTTGTTCCCCTTGCCTCTGTCGGGCTTTTTCATGGAGTTTCTTGAAGATGGTGAGCGCAGTTTTGAGCATGAACGTTTTGAACAGCTTCTTATCAAGCATGCGCCCGAGCAGGGCTGGAAGTTGATCGTGCTCGATCCTGCGAGTCGTTTCATGGGTGTGGATGCAGAGAAGGATAATGCCTATGCGACACGTTTTGTGCAGTTGCTTGAGAGGCTGACACAGCTTCCAGGTAACCCTACAGTATTGTGTGCGCACCATACCACCAAGGCAGCAAGAACAAGTAGCGTGGGCGCACGTAGTGTGGCCGCTCGTGGAGCGAGTGCGTTGACCGATGGTGCGAGGTGGCAGGGCAACCTGTTTACACCTGTGGACGAGGCCAGTGACGAATTCCAGGACCATCTGGCGGTCTTCCAGATCACCAAATCAAACTACGGTCCAAAGCCGCCTGGGTTGTACCTCAAGCGCAAGGAAGGAAGTGGTGTGCTCGTGCCATTTCACGACACTGGAGCATCAGACAACTACCAGACAGTCACGGGACACACGGGGAATTTTGATCAGGACCAGCACTTCTTTAGCAAGGAAGATACACGAGACTTTGCCTCGAAGTCTTCACGTCAGACTACACATATCAAGCCAAGTTGGACTGAAGATATCGACTGGTAAGCACGTTTCAGAGACAAAAAAAGCGGCCCTCAGGGCCGCTTTTTTTGTCTCTGAAACGTGCTTTTTACCAAAACGATCCACAAAAGCTATTACGTTTTGTCCTCAAATTCGATTCGATCCACAAAAGCTATTACGTTTTGTCCTGACCACCCGATGTGCGTACAGGGTGTATGTGGGTGTGGGACATGGGTGCTTCCATGTGAATTGATGTGTATTCAGGGGTATAGACAGGGGTCTTTCTACGCATTTGGGGGTAAAAACGATCCACAAAATCCATTACGTTTTGTCCTCAGGTTCAGTTTGATCCACAAAAGCTATTACGTTTTGTCCTCGAGATGGTCTCTGAACAGGTGAGTTTAGGTGCGAAAACGATCCACAAAATCCATTACGTTTTGTCCTGAGTTTTATTTGACGGGTATATTTAAGACCTAAAAGACGGGTCGTTGTTTTTATAAAAATAGTATTTTTAAGCAATAAAAACGATCCACAAAAGCTATTACGTTTTGTCCTCAGGTTCAATTCGATCCACAAAAGCTGTAACGTTTTGTCCCGATATTATTGGTCTAATAGACCTAGTTCGGCGTGAAAACGATCCACAAAAGCTATTACGTTTTGTCCTGAACCAAGAAAAAATCCATTACGTTTTGTCCTGAACCGTCATTCAATCACGAAAATCCATTACGTTTTGTCCTCCGATCCACAAAAGCTATTACGTTTTGTCCTCCGATCCACAAAAGCTATTACGTTTTGTCCTGCCGATCCACAAAAGCTATTACGTTTTGTCCTGAGCTTTTTTTGGGGTACCCTCTGATCCCCGCATTTTAAGCGGTCGATCGACTAGAACTTTTGTCTGGTGGATTGCAAGAGAATAAGATCTATAGAGAATTCTCTATAGAGAATTCTTTATAGAGAAATTACGCGCATGCGCGAGCTTGCCCTTTGGGGGGCAAGCTCGCGCTGCGCGTTTCGAACAAAAATAAAAAATGGACCTGATTTTTTTATTAAAAAAATCAGGTCCATTTTTTATTAAAATTTTCTCGACGAAAATTTAGAAAGTTTGAAGAAGGCCAAATCTTCCTTACCTGATTGTGATCAAGAAAAATTTCTTGGCGAAAAATGACT
>Ga0207913_1000178_pt1 | contig 16609 bp, 17 predicted proteins | sample DeeseametaMP2913_FD_184168 | JGI IMG/M metagenome (GOLD analysis project Ga0207913, IMG submission 184168) | Marine microbial communities from the Deep Atlantic Ocean - MP2913 (SPAdes) | ecosystem: Environmental > Aquatic > Marine > Oceanic | place: West of Santa Cruz de la Palma, Atlantic Ocean...
GGCATATAGATGCATAGATGAGCGGTGTTTCACTTACTAAATGCGGGTTTGAGAGCAAGCGGTCAGCACGTTTAATCCGATGTTTTTCAAAGGCTTTAGCGTTTATCCCTCGACCTATGCTGGTTACGGTTGCCGCGCTTCCATTAAGTAGGCTTTTGACGCACGCCGTTACCGCATTTAGACGAGTTTTATGCATATTGTAGCTGACAAGCGTAACGACTTTGTTCACAATAGATAGAGCATTCATGGCTGTTTGGCCTCAGTGAAGTTTGGCGATTGATCTGATCACCAAACGTCATGAATGTTCCTATCTTTTTTTATCTCACTGATATCGTTATTTTATTTGTGGGGATACCTCAGGGTCAGAGTACATTTTGTGACTTAAATTTGTCTTGGAAAATGTACTCTGACCCCATTGTTTCAAATAATGTACTCTGACCCCATTATTTAACCCCATTATTTAGGTTAATCGCGCCAGCGCTTGGTTAGCTCGTCATAGGCGTCTATGCGGCGGTCGCGGAAGTAAGGCCAAATGCGCTTCACCTGTTCGGTACGTTCCATATCAAGCTCTACGGTTAGCGTGGTTTCACCTTCAGCTTCGGCTTTGGCCAAAATCTCACCTTGCGGGCCTGCTACAAAGCTTTGTCCCCAGAACTGAATACCTGGATCACCTTCAACAGGTGACGCTTCAAATCCAGTGCGGTTTGCCACGATAACCGGTACTGAGTTTGCCACAGCGTGAGAGCGCTGAATGGTTTCCCATGCACCATGCTGACGGGTACGTTCTTCTTCTGTGTCAGTTAAATCCCAGCCGATTGCGGTAGGGTAGAACAACAAGTCCGCACCTGCCATCGCCATTAGGCGCGCCGCTTCTGGATACCACTGGTCCCAACACACCAATACGCCAAGTTTACCTACGCTGGTTTCAATAGGCGTGAAGCCCATATCGCCCGGTGTGAAGTAAAACTTCTCGTAAAAGCCTGGGTCATCAGGAATATGCATTTTACGATATTTGCCCGCAATTTCTTTACTGCGGTCGAACACGACTGCGGTGTTGTGATACAAACCTGAACCGCGCTTTTCAAATAAAGATGTCACCAACACGATATTGTGTTTTTCGGCTAGTTCACCAAAAAATTCTGTCGCAGGTCCAGGAATTGGTTCAGCCAAATCAAAGGCGTCAGTATCTTCTTGCTGGCAAAAATACAGGGTGCTGTGTAGTTCTTGAAGCAAAATACACTCGCATCCTTCAGCGGCTAATTTGGCAATTTGCTCGGCACTTTTATTCCAGTTCGTTGCTTTGTCGTTATCGGCAACGGCCTGTTGTACCAGACCCACTTTTAGCTTAGCTGGGCGCATGTAATGACACTCCTTTCTTTAAGGTGGTGATAATCGAATCTTTTAATGTATTTGTGGGAACCTGCATGGAAATGCAATGCAAGCTGCCGTATTGTCTTACGAGTACACTGCAATCGATTGGTTCAACAATATGATTGGGATGTGCTCTTTGTACAGTCTCAATGGCTTCTGCGTCTTCCTCTTCACCGTAAACAGGCAATAATATTGCGTTGTTACAAATTAAGTAATTTGCGTACGATGCCGGCAGGCGATTCCCTTCGTCATTTACAATATTAGGCAGCGGCAGATGAAACTGTTCATGCTCAGGCAGCTCAAGGGCGCACTCGTCGCACAACGCTTTCAACCCTTCAAAGTGACTGTCATTAGGACGGTTGTTACACGCCTGGACAACTAGGCCTTTGTTCGGCGTGAAACGCACTAATGTGTCGATGTGACCGTCAGTATCATCGCCTTCTAAATGACCATGTTGCAAAATAGTAACTTTGCTGCAGCCTAGCATATCTTTAAATGCATCTTCGTAAGCGCTTAGCGACATATCACCATTACGCTCAGGGTTAAGTAAACACTGGGCAGTACTTAATAGGTGTCCGTCTTCATCAATTTCCAGCGCGCCACCTTCTGCCACAATTGGGCTGCTGCGAAGTACAGATTTACACATGCTGGCAAGATAACGCTGATTCGCCAGATTATCTTCAGCGGCGTTAAACTTATTGCCCCAACCGTTAAAGCGAAATTCTACCGGCGAGCCATTGCCTTCACTGTCTTTACAAGTGATGAAGCCGTAGTCGCGCATCCATGTGTCGTTAAATGAGGCAGGAACAATAAGCACTCGAGCGTTCTCTGGTAAACGAGAATTAAGATCGTCTACGTCACTCGGCGCACATAATAAAATCACACCCGCATCGTTGCGGTTTACTGCAGCAATCACGTTCAGATACGTCGCTCTCGCGTCTTCTAACCATGGAGCCCAGTCGGTTTGCGCATGAGGCCACGCTAACATAACAGCATCAATGTTATGCCATTCAGGCGCCATAGTACGGTTGCCGTGCATAGTAAAATTCCAAATAGCTACGAAATAGGGTTCGGATTATAGCCATGCCTCAGCATGAGACCAAGGCAAATGGCGATGAAATTAATTGGCGGTGACGATTACTTTAAGCCATAAGGAAAACTGAAATGACAGAAAAAAGGGGCAGTCTTTATCTTAAATGCCGCCCACCGTTAAGATGAAGGGTTTGCCCTGTCACGTAGTCACTATCAAATAAATAGTTCACGGCTTTCACGGCCTCTTGCGCCCCCGGTACTATCTCTAACAGTGATTTTTCTAACGCTTTTTGCTTATAAGCTTCGTCATCACCCTCATTGAACATAAGCAAAGCTGGGGCAATGCTATTTACTTTTACCTTTGGTGCTAGCTTCTTAGCAAATGATAGGGTCAGGTTGTGCAGGGCTGCCTTACTTGCCGCATAAGCCATGTGTTTCTCGCTGCCTGTTTCTTGAACGTAGTCAGTCATATGAATAATGTCAGATTGAACGTCGCAATCACAAAGAGCCTTTTCAAGTGCCAAGTTTATGCGGTAAGGGGCAACAGCATGGACCAACATCATTCGTTCAATCAAGCTATGCTTGTCATGGTTATCTTTTTCTTGCGCCCAATCTGACGCGTTGTGGATCACCGCTCGATAGGTTTTACTGATTGCCTTAATCTCATCAATTGCTCGATCAATAGCCGCCTCAGTGCTAAAATCCGCCTGTAAGACTGTAGCACCTTTATCCTCAAGCATTGAAATACTTGGACGAAGTGTTCGATAAGTCACGACAACGTGGTGGCCCTGGTCAAGTAAACTATTGGCCATAGCTAAGCCTAAACGTTGACTTGCGCCTGTAATTAACACAGGTGAATTCAAGATGATGTCCTTCTTTCGTAAAAGGTAACGGTTTTATTATTCTGTGCCAAATGCACAGTCGGTAGCAATGACATTAAATAAAAGTCATGTTGCCAAGTAATCGATCTGTAACGAACTCATGCTCGTACAAGATCAAAAAAGAAGTAACTACGGATAAAGTAATGTTAGCAAAAGAAGCGGTAATTGTGCGCGACGCACTAGACCCCTCTATTTCAGAGCCAGCACAACGTGTACGAGAAGCATTAGAAGCCAAAGGTTTAGAAACACCTATGGTGGCTAATGGTCTTACTGACGAGCAAAAGCGCAAACGAATTGAAAGTGCTATGCGTGACGTAATGGACACGCTTGGCCTTGATCTAACTGACGACAGTTTGTGTGATACGCCCACGCGAATCGCTAAAATGTATGTTAATGAAATCTTCGGTGGATTGGACTACCGCAAATTTCCTAAGATTACTGCCATTGAAAACAAGATGCAGATTGACCAGCCTGTACAGGTATCTGATATAAGCCTGACCAGCACCTGCGAACACCACTTTGTTACTATTGATGGCACGGCAACCGTTTCTTATATTCCAAAAGATACAGTAATCGGCCTTTCAAAGATTAACCGTCTTGTGGGTTTCTTTGCTCAACGTCCACAGGTACAAGAGCGTTTAACTCAACAAGTGTTAGTTGCGTTGCAGACGTTGACCAATACTGAAGACGTAGCGGTGAGCATTAACGCCACGCACTATTGCGTTAAGGCGAGAGGGATCCGTGATACTAATTCATATACGAAAACGTCTGCGCTCGGCGGCCGTTTCCTTACTGATAATGAATTGAAACGAGAGTTCTTTCGGTAGTTAATGGTTGTTTGTTTCGGAACTTTATTTAAGAACTTTAAAAGCCGCTCATGAAGCGGCTTTTTGTTTGCTAACATTTTGCTACGCTTTCCAATGCGCTTTATTTGATAACAAGCTCTGCATCCAGTGAATCGACAATCAAATTGATACGGCCACCAATACCATCGGCCGCCGTTAAACTGAGTACTTTATTGCAGCACCCACAAGATTCATGCTGTTCGTGATACATGTCGCGAACTGTTTCTAGCTGGAAGTCATTTATTGCGCCGCAATACGGGCACATGTATTCCAAAGCACTATCACTTTGCATCGTTTTATCCGTTACCATGTTAAACATATCCATATGACATAAGTCGAATCCCGCTGTGTAATACCTCTGCGTGAAGCAAGAAACAAACCACACACAACAAGAAGAGTGCTACTTCCGCGTCAATCAGTTTGAGAGCCAGTCAAACACAGGCCAAGCTACCAAAGTTATGCGGAAGCTACGTGAACTATCTATTCACTATAAAAAGTATAGTGGGTATTTATTGGTGTGCCTGTGAAAAAATGACTTATTCGATAAGTCACTGGCAGTAAAGATAATTAATTTGGCGACTAAGCCGCGGATAACTTGCTAACCACTTTTCAAACAGCAATTAGCAAGATATGGCGAAAGCTCGAACTTTAATCAGCAAGAAGCCACATTTGTTGAAAAGGCTCAAGCAATAGTGGTGAAGCATTCATTTCGACAGTTTCATCAGTTAGCAAATCTCGGCCTGATGCGCCCTTTAGTGTTGCCAAAAGGCTACGCTGAATGGTCTGAGGGTGCTCACTGAAGTTACATATCACAAGCAGCTTGTGACCCTGTGTATTTTCCCGAAGAAAAGCAAAGCAATGATGGTTATCGGCATCTAAAATTTGGGTGCTAGACTGCCCGAAAATCGCATTCTGCTTTCTAATTGCTATCATTTTGCGCAATCCGTTAAACACGCGAAGGCTCGCAGTCTCTGTAGGGTTGGCAGGCGACGTGTTTCCTAGCGCCAATTCCGTATCTGCGCGGGTAACAGCAATTCGGTTTACCCATCTGTCGTCGTGCTTTTTGGTGTCATCAAATCGATAGCTGTAGTCATTAAGCTTGCCTACTTCATCACTTGAGTAAAGTAGCGGAATACCTCCAATGCTAAAGGTGATACCGTAAAGCAGCATCATTCGTTTCACAGCGTCATCAATGCCTTTTGAATCGTTGGATTTAAGTGCGCCTTCTAGCCCACATAAAGAGGCCAGTGAACCACACACACGACAATCGCCGTTAGAAGGGTTTTCAGCAAACGGCACGCCGTTGGCAAAACTTCCTTCAAAACGACCGGTATAAAATTGATTAAGAAAATGGCGGTGATCGAATGCGTTAATACCCAGTTCGTTGGCTACCGCGTCGTCGAAGGTCCATCCGATATCGTCGTGGCATCGCACGTAGTTCACCCATGTGCAGTTCTCAGAAATAGAGAAGCTCTTTTTCATTGAGCGCGTAAGCAAACGGGTTTTACGCGTGGCTAACGAATTCCATAGCAGTGCCATTAGCAAAGGGTTGTAGGATAGCTGACACTCATCTTTGTCGATGTACTTAAGTACTTCGTCAGGGTGCACGATGGCTTCTGACTTAAAGACCACGGCAGGCGCTACAATTTGTAAGCAACAGTTGAACGCTTGTATAAGTACGTGGGCCTTTTCCTGATTTTCGCAGTTAGTACCAAGCTCTTTCCAAATAAAGGCCAACGCATCTAAACGCAGTGCAGCGCTACCTATATTGGCCAGAAACAACATTTCAGACGTGATAGCGTTAAACACCTCAGGATTACTGTAGTTTAAATCCCATTGAAAGCTGTTAAATGTTGTCCATACCCATTTTTCTATCTGTTCATTAAAGGTAAAGCTACCTCTTCTTACCTGGGGAAATATTTCTCTTAAAGTATGTTCGTACTGATCGGGAATGGTTCTGTCATCGAAAAGGTAGTAGTAGTCTTGAAACTGCTTCTCACCAGCCAGTGCAGCTTTCGCCCAAGCGTGCTCGTCAGAGGTATGATTGAACACAAAGTCGAGAACAAGATTTATTCCCTCTTTCTGAAGTGCTGAAGCAAGCTTTTCCAGGTCTTTCACTGTGCCTAGCGTTGGATTAACCTTGCGATAATCCGACACAGCATATCCTCCATCGCTATCCCCTTTGGGCGCATCGTATAAAGGCATTAAGTGCACATAGGTAACGCCTAAAGACTTAAAGTAGGGAATTTTGTCATGCAAGTCATTCAGAGTGGGGCCCATCAGGTCAACATAACAGGCCATGCCGACTTGCTGTTCATCGCGATACCAAAGCGGGTTTTTTAACCTTTCATTATCAAGCTTTTTGAGGGCTGGTTTACGGCTTTTTAACCCGTCTCTTAATATTTCAACCAGTTTTTGTAAATGAAAGTAGCAGTCATACTGGTGCCCATAAACGTAGGTATATTTGTCAAAAAGACGAGGAAAATGTTCCTTCAAGCGACGCGTAAAAGTTGTTGCATCTTTCTTACTTAGGCCAGATAAATCGGTTGATGCCAAGATTCGGTCTAAACATACACCACTGTCAGCAGCATAGCTCATAGAAAACTCCAAAGTGCGACGCTTAGGTGCGTCATACAACCTATCCTAATTAACAGGTTTACAGGCTTTTTAAATTCTGTTAACTTTTATCTTAAACGATTAAGCTCATTTATCAAGTTTATTACATCGTTATTTTTGACCTACTGAATGCGTGCAATGATCAACGTGTTTTTGTGAAGTTTAGAAGGGCTGAACAAGGCCTTTCATACCGTGCTTGTGAGACAGACTATGCCCAATCATGATCCTAGTAGCAGAATTATCAGATGGCTAACCTACCTAATGTTTATGATGTTTGCGATGACGTCAGACTCGGTAGGCGAGATAATCAAAGAAGTGAAAGTGGCGTTCTCTGTCACCAATGCTCAAGCAAGCTTAATGCATTCACTCCCCATGTTAGGTATTGCCTTATCGGGTCTATTCCTAGGTTTTTTGGCTGATAAGTTAGGCCGCAAGCCTACCATTATCATTGGTTTAGCGTTGTTTGGCCTTGCATGCTACAGCTTCTTAATTGCTAACGACTTTGTGTTGATTGTAAGTTTAATGAGCTTATCTGGCGTTGCCGTGGGCATCTTTAAAACAGGTGCGCTGGCGCTCATCGGTGATATTTCAACATCGACCAAGCAGCACACAGCAACTATGAATGGAGCAGAAGCCTTCTTTGGCGTTGGCGCAATTATCGGGCCTCTTATTGTCGCTTATCTTATTCATCAAGGCGTTGCATGGCAGTGGCTTTATGTAATCGCTGGTGGTGTTTGTACGCTACTTATAATCGGTGCTTTGCTGGTGAAATACCCCGCTTACACTCGCGATACAGCCTCAGGTGAAAAGAAAGTATCGATAGCGCAGAGCTTAAGTTTAGTGAAAAACCCCTATGCTTTAGGATTTTCAGTAGGCGCGTTTTTATATGTCGCCGCAGAAAGCGCCATTTATGTGTGGATGCCGAGTTATTTAGTGTGCGACGCGACTACGCTTAAAGCGACCTACGATTGTTATACTGAAGGCTTCTCTCAGACCCTTGCAATATACTCGGTAACGGCATTCTTTATCCTTCGTGCTGCAGGGCGTTTCGTAGGCATCTGGATGATGTCTCACTTCAACTGGGCATTGGTTCTTATGGTGTTCACTGGTGCTATTGTACTGTGTTTCGGTCTTGGTCTGTGGGGCGGAAAACAGCTTGCGTTGTTTCTATTCCCGCTAACGGGCATTTTTATGTCAGTAATTTATCCTACCTTTAACTCAAAAGGCATAAGCTGTTTCCCAAAACATCAACACGGAAGCGTAGCCGGAGTAATCTTGTTCTTCACCGCAGCAGGTGCGGCTGCAGGGCCTTTCATCATGGGCCTGGTGAGCGACGCCAACGGTGGCGACGCCAAGTATGGCTTTATGGTAGCCACGGGTTTTGCTGCCGTGCTCTTTGTTGGCTTGGTGTATAACTACATTAAGAACCCTACCAAAGAACGTTTAGCGGAAATTGAGGCAAGCGAATACGCCAACTAAACGCAATGCTCGCTCTTTATTCCTTAAAACCGTAACGTGCCGGGCTTGCTCTCGGCACTGGTTTTTCCTCACGTTGTTGTTTAAGCTTCGGTTATTCCTATCAGTTTCTAGTCTAATCACGTTCCATGGATGAGTTAAAACAAGCGCAAGCCCTTTACGACACTCTTGTAGAATTTGCAGTGACCTACAGTTTCCAAATTGTAGGCGCCATCATTATTTTTCTGCTTGGCTGGTGGGTGGCCAATAAAATAGGCCACATTGTTGAAAACCTGATGGTCAGCAGAAATATCGATATTACGCTGAGCCGCTTTACCGGCGGTGCCAGCAAGCTAGTGGTATTGGGTATCGTAATAATTATAGCATTAGGTAATGTGGGCATTAGCGTAACCCCACTTATAGCCGCCGTAGGTGCTGTAGGTTTAGGTGCAGGTTTAGCTATTCAAGGTATGTTGGCCAATTATGCCGCTGGCTTTACCATAATTATTACCCGTCCTTTCGTTGTTGGCGACACTATCCGCGTGCGTGGTGTTGCAGGGGTGGTCGATCAAGTCATGTTGCCCTATACCATTCTTATTGACGAAGACAATGTTCACATCCAAATACCCAACAAACTGATAGTCGGTGAAATCTTGCATAATTCTGCAGAGAACATGTTGATTGAACTTGAAATTGGCGTTGCCTATTCCAGTAAGGTCGATGAGGTAATCGATGTGATTCGCAAGGCTGTTGAAACAGTAGATGGAGTCAGCGAAGAAAAGTCACCCGCCATTGGTGTAGATAATTTTGGCGACAGCAGTATTAACTTTGGTATTCGGGTTTGGGCGCCAGCTGTAAGGCATTTCGAAGTGCGCTATGCACTAAACCAAGCCATTTTTAATGCCCTTCAGCAGCATGATATTGAAATACCATTCCCGCAGCGGGAAGTCAGGATGCTCGACCAATAAAAGTTTGTATCGCTATTGATAAAAATGCCGAATAAGAGACCCCTTATTCGGCATTTTTCTATTACGGCTTCGCGATTTTTAGATTTCGTATAGCTCTAGGGGTAAACCGTCAGGATCTTGGAAAAATGTAAAGCGTTTGCCGGTGTATTCATCGGTTCTCACTGGCTCGCATTCAACTCGCTTATTCGTTAGGTGGTTGATCATTTCATCAAGGTTGTCCACCTTGAACGCTAAGTGCCTAAGTCCTTGCGCTTCTGGGCGCGACGGTCTTTGCGGTGCCCCCGGAAACGAAAAAAGCTCAATCTGACTGCCATCAGGTAACGCGAGGTCACATTTGTAAGAGTCTCTGGCTTCACGGTAGTTTTCATCAATAATCGAGAAGCCCAACACGTCCGTGTAAAACGTCTTTGAGCGAGGGTAGTCACTACAAATGATAGCAACGTGGTGAAAGCCTTTCAGCATCTTAATTTCCTTAATATTTATGCTTACGGCATCTCTTGACCGCGAGCAGCCTCAAATAACTTGTACCAGTGCTCTCGACTTAAATGAACATCTTCAGCCTTTTGGCTTGCTTTAATTCTGTCAATATTGGTACTGCCCAAAACGGGCGCAATGTTGGCAGGATGTCGCATCAACCAGGCCAAAACAATCGCTTCAGGCGTAGTTTGATATTCACCTGCAAGTTGAGCCACTAAGTCTGCTGTTGCACGGTCATTACTATTTTCAACTTTTGCACCTGTGTATCTACCTTGTGCCAAGCTTCCCCATGCCTGAAGTTGCACGTTGTTCATCATGCAGTATTCAAGTGTGCCGGGCGCATAACCTGTATCGCGATTAGCAGCACTGTTGGTAGTAATACCGTCTTCTAACCAGTCTCTAAAGCCAAGGCTCATTTCAAGTTGGTTGGCAATAATAGGAGTGGAAAGTGCAGACTGCAGGTAATTAATTTGGTGACCATGCATGTTTGAAACGCCAACATGCTTTATTTTACCTTGCTGCTGAAGCAGCTTCAGTGTACCGGCGACTTCGTCTAGCTCCATAAGTGGATCTGGACGATGCAGCAGCAGTATATCAAGCTGTTCTATTCCTAATCTAGAGAGAATGCCTTCAACCGACGTGTGAATGTGATTTGCTGAAAAGTCGTAACGCTTTGGTCCTAAATCATCCTCAAATCGTATTGCACATTTAGATTGGATAATCATTTTGTCTTTTAATTCGGGCGCTTGCTTGAGCGCTTCACCAAAAACCGTTTCGGCTTTGCCGAACGTATAAATATCAGCATGATCAAACACATTAATATCTAAACTCAGCACAGTATCAATGATGCTTCTTGCTTGGCTTATATCGGCTTTGGTTGCCGGTTTGTCGTTCCAACCGCCACCTAAGCCCATGCATCCATATATTAAGCGGCTTGCGTGTGGAAAGTGTGCATTCATGTCATTTTCTCCCTGTTTGAGAATATCGAGTGGGCAGGGCCTGTATTAGCTCAAGGCTTGTTTTAAAAGCACTGTAATATGGTCCAAGCGATAAGAAAAGTCTGATTAGGCGAGCGTATTTTTACTGTCGACCGTTAGCCTAGCTTGAAGGTTTATGGTGTTGCAGCACCGATAAAGATCATTTTTGCGATGTAGGCGTGTATTTAAATTAATCAGTGGGCTTTTTAAAAGCTGAGTTCAAGGAAAAGAGGGCATATGTTTAAGCAGTTAGTTTCAATGATTATGGCGGGTATGGTGTGTGTGGGCTTGTCTGGCTGTACTGGCGTACCTGACAAGGTAGTGCCGGTTGAAGGCTTTGAGCTTCCTCGTTATTTAGGGAAGTGGTATGAAATAGCGCGCTTTGACCATAGCTTCGAAGAAGGATTAAGCGAAGTTACGGCAACCTATAGCATGCGCGATGACGGAGGGGTTAAGGTAATTAATCGCGGTTTTTCAGTAGAAGAAAATGCATGGGATGAAGCCGAGGGCAAAGCGTATTTTGTAGAGTCTGAAACGACAGGGCATCTGAAAGTATCGTTCTTTGGCCCATTTTACGCCAGCTATGTAATTATGGAGCTAGATAAAGAAGGTTATCAATATGCTTTGATAACAGGCCCAGATAAAGACTACCTTTGGATTTTAGCGCGAACACCTTCTATTTCAGATGAAGTTCGCACCCGTTTACTAGAAAAAGCGACATCGGCTGGGTACGACGTTAGCAAGCTTATTTGGGTAGAGCACGGCGAAGAGAATTCATAGCCACTTTCGAGCGAGTTGTTCTGCGCGCAAAATGGGAATTGTGCTATTATTGCGCGCATCTTCCCCTCTGTTTGAATAAGTACTAAGAGAGACAAGGCATGCAAACGCTCACCATTACTACGCCAGACGATTGGCACCTTCACTTTCGCGATAACGAAATGCTAGCTGAAACAGTGCCTGCAACCGCACGTTGTTTCCAGCGCGCTATTGTTATGCCAAACCTTGTACCACCGGTGGTTAATGCTGAAATGGCCATGGCGTACAAAGGGCGAATTGAAGCTGCGCGACCTAAAGGCAGTAGCTTTGAGCCATTAATGACCTTATTCCTTACTAATCAAACTACACCTCAAGACATTATCGATGCAAAACAAGCGGGCGTAACTGCGTGTAAGCTATATCCTGCAGGGGCCACTACTAATTCAGACGCCGCAGTAAAAGGCATTCAGGCTTTATACCCCGTATTCCAAACCATGCAAGAGCAAGGTTTGCTATTGTTGATACACGGTGAAGTGACAGAGCATCACATTGATATTTTTGACCGTGAGAAAGTATTTATTGATACCCATTTAGGGCCTATCGTTGACGCATTCCCTAAGCTGAAAGTGGTGTTTGAGCATATTACGACAGCAGATGCCGCAAGCTTCGTAGCGGGCGCCAGCGAATTTGTTGGAGCCACCATTACCCCTCAGCACTTATTGTTAAACCGCAACGATTTACTGGTTGGCGGCGTACGCCCTCATAACTATTGCTTGCCAGTGCTAAAACGCAACACGCATCAGAAAGCGTTGCGCGATATGGTGGCAAGCGGCAACAAAAAATTCTTCCTAGGTACCGACTCGGCACCTCATGCAAAACATAAAAAAGAAAATGCTTGCGGCTGCGCGGGTTGTTATAGCGCATGGTCTGCAATTGAGCTTTATGCCGAAGTGTTCGAGCAGCTAGGCGCAATAGATAAGCTTGAAGGATTTGCTAGCCATTACGGTGCAGATTTTTATGGTTTACCACGAAATACGACTACAATGACATTAGTGAAAGAGTCGTGGACGGTGCCAGAACAAGTAACCCTAGCTGATGGCACCGATATGGTTCCATTTTATGCGGGGCAAACGTTGCAGTGGAAATTAGAAAAGGCATTTCAAGCGTAGTTTTTGTTGTTATTGTCTGTTTATGTGCCCTGTGGAGTTCATCCACTTGGGCACAAGCACTCTCTTGCTCTCACGCCCCCGATTTACCAAGCACCCTATCTCCCTCTGAGAAGCAGAGTATTCAATCTTACTCACTCACAGTGTTTAAAAATGCCTTATCAAAAAATGGCATTGATTTAACGCCTGCTACTAACACTTTATCGAATAGTGCCGACGTCCTTATCAATTTGATCAGAGATGAAAATAACGAAGATAGTTATTATTGGATCACGCCGCTATTTGCCTTTGAATGTGGAAATAATGTTCGTTGTACGCCTAATGCGGGCAGTCAGGCAACGACAATAGCAGTGAGCTATATCGCACTGAGCAAAAGTGAAGGTTCTGCCGATATTGCAGAGCGGATGAGCGAGCTGATTGCTCAATACAAAGGTTCAGACGACTTCACATTGCTTGCTAGCGCAATGCGGGATGAACTGAAAGCATCTTTCCCGGCCACAATACTTACTTTTGGAACACTAAGCTTAGCAGGTGAGCTGCATGCTAATACCGACAATCTTTGGGTCATCGCCGACATTGTGCCACTTTTTTCAGAGGTGGGAGTGCGAGGAAAGCTTAAAGGCATTGCTGCAGACTTGGTCAGAGACATATTAGATGAGATGACGCTCAAGCAGAGTATCCTTTCCGCGCCATGGGAACGTATTGCAAAGGAAGCAATGACCAAGTCTAACGTATTGGTATTCTCAGTAATTCGCACGCATGAAAGAGAAAGCGTGTTTCACTGGGTAACGCCGGTATCAAGAAACCTTCATGGACTGTACGGCATTGATAAGCCCTATTTTGAATCCTTTGCCAACGTACCAAAGAACTTTAGGGTTGGTACCTTATTGGAAGACTACCGCTATAACGTTGCGATAGAGCATGGCTTCAAAGTAAAAGCCTATGATTCGTGGCAGGCATTAGTGGACGCACTGATCAACAACGAAATTGATACTATTTTCGGTTCTCAGGGGGCAATTGACTTTGGATGTAACCCAAAACAATTTAAATGTGAGACAATAACCCTATCGAGTAAGTACGACATTTCAACGGCCTACCTAGCACTGTCAAAGAAAGACACCTGTGTTTTGGTTTTAGAGAAGCTCAAGTTAGCGGCGGCCGGTGTGAAAATGAGTGACAAGTTTAATGAGCAGCTTTCTTCCTGGAGTGACATGGTGTCCCAAGAATACGGCATAGCTCATCATACCGAACATGGTGTAGTGCACCTTTGGAACCCAAATTAATGACAGTTGAAACAGTTAAGCATTTAGATATAAACCCTGCCATCACCAAGGCGCTAGACTCACAAGGCATTTACCAACTTTCCCCTATACAGGCACAATCGCTCCCTGAGGCGTTGCAGGGGAAAGATGTGATAGGCCAAGCGCAGACGGGCAGCGGCAAGACTCTGTGCTTTGTAATTCCTGCCTTGCAGCACGTAGAAGTGAATGATTTTACCACGCAGGCTATCATACTTTGTCCTACCCGAGAGCTTGCTGATCAAGTGGCTCAGCAGTGCCGTTCGGCGGCTAAGAACATCGGTAATATTAAAGTGACCACGTTATGTGGTGGCCAGCCTATGGGGCCGCAGATTCAGTCACTGAAACATAGCCCGCACATCATTGTGGGCACGCCGGGTCGCGTAATGGACCATGTGGAAAAGCGTCGAATTGACCTAAGTAACGTAAAGTTGCGTGTCCTCGATGAAGCCGATCGCATGTTAGATATGGGCTTTGAAGACGATTTACGCATTATTTTCGGTCAAACGCCAAAACAAGTGCAAACCCTATTGTTTTCTGCAACCTTTACGGAACAAATTGAGCGTGTAGCCAAGCAGTACCTGCACAACCCGGTAACCTGTAAAGTTGAGTCTCAAGACAGTAAACCCGCTATCACCCAATTGGGCTACAACGTGCTCCCGCACACACGCACTCAGGCGCTTAAAGCGGTACTTACCCACTACCAACCTAAAAATGCCATTGTATTTTGTAACCGCAAGGTTCAGGTAAATGAAGTGGTTGAGGAGCTTATCGAAGATGGCTTTAGCGCAGCTGGACTTCAGGGGGACTTGGAACAGCATCAACGCACATCGGTGCTAATGCAGTTCGCCAGCGATGCGCTACAAGTACTTGTTGCCACCGATGTAGCTGCGCGAGGGCTGGATATTGATGATGTTGCCTGCGTAATTAATTATACGGTAAGTGAAGAGCCGGAAACCCATATTCACCGCATTGGTCGCACGGCGCGAGCAGGCGCACAGGGCATGGCGGTAACGCTAGTCAGCGATGACGAAGAGCACTTCTTGCGAAAAATAGAAGTATTGCAAGAAAGCGATATTCCACTTAAAGGCGCACAAAGCCTGCGTTTTCATAAAAACAAAATTACTCAGCCTGAATTTACCTGTATTTCACTAAGCGCGGGTAAAAAAGAAAAGCTTCGCCCAGGCGATCTGGTGGGTGCACTTACCAAAGATGCGGGCATTCCTGGCGACGACTTGGGCAAAATTAAAGTTCAGAACAGCATGAGTTTTGTCGCAGTGAAAACGCGAAGCGTGAAAAAAGCCATGGCGCACTTTAGAGAAGGTAAGATTAAAGGAAAGCGTATTAGAGCCCGAAAGCTTTAATATGCGCTCTTAGATCTAAGTACTGACGTTATTCAATGGAAGGTGAGTGTGGTCGCTGAAACTGACTTGAGCGTGATACTGAAAAATCTGAATCCTGTGGCGAGTAGTGAAAATTACGTTTTTACTACCTTGCCTGCTGACAGATTAACTAGTGCGTTAATTTCAGTAGCTAAGGGGATGTTTCAAGAACGCGAGGGCACCACCCTTATTCTTCCGGTTGCCGCAGCCGAGAAAGCTAATCTGCAATTTGAAGGTTATTACCGCTGTATAACCTGTGAAGTGCATTCTAGTTTGGAAGCGGTAGGCATGACTGCAGCTATGTCCACCGCGCTGGGTAAGGCAGGAATTAGCGCCAACGTGGTGGCCGCTTATTATCACGACCATATTTTCGTGCCAGCTGAAAAAGCCGACTTGGCGATAGACGTTTTAACGTCGTTGTCTAACTAGGTCTGACCAATCTCTTCCTGCCTATTCTCTTTTCTCAAAAAACCATCAACCAGCCCCATGGTTAAGCAATATTGGGCACCATAGTAAGTTGTCATTACCCAAATGGTAGACAGTGGAAGCGGGGTTTTGAAAACCGACTGGGCGAGAATGGCATCTGATATCACAAAAAATAACGCACCGGTTACGATTAGCTTGGTTTGAGCCAACCACACTGCGGTTAAACCCATCAGTGTGATTACGCTAATATAGGCGACTACAGGGTAAAATAAGGCTTTCGACGCTGGCAGAATGTGCACTGCCATCATTACGGCAAAGCTAACCATAATAATACTAATGAACCACTTTGGTTTGCGTGAAATGATATGGTCGCCGGGCGTTTCTTGTAGGCGGCGATGCAGCAACGCAAAACACATAGCATACGTTAAATGGGCAACAAAAAAGCACGCCAAGCCGGTAATAAAACTATCAGCAAAGGGCAAGGCCAGACTAACATCTCCGGCAAGACTAAAAAGTAACGCCGCCAACACCATGTATCGCGGCATGGCGCTAAGTTTTGTATAGGCGAAAACTGCCAGTACCACAATAGGCAGGGCTTTGGGTAAGAATTGCGCCACGTAGGGGGTAAGCGGCAGCGTCGCCAGGTAAATCAACGCTAAGCTGCTAAAGACAATAGTTGTTCTTACATTCATATTTAGCCTTTTTGAAACTGCTCGGTCATACACTTCAACACGACAAAAAAAGCCCCAGTTTGGTGAAGCAAACATGGGGCTTTAGCTATCGAATTTTATATGCGCTATTCAATGTGCGCGAATTACCAAATTTTCACGCGTTCTTCTGGTGGTAAATACAACGCATCTTCTTCGGTCACGTTAAACGCTTCGTAGAATTCAGGTACGTTGCGAACAGCACCGTTAGTGCGGAACTTCGTAGGTGAATGGGTATCGGTTTGTACTTGG
>Ga0207913_1000181_pt1 | contig 16439 bp, 9 predicted proteins | sample DeeseametaMP2913_FD_184168 | JGI IMG/M metagenome (GOLD analysis project Ga0207913, IMG submission 184168) | Marine microbial communities from the Deep Atlantic Ocean - MP2913 (SPAdes) | ecosystem: Environmental > Aquatic > Marine > Oceanic | place: West of Santa Cruz de la Palma, Atlantic Ocean...
ACCCTGTTCATCCGTGGCAAAGCACAGATCCTCGGGGCGTCTACTGACCTGACGTGGGAACGCACCTTCATTCATCCCCGCGACAAACGTGACCTTGAACGGGACGGTTCGTCCAGGTTCAAGACCCATCACAACCACACCATCAAGCATGAACTGTCCCTTGCGAACCTCGACATCGGCGAGCAATTCAAGAGCAGTTTCGTAAGCAACACGGTAGCTTATAGGATCTCCTGTGAGGTCAAGTTCTGCCATCTTTGCCATGAGTTGTCGGCTTGTGTGTAGCAATAACTCATCTTCAGGTTCTTGCTGACAGAGATACGTCGAGATCATCCTACAGAAGAAGTCGGACCACTTGCTTAACGACATCCTCGCCTGGCGACAGAACCTCGCATCCTTGATCAATGACCTGGCCATCACTACCAGTCGCCCCGCGCTGACAAGCTGACTTTGCCCATATTCGTAGGGCAAATAATGTGCGCCTTCAATGGAGTAGACCCGTCGATCCTGGGCGGCGCGACCTGTCATGAACGCACCAAGACACAGCCTGCGAAGCCCTTGGTCCCAGTGAAATAGTTCGCCTTTGATGTAGGTGTCAGCATGATCGCGTTTGTCTGCGCCGTGCAAAATCTTGAGATCATCACACCACCTGAGCCACTCCTCTGCGTCAAGGTGTGAGAACTGACCCACCAGATTGGGGTGTGTCAGGAGGCGCAATAATTCATGTCGTCTAAACTGTCCAAATGGGAGTCCAAGCAACATGTGCACCGCTTCCATGGCACGGCTCCAACTCTTGGCGGGCATGTCTACCATGTTGTAGGCGAGGTGTCGTGTTGCGGGGAAAATAGACTTGATATGTGTTTGATATACATCGCGATTTTCTTCTGGAAGAAGCACTGCGATTTCATTGAGTCGTATCAACTCTACATCTGGATTTTGCTGATGGTCGCGCTCGTTTTCATCAATGATCCTCCATATTTCACTGGCGATGACCTCGACTTCACGACGAATGTTTGCCGCCGCAAGAACCTGGACAGAGGGGCGACTTGCTTCGTTGTCCGAGATGTTCAGGAGGGCAGATTGAGGTGAGCGCTCCATGTTAAAGATGTCACTCCTGAGACGACTCAACATGGAGTCTTCCTCGGTGGTGCTTTCATCAAAAAGGTCCTGACGTTGTGCACCAGGTAACTCTTCAAATACTCTCAGGTGTAAGCCTCCTGCATAACCCCATGTACGTAAGAGAAAGGGGACATGGTCTTCTTCGCTCCAGAAGCTATCATCGCCCTGATATTCGAGTGTTCCGCCATAAACAGGCGCACTTGAGAACCCCATGTTGGTGCCCTCTGCGACGGCAAGGGCTTCTTCCTGCGCGTGCATTCTGCCAAAACGCAGGTCGTGCCAGAACGCCTGACTTGGATTGTAGAGGTAGCAAAAGAGAACTAACCGTGTGCCCAGAGCATCAAATAACTCGTAGTGTGCGCGCAAGGTGGAGTGGGGGAGAAAGATGTGTAAGACCCTGTCAAATTTGCCTTTTCCTTTGCGGATAGCCTGTGATGCTTCATATGGCGTCCAGATGGTTCCATGGGTCTTGAGCGCTGCTCGCCAGAGGATGCTTTGCCAGCGCTCCACGGATTCGCCGCTGCTCTGGGAGTAAAACGTCTCGTCACGACTCCAACCATCAAGCACTTCGGGGCGCTGACGAGTATACCCTTCAAAGATCTCACCCAGTTGTGCAGCCAGCTGAAAGCGGCGACGCTCAAGTACATCGCGCTCCACATCGTCGTGTTTTGATGCTTCAAGGCGTTCTCGCCCACCAAGATAACGCAACGTGGCGCTCATTTCGGGCAAAAGTAACAGCTCCTCATCACGTAATGCGACCTCAAAGCGAGCCCGTAGTGTGCGATGGTTTGCCAGTGAACCAATGTCCAGCGCGCTGGCGATGATGTCCTCCAACTCCTGGAAATCAAAGTTGGTCATCATTCCATGTTGACGCGCGATCTCAAGTTTAAGCCAGCTCGCGATGCGCTGATCCGGGACGATCACTCGGGCCGTGGAGAAGGGCCCTTTGGGGTCCAGAGTGCGCACGGCACTGACCTGGTTGGTGAGCTGTTCCACAAGGCGTTTGGGTTGATTTGAGTGAAAGACTTGGATCATTTCTTGGTTTTTAAGTTGTTGTGTTTGTTTGTGTTTTTGTGATGTTTTTGTGGTCCTGTACAGGACAGTAAAAACCTGTCACATGGAACGTCCCATCAAAGCATACGGAGGGGTGTTGTGCAAGTAGATCATTCTGAACTTATGATCAGGTGTTTCCCTCCTGTTTTTGATACGATGTGCTCATGTTATCGCACCATGAAGACATGGCGTTGTCTGATGTGCGTATTTTGTTTGGAATTTCACATGAACGATTCGTTTGGATAGACTTAACATTCAGAAATTAAACAAAAAAGAAATTATGACTTTTCATTTTTAATCCTTCCATATAAGAACGCTCTTCAAAGCCCTCCCGTTGGATGTTTGTGAGGTGATTTCAAGCCATTGAAAGCTTCTCATCACACCTTCCTTGCTCTGGTTTTGGAGCACGTCTCAGGATGGGCGAATAATGACAGTTCCAGTGACTGTAAATAATGTTGTTATGTTTCCAAAGACCTTTTGCACAATGAGTTATAATCACGCAGTGCACAGTACAAAAAGGTCGCTATAGAGGTCAGCCATGAAGAAAAATACACACACAATGAACCCTTTCCATATGGGGTTGTTAGCGCTCCTTGTCTCGTTTTGTGCGCTTCCTATTCAGAATGCAGAAGCCCAGGTAGTTCGCGATTTTAGTGAGCGCTATCAGACAAACGACACGGGTGCGGTGCGTATGATCGGGAACACGGTGGTCTCCTGTACCTCCACGTTTAGCCCTACAAACTGTACGGATGCGCGTAATGGTACGCTCTCTACGGACCTCAATAACAACGAACACTTCATGTCGTTTGTCGATGTGGATACCTCGACAAGCACCTTCAACTCATCAAGCGCCACAGCATCTTTGCCTGCCAACATTGAGGTCCTCTTTGCTGGGCTCTACTGGGGCGGTGAAACAGGTGGTTTTGCTGGTTCGGGTGTGGTCGCTCCTGATGACGCGATCAAGGATGAGGTCAAGCTCAGAACACCAAGCTCCTCGGCTTATCAGGACATCACCGCAAACTCCTGTGATGAGACCGTGACAGGCTCCGAGTTTGGCGTCTATTACAGCTGTTTTGCAGACATTACATCACTGGTACCCTCCACAGGTTCGGGTGCGTACACCGTGGCAAATATCCAGACTTCTCAAGGGTATAACTCCAATGGTGGCTGGGGCATCGTCTTTGTTTACCGCGATCTGAATGAGCCTTTGCGAAACCTTGTCGTGTATGATGGATTTGCTGCGGTGACCACCGCATCTACATCGTCCTCACAGGTGACCATTGATGTGTCTGGCTTCACCACTCCTGCCACAGGGAACGTGTCCACAAACATCGGTATCATCTCTTATGAAGGTGACATGCTCGCGACCAACGCTCGTGCGCTGCTTAACAGCACCTACATCAGTGATGTGGTGAACCCCTCAAACAACATCTTTAACTCCACTGTCTCACAGTTTGGTCAGCTCGCTACAAACGCCAACCCTTCATGGCGTAACAAGTTCGGCTTTGATGTCGACATGTTTGACCTCCCTGGATTGCTTGGTAACAACGTCAGCAACGCGAGCATCACACTTGAGACCGATGGTGACTTCTATTATCCCGCCGTTGTCAGCTTCGCCACAGAGCTTTATGCGCCTGATGTCTATATGACGCTCGAGGTCATTGACCTGAACGGCGGAGAGGTCGAGCCCACAGACGTGCTCGAATACCGATTCTTCGTGGAAAACCTCGGTATTGACCCTGCTGATGATGTTGTCATTTCCAACGTGATCCCTACAGGTACAACCTATCAGATGGGCTCCATGATGGTGGATGCATCCACACAGACCGATGCCGACGATGGTGACCTTGGTACACTTCTTACAGGTCCTGCCCGCGTGCGTTTCCACCTTGGAAATGGTGCCAACTCGACATCTGGTGGTTCTCTGCTTCAGAATCAGTCTGCACGTGCTACCTACCGTGTGGTGGTTAACAGTGACCTCATGGCAGGCGAGCAGATCTCAAACCAGGGCCTTGTCGATTTCGTGGGTCGTACTTTGAATAATCCCATCACGCGTATTAGTGATGATGCAAACTCCACAGGTGGCGGAGCAACGGTGGTGATCATCGACTCCATTCCTCCTGATGTGGATATCCTCGCACCAGGTTCTGGAAGCGTGCTCGCCGAGCGCCGCCCCGAGATCTCAGGTACAGCAGAGCCAGGTAGCTCGGTGACGCTTCGACTTGATAACGGTCAGCAGGTCTCTGTCACTGTGGATAACAATGGTGATTGGTCCTACACCCCTACATCTGATCTTCAGGATGGTAACCACTCCGTGGTCGTGATTGCGACAGACAAGGCAGGGAACACCGCTCAGGATAATACCTCCTTTGAGGTTGACCTTACCGCACCTTCGCTCTCACTTGATACTCCTCAAGATGGCGTGATTATTAATGATTTGAGGCCTGTGATTTCGGGAACCTCCGATCCCAACACCGATGTGGATGTCTATGTTGACGGTGTCCAGGTCGCTACCGTGACCACAGATGCTAATGGTGACTGGAGCTGGCAGCCTTCTTCAAACCTTGCTGCTGGTCCTCATAGTGTGCAGGCTGAAACCTCGGATAATGTGGGTAACACCTCCACCGTGACGGGTAGCTTCTCCATTGATGTTACGCCTCCAAATATTGCCATTTCATCGCCCGTAAACAGCAGTATTATCACCGATCGTACTCCTGCAATCATTGGTACTGCCGAGGCCAATGTCACCCTGACCTTGCGTATTGATGGTGGTGCTCCCATTAACTTTGTGGTGCCCAACACGGGCTCCTGGATGCACATCCCCACAAACCCACTCGCAGATGGTCCTCACGTGGTCACCGCTGAGGTCGTGGATCGTGCTGGAAACGATGCTGATGCAGCGACGTCCTTTACGGTGGATACCACACCTCCAGGTATCGCGATTGGTTCCCCTGCATCGGGTTCAAACACCATGAGTCAGCGCCCTGTGATCTCGGGGACCTCCGAGCCAGGTCAAACCGTGGAGATCTTCATTGATGGCCAGCTTGTGGGCACTGTGATGGCAGATGGCGCAGGGAACTGGTCCTACACCCCCAACAGCGATCTTGGTGATGGCGCGCACTCTGTGACAGCGCGTGTGACAGACCCTGTGGGTAACAGCGCTGATGCCAATACAAGCTTTGAAATCGAGCCTGCGATTGTGGCGACTGTGGACATCACAGAGCCTGCAAATGGCGACTCGCTTATGACAACCAAGCCCACCATTCGAGGCACTGCAAATCCTGGTTCAACGGTCTCAATTTCGATTGATGGCAAGGAGCCTGTCACTGTCACTGCGGATGAGAATGGTAACTGGGAGTACACACCAGGCTCTCCGCTTGCTAACGGTTCACACTCCGTGACTGCTCGCGTGGATGATGTCGAGGACACCGTGTCGTTCAACATCGATCTTGCGCCTCCCACGCTCACGATCTCTTCTCCAATGCAGTCCGAGCAAACGATGAACGTCCGTCCTGAAATCACAGGTACGGCTGATCCTGGCGCGACTGTCTCTGTCTCCATTGATGGTGGTGATATTGTGGATGTTGTCGCTGATGAGCAGGGCAACTGGTCCTACACGCCTGAGGAAGATCTTTCGGCTGGTATTCACACGGTCGTGGTTCGTACAGAAGGAGAGGGCAACCAGATCGCCATGGACTCTGTTACATTTGAGGTCATCTCCGATGTGGTCGAAATGCCTGATATGGGTATGGGCTCCGAAGATATGGGTGGCATGGATGTCGACATGGGCTCTGTAGATATGGGAATGGGTTCCGAGGATATGGGTGGTGAAGTTGTGGTCATTACAGATGAGGCGACGTACTCCATGTCTGGCTCTGGTGGCTGTCAACAATCCCCTGGCGATGTTCCTCCTGCTGGTCCGCTTGCTATTTTTGCCATGGCATTTGGTCTGTTGAGGCGTAGGAATCGCAAGTAATGAAATGCTGTTAATCGTTTCATGAAAAACGGACGAGGCCCGCGCTTTTAAGCGCGGGCCTCGTCCGTTTTTCATGAAACTATTGCATGTGATAAGATGTCTGCTGTGTGAACCCAGAGCCAGGAGCCAACACATGAAAGCCATAGGGATCGTGATAAGTGTAGTGATAACGCTGAGTAGCTGTGCTCACACGCCTCATAAGGACGAGGTTGCAGTCACAACACAAGCAGATGATGACATCATTATGGATGCGTTTGTTGGTCTGCCCATGCCCACATCTCCTCATATGCAAGCGGCAACACTGGCCATAAAACAACTTGAGGAGAACGACTCTGAACTCTCCAATCATGTTCACCTTCACGCACTTTATATTCATGCGCTCAAGGTCTCTGGCGATACACAGCTTGCGTTAAACTACACTCGCCAAGTCAAGCATGTGAAGGGCTCCGAGTGGTCAGCACGGCTTCAAAAAGAGCTTGAAAAACCGTACTTTGCTACGTGGGAGTCGACGGGGGAACTGGATGAAAAACGCGTAGCCCTGCGGCCCTTGTTTGACCCTGTGCTCTCTGCTGATCCTGTGCTCAGGGGGCTGATTTATCCTCCTGGCGCGTCGAATTTCGTGAAAGATGATCTTGCTTATCTGCTTGATGTTGCTGAAGATTCTGTGCGTTATGGGCGCTTTGGTGAAGCTGTGCAAGTCCTTGAGACTTATGATTCGCTATCTTATGAGGAGAGCTTTCATGTGCTTCATCCCACACATCGAAAGCGCTGGAGTAGTCTCATGGCGCGAGCTGGCGAACCTGAAAAAATCAGAGAAAGTATTCGTAAGGATTTTCCGCTGCTTCTTGATGCTCAGCGTGATGCAGGTTTGCGTTTCAAGGGACTTTTGCAGGGGTGCGAGACGCTCTCGACATATGCCTTTTATGAAGACGCCAGGCGCTTTTGTGACAGGGCGCTTCTGGTGAATAAAAAACACAACCTTGGTGAGATTGGTCAGGATCGCATCGTGGCGTTGAGCTTTCAGGTGTTGGTGTCTCTTGAACAGTGGGATGACGCGCAGAGTTTGCTGGCCACGCATTCAAGCTCTGTCTGGAAGCAACAACATGGCTTTGAGCTCTTCAAAACACGATTAATGCACAGCACATCACTTCAGGAGTTTGATGAGCTCGCAGCGTTTGCACGCGAGGAGTTGTCGTGGTTTGAGGAGACGATGGCGCTTCTTGCAAAACGCGCCCACCTCGTGGCGTCCAGTGATAAAAAAGACAGGACCGCCATGCGTGAGGTCGACAGCGCACTTCAAGCTCTTATTGAGAAGACGTCGGACAGTTGTTGTGGCCTCATGCAACAGGATGTGAAAGAGAGCTCCGAGGACCTGATTACAATGCAGGTGGAGTTACTTTACTGGGCTCAAAAAGCTCAGATAAAAGATGACACACGTCTTGGTAAGGCAAGCTTACAGAATATGTGGATTGAGCAAGGCACGGATTGGGAGCTCGCCATGTTGCGATTTTACCAATACATACGGTTTGCTGACGCAGAGCAAAGTACACATCAGGTTCCCGACGAGCTGGTCTCCGAGCTACTGGGCTTGGCTAAACACTGGCGTTACTGTCCAGCAGCCATGAAAGAGGTCTTTCATCGCTATTTTGTAAAGTCTCCCGAGGTTTTGCTGGCGCTCACAACACGTATGAAAAGTAGGCAAGACGTCCTGGCTTTTCTGACTTCATTTGAGCAGAGCTCATTGCTTTCGGGCCTTTCATTCGAGCAATCCGAACGCTTTTTGAACGCCTTGAATGTGCTTGAATCAAGCAATGATATGGCGAGGGAGGTGATGTTACTGAGAGCGCTATTGAGCGATTTGCCGAATTATGAGTATGCAGATAAGTATCTGGATTCACAGGTGCTTTCGTTGAGTGCTTCTGTGCCGATTCAGAAGCTCAAAACCTCTGAGTTTACCGCCATGTGGTCTGCCTGGGGGCACCGTAAGATCATGCAAGGGTTCGAGTTTTCAACAATTTCCACGGATCTTGAGGCTGCACTTGGTCCCGAGCACTTGAAGGTGATCGCTCGCCAAATTCTTCAGATATTATCCGAGGAAGAGGTTCTACCATCAGGATTTACACCTTCAGACCTTCAGACGCTGGAGAGCTGGTTAGGGCTTGAGCGTGGTGGCCAGCGCGATGCACTCTTACATGCAAGAGTTGAGGTCTTGCGCGCTCGAACAGGGAACTGTCGCAAGGCGGGATCACTCAGTGTGACATTGTTTGAGGCGTTTCCTCCTGCGCTTGCTCCTATTCTTCAAGAATGTGCAGCCGCCATGCCCTCAAAGCAAGTGTATACCTTGCTGACTGTAGATCATGAGCCTCATAAACGCGCCTTACGTGAGATTTTTTATTTACTTGTGTATGAGTAAGTGATTCACCATGGCTTATAGGTTGTTCTTAGGTCTCGCTTGTGGGGTTCAAAGCATTCCAGAGAACGTAGAGTGGGGTAGCTTGAGAGGTCAATGCCGTCCTGTGGTAGAGACCGATCGCGAATGCCCTGAAGTTGCGCAGCGGCAGGGTGGGTACTTAAAAGATCCTCCCATTGATCCAGGTTCAGAGATGAAGAGAGCGTTATGTAGCGTACCGTGTCGGGTAGTCTGTTAAGTAGTGCTACGACGTCTGTATTATGACTGACTAACCCATGACAGATAACCTCGTTTAGCCTGGGGTATGCAGTCAGCCTCTCTTGTAAGATGTAGCCAAAGTCCTGAGAGGTAAAAAAGTCCAGATGAATCACCTCCAGGGAGCTACTCCAGAGGGTGGTGATGTGATCGGCGAAGCGTTCCATACGCTCTGGGGTAAGCCCCTTTTGATTGAATGCAAACGCAAATCTGAATTGTTGAAGTTCAGGGGCAAGTAGCTCTGCAAAGAGATCGATGACACGAAAGAGGTTTGTGTAGCTCAAGTTTTGGATGGTAAGCGTGTTGATGTGTTCAAGGTGCCTGGCTGGCAAGTCTTTGGCCAGTTGGATGAGAGCAGCTTTCGAGAGCAGCTTTTTGTCATAGTCCAGGATCAGGTGTCGCACAAAGCGTGGTACTCTTGATGTGAGTTTGGTGAGGCTGGCATCAAGCTGGAGAGTGCGCTCGGCGTCGTGAAATCGTCTGGATAATTCTTGATCAATATATGCACCATAACGCTCATCAAATGGGCCTTCCTGACCCTTGGCGCGGTTCATTCTGAGCAAGATATCTTCCATGACCACAGGCGCATCTTTTTGTGTGGTCTGAAGGTATTCACGGATTGAAGAGAAGACGTCATCGATGTGAAACATATAGGGCTCATCAATTGAAAAAAGAAATTCATGGGTGAACCTTGATAATATCAAGGTTCACCCATGAATTTCTTTTTATTTCAGATGCTTGGCGTGGTGTCTGAGGTGATCCTCAACGAATGTAGCGATGAAGTAGTAGCTGTGATCGTAACCTTCATGCATACGCAGGTTGAGTGGGTGTTCAGCAGCTTCGCATGCCTTGACGAGGTGTTCAGGCTGGAGTTGTCCTTCAAGGAAGGAGTCACTTGTGCCCTGATCGACAAGCAGTTCAAGTTTTTCAGTGGCCTGACTGACAAGCTCGCAGGTATCCCACTGTTTCCACTCTTCTTTATCGTCGCCAAGATAGGCGCCAAAAGCTTTCTCTCCCCATGGGACCTTGCAAGGGGCGACGATGGGGGAGAAGGCAGACACGCTCTGGAACATGCCAGGGTTTTTGAGCGCGATCATCAAGGCACCGTGACCACCCATGGAGTGTCCAAAGATGGAGCGCTTGGATGTGGTGTTGAAGGTGTCTTCAATGAGTTTGGGCAGTTCTTGCGTGATGTAGTCGTACATCTTGTAGTGCTTGGCCCAGGGCTCTTGAGTGGCGTTGATGTAAAAGCCAGCGCCTTGGCCGAGGTCATACGCATCATCGTTGGCGACATCGTCACCACGAGGGCTCGTATCTGGCGCGACAATGATCAGGCCAAGCTCACTGGCGACACGTTGTGCGCCCGCCTTGGTGGTGAAGTTTTGTTCGGTGCAGGTGAGACCACTAAGCCAGTAGACCACAGGGCAGGGTTTTGTACTCGCCTGGGGTGGCAGATAAACCGCCATTCGCATGGGACAGTTGAGCGTCTCGGAGGTGTGCTCCCAGATTTGTTGTTCGCCACCAAAGCTTGTGTACTGATCTACTTTTTGCATGATTCAAGTCCTTGAGAAAATTCGAGATTTGTGGAGTGTATTTGTATCTGTATGGCAACAAGGAGCAAAGATGCGCGCATCTTTGCTCCTTGTTGTATGCTTTCAAGTGATTGAAAACATTTGAAAAACAAAAGGGGGCGATTTTTTAACTTGTTAAAAAATCGCCCCCTTTTGTTTTTCTTAGAAGTGAATCACAGTACGAATGGATTTGCCTTCGTGCATGAGATCAAAGGCTTCGTTGATCTGCTCAAGAGGCAAGGTGTGTGTGATGAAGGGGTCGAGCTTGATGCGTCCTTTCATGGCGTCTTCGACCATGCCAGGAAGCTCGGTACGACCGCGCACACCACCGAACGCAGAGCCTTTCCAGACGCGGCCAGTGACGAGCTGGAACGGGCGAGTGCTGATGACTTCGCCTGCACCCGCGACGCCGATGATGATGCTTTCGCCCCAACCTTTGTGGCAGCACTCAAGCGCAGAACGCATGACGTCCACATTACCAATGCACTCAAAGCTGTAGTCCACGCCACCATCGGTGAGCTCCACGATGACTTCCTGAATGGGAGTATCGGGTGTGTCTTTGGGGTTGATGCAATCTGTGGCGCCGAACTCTTTGGCGAGCTCAAATTTGCCAGGGTTGATATCGACGGCGATGATGCGGCGAGCGCCAGCTTCCTTGGCAGCCATGACGCAGGCGAGGCCGATACCACCGAGGCCAAACACAGCGACGGTGTCGCCGGGGCGGACTTTGGCGGTGTTGTGGACTGCGCCGATGCCGGTGGTGACACCACAGCCAAGGAGACAGACCTTCTCGCTGGGAGCGTCCTGTGCGATCTTTGCAAGAGAGATCTCGGGGACGACGGTGTATTCACTAAATGTGCTGGTGCCCATGTAGTGATAGACGGGCTTGCCCTGGTAGGAGAAGCGGGTTGTGCCATCAGGCATCAGACCTTTGCCCTGTGTGGCGCGTACGGCCTGGCAGAGGTTGGTTTTTTGGGAGAGGCAGAACTTACACTGGCGGCACTCTGCGGTGTAAAGGGGGATGACCTTGTCGCCAGGCTTGAGGGAGGTGACACCAGCGCCAACTTCCACGACGATACCTGCGCCCTCGTGACCGAGGATGGAGGGGAAGACACCTTCGGAGTCTTTTCCGCTCAAGGTGTACGCGTCTGTGTGGCAGACACCTGTATGTGTGATCTGGACGAGGACTTCTCCTGCCTTGGGTCCTTCCACATCTACTTCGACGATTTCGAGGGGTTTATTGGCTTCAAATGCAACGGCTGCGCGGCTCTTCATACAAAATACTCCGATGAGACGATTAATAAATAAGTGAAGTATAAATAAATATATCCATCTCAGTTGAACTGAAATGGATACCATTTATCGTTGTTGAAGACATGATACAGACCAGGATCTATATTCGAAAGTCGAGATTGGAATTCACCAAAATTGAGCAGAATCAGGTATAAATTGTTCCGAAAAAAGCAGGATTAGGCAAGCCTCACTCATCTTCGTCGTCATCCCACTCCCAGATGGAGGGCAGCACTTCGACCTGAACAGTGGGGGTCTGTGTTGGATCTGCAAAGTCATTGGGGACGAGTTTCAAGGTCGGCACTTTTTTTGTGGGTTCTCTAAAGTGCTTGGTGTTGATGTAGGTTATCTTCTTATTATCATTAATACTATCAACAACTTCATTAAGTTGTTCAACTGCTTCCTGCGCCTGTTCAAGAAACGCCGCCGTCTCGTCTGAGACATCACAGGCTTCGCTGTCCATATCCAGTGAGAATGCCTGTGCTTGTTCTAGAAGTGAAGACGCTCGTTTTGAGAGTTCCGTGGCTTTGTTTACGAGAGTTTTTGTCTGATGTGTATCCATCGCGTGCCCTCCTTGGTGAGCTGTTATGATAAGGAGCAGACATGTGCATTCGTACACATCGGCACGATGGGAAACCAGTTTAGAGAAGTTGTTTGATAACTCACCGAATTGTTTTTTATTTTTCCTGTTTCAGGGCTGCCGACATGAAACTTTTTTGTTTTCGTTCTGGTCAAAGTATCTGATTTTAGGTATCCAAACGGGCGCGTTGAACGCGCATAAATCATGCGGAAGTGGTGGAATGGTAGACACGCTGGATTTAGGTTCCAGTGCCGCAAGGCGTGAAGGTTCAAGTCCTTTCTTCCGTACTCTGAATCAAAAAAAGCCGATCAATATCTTGATATTGTTCGGCTTTTTTTGTGATGTTTTTTCGCGATGTCAACGGGCCTAAAATCCAAAGGAAGGAAATCTAAAGTCCAATACCTTGAAGTCTGTGACCACGCGTGTGATTTCTCCCTCGGCGTTTTTACCAATGTAGGTCTGATAAAAACCTTCCCCAAACCCCGAGGAGAACGTCAAAATATTGCCCTTGCCCAGATGCTTATCAGAGAGGTTGCCAAAGCTTGTACCCTTTTGTTTAGCTTTGTGTTCCAGTCGATTAAGCGATTTTTCCAGTGTGTTTTGATCGCTATCATGGAAGATCTCCAGATAATCCAGGTAATGGTCCGCAGTCTTGGCGTCCATAAACGCACCAAGCGAGGAGATAATCGTGTACCCATGTTCATCCTTCGAGAACATCCCCACATCCTCGCTCGCTACTGTGGCAAGTGTCCATGAGCGTGCGTTCTCCTTCTTGAGGTGAATCGCAGCATAGGCGACTCGGGCCTCATCACGAAGCTCTGCGATCGTGAGATGTACGGGATATTCTCCTCGCGGCAGCTCGGTGACAAAAGGTTCTGTCGTGGGATGTATGACGGGGTCACATGCGACGAGCTGTCCTGTCGGCAAGATGAGTGGTCCGATAGACCGTGTATGGATGAGGATGTCATAACCTAGGGTTGAGACATATTCTCCATCTTTAAAGTCGCGATAAACTGAATAAATCATGGCGTGTGTGAGGAGCAAAAAGCTCACTCCAAAGAGGTGTGGAAGGGCGCGAGTATACGCCACAAAGCGGGTTAATTTAAATGAATTAACCCGCTTTTTATTCCGAAAAAAGAGGACGGGACCATGGCCCCGTCCTCTTTTTTGTTTCTGGTGTTACGCGTTTGAAGAGACCGCCAAAGAGACAAAGTCACTGACTTTGAGGCTAGCGCCGCCTACAAGAGCGCCATCAATGTCGGGCTGTGAGATCAGGTCTGAGATGTTGGCAGGTTTGACGCTACCACCATATTGAATGCGGACTTGCTGTGCGATTTCGTCGCCTGCAAGTTTGCTCAGGATGGAGCGAATAAACGCATGAACTTCCTGTGCCTGTTCGGGAGATGCGGTCTTGCCTGTACCGATGGCCCAGATGGGCTCGTAGGCGAGGACGAGGGCAGGGAGGTTCTTGTCATCAATACCCGCAAGTGCTGCGCGAACCTGAAACTCAATGCGGTCAAACGTCCTCTCTGCTTCGCGTTCTGCGAGTGTTTCACCAATGCAAATGATGGGTGTAAGGCCATGCGCGAGCGCGACTTTGGCCTTGTGATTCACGCCTGCATCGGTTTCACCAAAGTATTGACGTCGTTCACTGTGTCCGAGGATGACAAAGTCACAGCCAGCATCCTTGAGCATCTGTGCGGAGACTTCACCTGTGTAGGCACCCTTGGTAGGCACAGTGTGCATGTTCTGTGTCGCGACCTTGAGGTGTGTGAAGCCAGCGTCTTTGAGCGCTTTGGCAACAGGAGCAACAGCGAGCATGGCAGGAGCGACCACAAGGTCAACTCCGCCGAGTTCCTTGGTGTTCTGTGCGACGCCAGTGGCGAGCGCGACAGCGTCTTCAAGGAGCATGTTCATCTTCCAGTTTCCAGCAATGATGTGACGGCGCATTTGAAATCCTTTTGTTGTCAGATGTTTATGTGTCTTGGTTCTGGAGGTTCTTAGCCGAGATCAAACTCATGGTGTGCGCGAAGTGCTTCCACGCCAGGGAGTTTGCGTCCTTCTACAAATTCAAGGCTCGCACCACCACCTGTGGACACGTGTGTGATCTCTTCCTTGAGGCCAGCCTTTTGAATTGCGCTGGCGGAGTCGCCTCCACCCACAATGCTCTTGGCGTCACTCAATGCGATGGCTTGAGCGACAGCGAAGGTGCCTGCGGCAAATGCATCACGCTCAAAGACACCCATGGGGCCATTCCAGAATACGGTCTGTGCATCGGTGAGCACATTGGCGTAGAGGAGCTGTGTCTTGGGGCCGATATCAAGAGCCATCATGCCTTCAGGAATTGCTTCATCAGGTGTGGTGATTCCTTTTTCATCATCGAAGTTTTCGACGATGACATGGTCTACAGGGAGATGAACCTCGACCTTGGACTGAGTCGCACGTCTCAAGATGGCCTGCGCATCATCGAGCAAATCGTCTTCCACGCGAGACGCGCCAACTTCGACGCCCTTTGCCTTGAGGAAGGTGTAAGCCATGGCACCACCGATGACGAGACCCTGGACACGATCGACGAGGGAGAGCAGCACGCTGAGTTTATCGGAGACCTTGGCACCGCCCATCACTGCGATAAAGGGACGCTCGGGGCGGTCAAGGAGTTGACCAAGTTGTTCGAGTTCACGTTTGATGAGGTAGCCACCCACGCGCACCTTGGTCTTCTGGTCGAAGTGTTTGACCATGCCATAGGTTGAGGCGTGAGCACGGTGCGCTGTGCCAAATGCATCGTTGACGTACACATTTGCAAGGCTCGCGAGGCGTGCTGCAAACTCGGGGTCGTTCTTCTTTTCACCTGGATTAAATCGCAGGTTTTCCAACAGGATAATTTGTTTTTTGGGGTCGAGGTTCTCAAGCAAGAAGTCGACGTGTGAGTCCATCACATCCTCTGGAATGATGATCTCGTAGCCAAGCAGTTCACGCAAGCGCTCGCCGACAGGGAGCATGCTGTACTTTTCATTGAACTTGCCCTTGGGACGACCGAGGTGGCTGGCGAGGATAACCTTCGCGCCGCCGTCAATAGCGCGCTTGATGGTGGGGAGCGCGGCCTGGATGCGAGTGTCATCCGTGATGTTGCCGTCACTGTCGAGGGGGACGTTGAAGTCGCAGCGGATGAAGACGGTCTTCTCTGCCAAGGCGAGCTCATCGATAAAGTGGATTCCTGTGGTGTTCATGAGTGCAACTCGTCGGGAGGGGAGGGTAGATGTGTGAAAAGAGGAGGAAAGTGTTTCACGTGAAACATTTTCCTCCTCTTCTTCTTTGGGTTGCTTGAGTTTGAACTCAAGCGAAAGACTTAGCCGTTGATGACGCCATGGACGTGCTTCAAGGTGTCAATCATGCGGTTGGAGTAACCCCATTCGTTGTCGTACCATGTGAGGATCTTCACCAAGGATGGTCCAATGGTGGTGGTGATCTCAGCGTCGAACAAGGAGGAGTAAGGGATGGTCATCACATCGCTGGAGACGATGGGGTCTTCGGTGTAACCGAGGATGCCCTTGAGTGAGCCTTCGCTTGCTTCCTTCATGGCCGCGTTGATCTCTTCCACAGTGGCTTGTTTCTTGAGGTTAGCCACGAGGTCCACGCAGGAGACGTTGGGGGTAGGGACGCGTACGGCCATGCCATCAAGGCGGCCTTCAAGCTGAGGCAACACGCGAGTCACTGCGATGGCTGCGCCTGTGGATGTGGGGACGATGTTCTGTGCTGCTGCACGTGCGCGGCGGAAGTCACTGTGAGGTGCATCCAGGAGGCGCTGATCGTTGGTGTAGCTGTGGATGGTGGTCATCAAACCATGCTCAATGCCGAACACATCGTCGAGGACTTTGGCCACGGGGGCAAGGCAGTTGGTGGTGCAGCTTGCCACGTCGATGATGTCGTACTCGGCCTTGTAATCTTCATGGTTCACGCCCATCACGACGGTCATGTCGACGCCTTTACCTGGTGCGGAGATGAGCACTTTCTTTGCGCCTGCTTCAAGGTGCTTGGCTGCGTCTGCACGCTTTCTGAAAAAGCCTGTGCACTCAAGGACATAGTCAACGCCTTTTTCGCCCCACTTGAGGTTTGCTGGATCACGCTCGGAGGAGATCTCAATGACGTCGCCATCAATGATAATCTTGTTTCCCTCAACGCTCACTTCAC
>Ga0207913_1000185_pt1 | contig 16374 bp, 11 predicted proteins | sample DeeseametaMP2913_FD_184168 | JGI IMG/M metagenome (GOLD analysis project Ga0207913, IMG submission 184168) | Marine microbial communities from the Deep Atlantic Ocean - MP2913 (SPAdes) | ecosystem: Environmental > Aquatic > Marine > Oceanic | place: West of Santa Cruz de la Palma, Atlantic Ocean...
CTGTTGATTCCCGTGGGCACTCTCAGTGGCACCTGGCGAGTGGGCATCAACGATGTGAATAACGCCCCTGTGATGCATATTGATTTTGTGCACGATCAGGGCGCGACTACAGCTACCTGCGACTTCATCATGTATGAAGGTCTTGAGACCAACTTCGCTGAAAAAATCGGCAAGTGTAAGGATGCCTCCTTTGATGGCTCAAAGCTTACCTTCAAGTTCAACCCCACCGAACAGTGGGACTACAACATGACACTCACCACCACCACAATGGAGAACGAAGACACCTTCAAGGGCACAATCTCCGCCCCCAATGGTGACACGGTCGATACATGGGACGTTGTGATTACACGTCGCAAGTTTGATGCAAACGACGACGGCGTTCGTCCTCCTTCCGAGTAACTGACTGAAAAGTAAGTTGGAATTGTCAGAATTGTTAAAGTCGTCACCCCAGGGTGACGACTTTTTCTTTGTGTCAAACGACAAACCTCTCCGTATCAGGAGGGATGGTGAGAATGACTTCTGGCCGATTGTCATTCTTCCATCCATGACCACACAGGAAAGCTCCTGATGTACATGAAGAGAGCCCGCTGTTTCACAACAGCGGGCTCTCTTCAATTCATACATCCATCATAAATTTCAATACACATGAACCATCAAGTCATTCATTTATCATTCATTTCACATCCATGAATTCATTCAGCCAACAATTATGCATTCATTCATTCATTTATCCATTCAGTGTATTGCTCCAGAACCACATAACTCATCCATCCACTGATAGAGCATCTCCCGTCCTGGACATTTGACTTATACTACATATTACATGCCAAGAGATTTACACGTGAACGATAATTATTTTTATCTTTTAATCTCAATGTCTTATAATTGATGATTTTGTGTGAAGAACTATACCACAATGTAGGTGCATGTATCCTGTGGCATTGATAAATCAAAAGTGTGTCAAATATGACACGATTTTGTGCAATACAACTTGACTATTGGGTCAATTTTTTCATTTCTTCAATGAACAGGGTTCTCGATTCGAACAGATTGCATAAGAATTAAACCTTCGCCCCCTCAATTGTCGGTCATACATCGGGCAAGCCGCCAAGAAACCATCTGAACTTCTGTCGCCACAACTCGCCAAGCCTGACGCTGTAAAGGTCATGAGACACATTCAATGAGACGACATCCCGTGCGCGAACATCTGCACACACACGACCTGTGCGCCTCTTTTGATCAAACACCTCTTCATGTGTCCAGAACAGATAGAATCGCTTTGAGTACCACAGCGAAATGGGCGGAACTTCATGCTCCTGCTCAAGAGTGAACTCCACCTCCTGACTGTCCACCTCCATGGTGAGTCCAAGCTCCTTGAGCGGCAGATCATAGAGCGCGTCTGAACGAATCACCAGATCGACACAGGTCCGTGGTTGATAGCTCACCAGTGTGGCCTCATCAAAGATCAGGTCTGCATCAAGCTCATAGGGGACTTGCTCACGTTCAGAAAACTCCATCTGGTTCATGTTTTGTGAAGCCACAACAATCTTGTGGCCGCGTGTGCCGCCATCCCGTTTGCCCACAAAAATACCCTGCAAGGTGGCCTTGTCAGTCCCAACCTCGTTGTATGAGAGCGTCTTCTCATGCAACGGCTTGATCCTGTCACTGCCAATACGCCGCGTGACTGACCTGTACTCCAGGGCCTGCCTCACAGGGTTGCGGTAATGCACCGCGATACAACCTTGCGAGGTTATCAACAGGCACATCCATACGCACCAGGCAGCGCGCTTTGATTGTCGAGTTTCGTTGTGACAAGAGACTGTATGATATTTTAGCATAAACTTTGTAGGTCTGTTCTGATAGGTTGCCACGTACTATTGCCTACTGTGTCGAGCAAGAAGCTTGCTTTTGTGCAAGTCGTAACTCTTGAACACATGATCTCCACAACGTGACCTTACAGGGAGTTTGCCATGCTTACATCAATTCGTCTGATACAGTGCGTGCTCATCGCGCTCATTCTTGTATCATCGGCATGCCATAAGACACACAAGACCTCGACCTCTGGTAAGGCACTCTTACATCAGACAACATCAGACTCCTCCTCAAGCAAAGACAGGCGTAAGCTCTCTGAAATACCCAGTACCAAGATCGAGGAGGATTTTCCTGCACTTGACCTTGATCTGATGCAAAATCCGATGTTTACACGTGAGCGGGATCATATCCTTGTCAAAGGAGAGAGCAGTGATACATGGTATCTGTATAGATACCTTGTCACAAATGCCTATATGCTCTCAGAGTTGGGACAATCGATTTCGGATTATTCTGAAGTCAGTTTACTGGCCACGGGGTCCTACGACTCACAAGGGAGAATGACAGGCATCTGGACGATGTATGACAGGAGACCTGTGCCTGATGATCTCATCATTGAATATAAAGAAGGCCAACGTCATGGCATGGTCTCATCCCGCTATCTCAAAGGTTCTTATACGCAAGGTAAGAAGGATGGTGTCTGGATCAAGAAGGCAGGAAAGTGTTGGAGCAAGGATAACAAACACACCACAACCACCACGTATGACCATGGAAAGATCGTGTCAGCGCACTACTCCAGTGGTCAACCTCTTATTGAAGGTTCTTACACCGAAGATGGCAAGAAAGACGGCATATGGAGAGCCTTTCATGCCGATGGTACAGAGCACTTCATGCTACATTATAACGCAGGTGAGATTGTTGATGGTCAGTATGTGAGGCGAAACGCAGGGGGGAAACCCACCATAACATATGGTTATAATGGGGGGCGACAGAGTTTTTTCAAACGCACAGGGCTAGTCTATTACGCCAATCTCCTTACGATGGACTTCTTGCAGGTTAAAACAGTGTTTGCTGTGGATGATGAGAAGATCATCAAGCAAACAATAAGACATACACCATCAAACACTATGCTCTTCCTCATGGAGTATGACAAAAATCAAAAACCAAAGGATGGTTTCTACGAAGAGAAGTCCAAGGACTTCTCCTCACCTGAAATCTATACCCACAGAACGTACTCCTATAAGCACGGTATGTTGCAAGGCGTTTACAATGTCTTCTATCCTAATGGACAACAAAAGATATCGCTGATGCTTAAAGATGATGTGGTCATGGATGGCTCTTACAAGAGCTATTATGATGATGGCAGCGTCAGAGACTCATTCACAATCAAGGACGGCAAGTTGCATGGTTTGTATCAGGCTTTCCATGAGAACGGTACAACTCGCCGTGAAGTGATGTTCTCCAGAGGCTTCAAGACGGGTGAACAGAAAAAATGGACTCCGCGTGGTGTGCTCAGCGAAAAAAGCACCTACAGTGACGGTATCTTACAGGGGCCTCATGTCAGTTATTATGCTGACATTATCGTAGAGCAAGGTTCCTATGAGATGGGCCGGCGACAGGGCTACTGGCTGATTACAGACAAGAGCGTGGGTGAGAAATATCACGTCAAGTACCTTGATCACAGAATCGTCGATGGAATGTATACCATTGATGAACATACTGATATCCTTTACCAGAACGGCTTGCCTGTCACGCTGACCCGAAGAGGCCGCACCCTGCACGGCCAAAAAAATGTCACGGAAGTTACCACGTTTGGTGGGTGTTATGGCCCCATCCGCACTGTGATGACATATGAGAACGGTCAGGTTGCTCTCGATGAAGAACAAGATGGTACGATCAGGGGCAAATCACTTTCAATCAAGCGTTGGCGACCCGATGGGACACCCATACAACAATGAGAATGAGCAACCATCTCAACAGAGCCTCGACCCGGAGCATCCACTCCCATCCACACCACAGCCTCGACGTCGTGTGTGGATGCTGCTTGCCTTCCTTCTGATAACCTTTATCCTCCTCATCTTTCTTCATGAAGGCTTTACAGCGTTCCTGAAGCTCCTCATCATGCTCCTCATTCGACTTGTCATTCGTGTGCTTGATATCACCTTCAGGTTTTAAACTCTTTGATGGTTAATAAGTTTCAGTTATATCAATCACTTATGGATTAATTCATAACGTTATTTGAAGACCATTTTTATGCTCACTCAAAACGATATCCTTTACAAGGATCAGGACATCATCGTCATCAATAAACCCGCAGGTTTGTTGAGCCAAAAAAGCCTTGATCCAACCAGAAAATATGTTCTGCTTGAACTCAAACGCTTGCTGCAAGAACACTTCCCTGATGAATCAGATTACGTCGCGCTCCATCATCGCCTTGACAAGGACACCTCGGGAGTCATGGTGCTTGCCCGCTCAAAACGTGCAAATAAACCTCTGATGAACATGTTTAAACAACGCCTTGCCAGCAAGACATACCTTGCTCTTACTGCACCGTGTTCCCCCCTCCCCTCGTTTCCGTGCACGGTTGAAAACCACCTCGCGACACAGAAGAAACAAAAAGGCCAGCGAGGTCCACAACCCCAGATCGCCGTCCATTCAGGTGGTGATTATGCGTTGAGCAGTGTTGACCTGCTCGCCCAGCAGAAGAAACTTTGCCTCCTCCAGGTTGAGCCCAAAACAGGACGTCGACATCAGGTCCGTACACACCTTGCAAGCATCAGGCTCCCTATCCTTGGTGATCCTCTGTATGGCGGTCAGGCGCGCTACTACCATCAAGACATCTCCCGTGTCATGCTGCACGCCTATCAGCTCTCCTTTCCTCACCCCATCACCGAGGAACAGGTCACCTTCACGGCCCCCATCCCCGAGGACTTCCACGCTCTGGCCACACATTTTGAACTCACAATCCCAGAGGAAGTGTAATTATAAATGTGTGTAAGTTCTTATAAAATAAATAATTTTAAACAATAAAAATGAAGGATAAGATATGAAATGGGAAGATCAACGTAAAAGCTCCAATGTCGTGGATCAGCGTGGAGGTAAGGCCAAGGTCGCCCTCGGAGGTGGTGTGGGCACCATCGTCATCATTGTCGTCGCCCTCCTCCTTGGTGTTGATCCTGAGCCCTTGCTTGACGCTCAAAAACAGGTCTCACCTCAAACCTCATCTCCTCAATCAGGTGGTGACCCTGCTGCTGAACGCCCCGCCGAGGAGAACCGACGCGCTGAATTTGTCAAGGTCGTGCTCGCGACAACAGAAGATGTCTGGTCCAGCGAATTTAAGAAAATGAATAAGACCTACAAGGAACCCAAGCTTGTGCTTTTTACCGAGAGCGTCGCCTCGGCCTGTGGCCGAGCCTCCGCTTCGGTGGGGCCTTTCTATTGCCCCGCTGATCAGCAAGCCTACATTGACCTCTCTTTTTACGAGGATCTCGAAAAGAAACTCGGGGCCCCTGGAGACTTCGCTCAAGCCTACGTCATCGCCCACGAGATTGGACACCATGTCCAGAATCTCCTTGGTGCATCCACGCTCGTTCATAACAAGCAAAGAACCCTCAGCAAGACCGAGGGCAACAAGTGGAGCGTCGCACTTGAACTTCAGGCCGATTGCTACTCGGGCATCTGGGCCTACCATACGGACAAGGCAAAACAACTGCTTGAGAAAGGCGATCTTGAAGAAGCCCTCAATGCAGCCGCCTCCATCGGTGATGACACCCTCCAGAAACGCGCAGGTGCAACCGTGCGTCCTGAAACCTTTACCCACGGTTCATCAAAACAGCGCGTCGAATGGTTCACCACGGGCTTTAAAACAGGTAACCCACAGGATTGCGACACATTCAAGGCTCTTGGCCTTCAGTAAATAGCTCTCAAAACATATCAAGCCACAGACAAAAACGGGAGGGGCGAGTGTTTACTTAAGTAAACACTCGCCCCTCCCGTTTTTGTCTGTGGCTTCTTGTTCTTTCTTGTGGAGTATCGTAAGCTAAATATCCTGTTGTGTTGCGGAAATCATAAGGTTTTTCATGGGATTGAATTGTATTAGAGTCATGTCATGTGTGAGTGTGTTCATTGTATTCTCTGCGTGCCAAAACACAGAATCATCCAAACGCATAGACATGTCTGAAGATGTGTCACCACACATTGAAAAAGAATCCGAAGCACCACCTGTGGTGACATCAGATATGCCATCTGTGGATATGAAATTGGACATGAATCAGGCAGATCAACACACTGCCTTTGACTTAACACCCTCACCCGAACAAGCTGGTCTTGACGCGTTTGCTCAGATTCTGAAAGAAACCATTCAGAACACTAATTTTATGCAGGGTAAAGATGACGATGTGGATCACCTTGAGCCTGTGCCCTGTGTCTTTGAGACTACAGTTTCACCTGAATCATGTAAGGGCTTTGTGACAGGTACAAAGTTTCGCCTCTATTACGATACTCCAAAGAGTGTAAATCAGGTCTATGACCTCAACCTCGTCTGGTATGCTTCAAAAGAAGCTCGTGATGAAGCGCTTTGTCTTCGAGATCTCCATATTGCCACCTACGCAACGTATATGGGACTTGGTGAGTTCTATACTCTGTATGGTAAACATCCATACAAGGAGCTGTTACTGGGTGATAAGGGATACATCTTTCTTGAAGGACGACATCGCTTTGACGTCAACACCTTGCCCAAAATTATGATGGATTTTGAGTCGCTTCATACTCTTGATAACATCCCAACGACCTGTGACCCGGACACAAAAAAACTTATTCAATTACGCAGAAAAGCAGTGAGGAGGTTCGCTCATTACAAGGACCCATCCAAATCAGTGATCAAAAGATATCATAAAAACTTGGAGACGTTGGAAGGAGTACGCAGAATTCTTAGAATGAAGATACCAGGTTATGTTGAACCTAAAAAAACCGATACGTTATTCTGAGTTCGAAACGCTAGGTTCTGTTGACCTAAGCTCCGCGACGGGAGCTTAGGTAACAGAACCTCGAGCGCGATGGAGAAAACTCCTCCGGCCTGTCTTGTTTTATTTAAAAAACAAACTCTTACAGAGTTTTGATGTATGCAATCGTGTCAGCAACATCCTGATCGGAGAGCGTACCGCTAAATCCTGGCATGGAGCCCTTACCGTTCAGAATGACATCTGCGGTGGCTGCGTCGCCATGTTCCTTGGTCTCTTCAACGATGTCTATGTTTTGTGTACCACTCTTGCCATCTGAGCCATGACATACTGCGCAGTTGGAGTCGTATTTGCTCTGGCCCGCTGCGGAGTCGCCTGTCAAGGACGCGACATCCTCGGCTTCCTCATCGGGACCACATGCTGTGAGACCTACAAAAAGACACAGTGCAAGTGATTGAAACATAAGCTTTTTCAACATAATAAACTCGGTGTTGCTGTGCAGTTGGTGCACGTTCCTGATTGCTCAACATCATTGTTGCGTCACGCAGTTTAGCAAACTCAACCCTCGGATGCCAGAAACTCTTCAACCAGCATGCCCATCAACCTCATCAGCTCAATGCGCGCAAGCTCAGCGTCCAGTCTCGCGCTCACCACACGTAACCTCGCTTGCTTTAACCGCGTGATGGCCTGCGTGACCTGAAAGGATGTCACCTGCCCTGCATTAAAGCGCACCTGCTCCATCTCCACGCTCTTCTCGGAAGATTTCACCGCCACATCACCAAGCTCCACTCGCTGTCGTGCCACCTCCCAGTCTGTTTTGCTGGCCAAAATCTGTGCCCTGAGCTGTTGTTTTGCCGTCTCAAGGTCTGTCTCTGCACGCTCCACGCTCAACTGTGCACGGTCTGCCTGAGCTTTCAATCCCTCACGTACCAGAGGCAGCGAGACCCTGACGCCCACATAACCCACCACCGCTTCAAATCGGGCAAACTGGCTCAGCGCCGAGCCCACATTATCACCAATGCCGTTGACGCTCAGTGTGGCGATGGTCTGAAAGTCAGGCTTTGCCTCATTCTCTGCAAGATAGGCTTGCAACTTGGAGCGCAAAATACTCTGTGCTGCCTGACGTGCGGCTGGAGAATTCAAATACGCCTGCTCAAGAAGCGCGTTCTCGGCTGGAAGTGATGCCACATCGGGAAGCTCTGTGGTCGCCTCCCAGTAATGCCTCTCCTCAGTACCTCCCATGATCCTTGAAAGTTCAAGTTGTTGAGAGATAATCCTCCCCTTCAACGTCGCGACCTCTTCTTTTGCCTGCGCGATCTCGGCCTCCAATAGTACGAGGTCTGCTTGTGAGGCGACGCCCGCAGCTACACGTGTTTTGGTCAGCTCAAGCGACTCCTGCTGTTGCTCAATGGAAGATAACGTGACTTGCTGCTGCTGCTTCAAGTACCACAGCGTCCAGTAACTTGTCAGAATCTGACTGATCACGTTGTTGGCCTGAGCCTGCTCTTCAAGAGACGCGATTTCATAGGCGTACAGGGCATCGGTCAGGTTGCTCTCACCCACCTTCTTGCCAAAGCCACGCAACCAGGGTTGTGCAACCTCCATCGCGAGCTGGGTGCCATAGACCGTACCCAGGTTGCCGAGTACGACGGAGTCCTGAACAGCGCGCTCAAAGCTCAAACTTGCGCTCATGCTCGTGCCATAAGGCAAGGTGTACTGTAAGGCTGCATTACTTGAGAGCGTCTGTGTAGTGATGAACTGCGTGCCCAGAGGGCTTGCTTGCGCAGTTTGACCTGCTCTGTAACCTGCCTCCCCCGAAAAGGTCGGGACGTAGCGCTTTCTCTCAAGCGCGACCAACAAATCAGCGCGCTTCTTATCAATGACCACGGCGTGCAACACGGTATTCTCTCCCGATGCACGCTCAATGGCTTGCTTCACTGTTAACCCTTCCGAATCAACCTCGCCTTGCTCCTGAGCAAGCGCAGAACCAGACATCAAAAGCAGTGAAATGGATGACGTTAAAATTGTGGAAAATGTAAATAAATTCAATTTCTTATTCATGTCTTAATGCTTCAATCGGGTTAAGCTGAGCAGCCTTTCGTGCGGGGACAAATCCAAACACCACACCAATGAGTGCCGAGAATCCAAAGCTGGCAAAGATGGCCTCGGGTGATAATACAAAGGGAAGCTCCAGGAAGTGTGTTGCCAGACGCGTGCCGCCCACACCCAACGTGATGCCAATCACACCACCAAGCGCCGAGAGCATGCTCGCTTCAATCAGAAACTGCCACTGTACATCCTTGGCTGTCGCACCAATCGCCAGACGCACACCAATCTCTCGGGTACGCTCTGTGACCGAGACGAGCATGATGTTCATGATTCCGATACCACCGACAAGAAGGCTGATTGCGGCGATTGCGCCAAGCAATGCTGTGAGCGCAAAGGTGACCTGTTTCAACGCATTGGCGACTTCCTTCATGTCGTTAATCACAAAGTCGTCTTCCTCGCGATCGGCCAGTCCTCGTCGAGTACGAAGCAAGAGCTTGAGGCTCCTCTTTACGCTATCTGTCTTGGCCTCATCATCCACGGTGATCATGATGATGCTCACGCTATCTCGCCCGATAAACCTGCGCTGCACCGCCTTGAAGGGCATGATTACCGTGTCATCCTGATCTCGCCCAAAGCTCTCGCCCTTGGACTCCAACACGCCGATGACCTGACACGAGGTGCGGCCCATACGCATGGTGCTACCAAGAGGTTCGCGGTCCACATAAAGATCCTTGACCACGGTTTGACCAAGAATACATACCAGCGCGCCTCGGTTGACTTCGGCGCTGCTGAAGTTTCTGCCCGTGGCAAGTTTCCAGCCTCCGACGCTCAGAAAGTCCTCGTTTGAACCTGTGACTTCACCTGCTCTTGAGGCCGTCCCGTAACCAATGTTTGTGCTTACTGCATTGGTGCCTGCGACTGTGATGCCCTTGATGCCAGAACGGATTGCTTGCACATCATCCATGTCCAGATCTTCGGGCCACTTGCGACGTCCATCAAGACCTCGTTTTGAGCGCTCGGGACGCACCATCAGGAGGTTTGACCCGAGTGATGTGATGCTATCCGTGACGCTTTGACTGGCGGCCTGGCCAAGGTGAATCATTGCAATCACACTCCCCACACCGATGATAATACCCAGTGAGGTGAGCAAGCTCCTGACCTTGTTTCGTGCGATGGCGCTCATCGCCATGAGCATTGTATCCCAAAACATATCTATCTGTACCCCCCATCAGTTGCTAGCACCTCGGAGGGAGGTCCATCTTGCACAAGCTCACCGTCCACAAAGATCAGGACACGGTCCGCATGACTGGCTGTCTCGGGTTCGTGCGTGACCATCATGATCGTCAGGTTGCGCTCCTGGTTGAGTTCACGCATCAATCGCATGATCTCCTCACTGGTGGTGGTATCAAGGTTACCTGTGGGCTCATCGGCAAGAAGCAAGCGCGGTGAAGTCACCAGCGCACGTGCGATGGCGACGCGTTGTTGCTGTCCACCAGACAGTTGCGCAGGCGTATGATCAGCGCGTTCAAGTAGGCCCACATCCTTGAGTGACTGGAGCGCAAGACGCTTGCGGTCTCGAGCGCTTACACCCTTGTAAATTAAAGGTAATTCGACATTTCCTAACGCATCCGTACGCGCGATAAGGTTGAAGCTTTGAAAGACAAACCCGAGGTAATGTCGGCGTAACATGGCAAGTTCCTCGTGGCTGAGTTCTCCAACCTCGACGCCCGAGAACTGATAGGAGCCCTTGCTGGGTACATCAAGACAGCCAACAATGTTCATGCAGGTGGATTTGCCCGAGCCAGATGGTCCCATGACCGCCACAAATTCACCCTGATTGACGACAATATCCACTCCTCTTAGTGCATGTACACGCGTGTTTCCTTCGCCATAGACCTTGTGGATGCCCTCCATGCGAATAATAGGCGACGCCTGTACTTTCCTGGGGGCTTTGGTGTGATCCGTACTCATTTGCCCTCCTCTTTGTTCTGTTCGGGGGCCTTGTCCTGTGGTGGTTTTGGATCATCTGTGCCTGTGATCACAAGGTCACCTTCCTTGATGTCACCATCAAGAACCTCCATGTAGGATTCATCCGATCGACCCAGTTTCAGACCAATTTGCACAGGTTGATTATTGCGCAATACATAGACGGAGCTGCCCTTTTTCTCGGAGCGATCTCTACGAGGCGGTCCCAGACGAAATCCTGACTCTTCTTCCTGTGCAGGTTCAAACCACAGCGCTTCAAGAGGCACCCTGAGCACATTTTCTTTTGTACCCGTTTGGATCTCGGTGGTGGCTGTCATGCCTGGTCGCAGCAAATGCTCGGAGTTGTCCACGGAGAGCACGGTCTTGTAGGAGATGACGTTGTTGGTCTCTGTGGGAGAAAAGCTGACGCTTTTGACGGTGGCTTCGAAGGTTTGTGTAGGCCATGCATCCACAAGGAAGTTGGCTTTTTGACCTGTTTGCACGAGGCTAATATCTGCCTCGTTGATCAAGACATGAAGCTCCATTTTGGAGAGGTCCTCGGCGAGTATGAAGAGCTCAGGCGCCTGGAAAGAGGCCGCGACAGTGGTGCCTGGTTCGACATCACGTGAGAGCACAACACCATCAATAGGGCTTGTGATTGTGGCCTTTGCCATGTCCGCATCAAGTGCTTCAATGCTAGCCTGAACCCTGTTGACATCTGCATAGGCCGAGCTGAGGTCAGCCTTGGCGCGCGCAAGTTGAGCATCAAGTGTATCGAGGTCACTTTGTGGAGATGCGCCCTGTTGAACAAGGCTTTTGGTGCGCTTGATTGAGATATCAAGTTCTTCGATGGTAGCCTTGACACGTTTGACCGATGCACGCGCGCCCTGGAGCTGAGCCACGAGTTGAGCACGCTCATTTTTTGTTCTTGAAACATCAATCTTTGCAAGTACTTGTCCTGCTTTGACCTGATCGTTTTCTTCCACAAAAACTTCGGTGACCTGGCCCGAGATCTCTGCACCGATGGTGACCTGTCGACGGGGCTCAAGGTTGCCCGTGGAAGTGGCCTTGAGCGTGATATCACCACGGTCAAGCGCGGCTGTTTTGTACGAGGTCTTGACCTCATTGGACTGCCCTCCACGTACTGCGACAAAGGCAATAATTCCAAGGATAAACACCACGACAACCACCCACGGCCAGCGACGCTTCTTGGGCTTGATTGTGTTCAAAATATCTTCAGCTATATCTTCTGATTGAGCCACGCCAGTCATGCTCCATGCATTGTGGTTTGTACCGTTCTTGTCATTCAGGCTCCCTGGCGGTCGCCCTGCGAGTCTTACTCAACGTAGCGACTGGCGAGCCGAAATCAATTCACTGTAATAAATTGATACAATACATTTTGCGTGGTGTTGGTCAGGGGGCTGGGTAGAAAAGCAGAGCAAAAAAGCGCGACCTTGGCATTCGCCAAGGTCGCGCTTTTTTGCTCTGCTTTTCTACTCTTACGTTATGGATCGATACGATAGACCGCACCAGACTTCATATCTGTAAACCAGAGCTTACCCTTTGGACCAACTTCCAGACCAGCCAACGCACCTTCACCCAGTGGTGTTTGCAAGGCGCGTAATTTTTGTCCGTCCATGTCAAAGGCATGGATCATACCTGTGGCGTGGTCTCCTACGTACAGGGTATTTTCGTAAATGGCGAGTCCGCTTGGTTGTACCAAACCTTGATCGACGATGACTTCTGTCATTGCTGTGTCGTTCATGAAGCCGTAGCTCATCAGAGGTTCGTACACGGGTGTGAATGGCGAACCGAGCGTTCCCTGAGTGGTATCAAGTTTGATCAGGCGTGCATTTCCTGTGTCTACAACATAGAGGTGCTCATCTGCCTCGTGATACTCCATGTGACTTGGGACGTTTGCGACACGCGAGAGTTCGCCAGGCACATAACGCCAGATCTCTCCATCAGCATGGTCGTCAGCACCAGGGCCGTGGTCCATGTTGAAGTTGTAGCGGTCAATGGAGCCTGCATCACCGTTTAAAACCCAGTATACGTTGTCACGTTCGTGCGCGATACCCATGCACCATGGCGTGGCGTGTAGCATGTCCATGTGAGAGCCGTTGCCGCCTGAAGGGCGAGCGTAGATGTCAAGGTCTGTAGACCAGAGCGTGGGTCCGATGAAGTTTACATCATTGTCTTCAAAGTTGCCTGTCGCGGCTTCCGCACATGTAGCAAACATTTCACCTACACCCATGGCCATGGAGGTAGGTCTTCTCATGAAGTGCCACGCGTTGGCATCCATGCGTCGGTCTTCTCTTTGGAGCGGAGAGCCTGGCAAGGAGATGATCGTGGTCGAGCCCCACAATGAGTTACAACGTGCGCTACTTGGATTGGCCTCTGTGCATTCTCCAGAGACCTCAAACTCACGATGCAATACCCAAAGCTCATCACGTTCAGGATGAAAGCCGAGGTCGGTCGATTCGATAGGTGTGGGTGGCGTGTAAATGGTTGCGAAGTTAACGCTCTCAACACTGCCATCACCTGTGCCAATAAGTGTCGCCACGGGAGCGGCTTCGCACTCATGAGCGTCTACATTGCATTGAGGCAGGGCAGCGTCTACACAGTCTGCATCCGTGACACAACCTGCAACGCAGGCCCCAGTGGCAACCTCACATACAGGAGTAGGTGCTTCACAGTCTGTATCGGCCTCACATGTGAATGGCACGCAGGCTCCAGTGGCGACTTCACATACTTCGCCATCGTTCTGACAGTCAGCATCGGCGGCGCATCCTTCGGGCTCAGGGGCCACACATGCGTTGGTGGATGTGTCACATACAGTCTTTTCTTCGCCATCACAGTCTGAATCGTTGAGACAGCCAGCTTTGCACGTGAGCGTGCTCAGGTCACACACAGGACCTGTTGAACTGTCAGCACATTCGGCATCACGTGTACACTCTCCCGCAATAACAATGACATCATCATCGGATGATGATGGTTCGGTGCCACAACTTGTTAGCAAGCCTCCACACCACATCAGTGACGAGGCAAACAACACATACTTTTTGATCATGATCTCTCCAGAATTAAAGGACACCGAGTAAAGTATTCGGTCCATAAATGAAATGACGCCGCTGGATTAATGTGAGGAATAAAGTAATAAAGTACATCACATACACCACATGGCGTTCTTGCCACAGCACCATACACGGCTTTGTATCATTGTGGCAAATACCGCCTGAAATCATAAAGAATTGCAAATAGATACTGTTGAGATTCTTTGAGCATGTTAGCATGCGATATCATAGAGCTCACTGCTCTCGAGCACCATCAGAGTGATGAGTTTCAGTGAGAATCTAAAAGGTTATCCTTGTATGATTTCTGACGCATGACCTCCATGTTTATCCTAAAACGATAGTACTGGCGAAGAAATGGATCGATGGCTTTTGAAGACGCAAGGGTTTTCATCAAGGCGATATCAGGACAGGAATCCGTCCATTCGATCCAAGATATGAGAGCTGCCTTTTGAGTACGTTGACTCAATGCTTTCGCTACAATGTCCTCCTGCATGTAAGGGCTCAAATGCGAATAGATATATGCCCCATGATCCTCATAAACTTTAGAGCAGAGCGTGGTCACATCGAGTGACTTGAGTGAATGAGTCTGTGGCGAGGAAAGCCAGTCGATCAACACGGCATCGTTTTCATCGTGGCTCAAGGGGTCATAATCGATATCCACATGCTTTAGCTGCCTCATATTCGCGTGGTAGGCGAGCTTTCCAGCATGCTCTGGCAAGAGATGGGAAGACTTCAGTTTGAGGTAAACCAGGTTTCCTGAATTCAGGCTATCTGCGAGTTTTGAGAGGGTGTCACCAGAGAAGGACCCTTGTAGATGAAGCTCCTTGATGTGTCGAAGCCAGGAAACTTGGGAGAGGTGAGCCAGAGCAGCATCCGAAAGGTGCTTATCTTCAATGGTCAGGATCGCTGGATGCAGAGATGCCCGAGCTGCCACATCAAAAATCTGGCTCCAGTCATATGCAGTAGTCTCATCAGATGAACTGATCATCGATACATGGTTCACATGGTTGAACCAGGGCAAGGTAAACATCATTTTGTATCCCCTCGTGGTCCAGGGGTTGTGACTCAGATCGAGCCTACGTAGGAGAGGGTATGAGAGAGGGTGCGAACCTGTTGAAACGTCTTCACCCATAAAGAGGTTATAGGAGAGATCAAGCTCCCGAAGCTTCAACAGGAGCCTGGACTTGGCAAGGGCACCAAGACTCACATCCGTCAACTTATTATGGCTGAGATTGAGTATGCGCAGCCTTTTCCAGTCGACCTCTTCGATGAGCACCTTGAGCGCCTCATCATTGAGCCTGTTGTACGACAGATCGAGCTCCTCGACTTCGCCCAGTCCATGACGGGCAAACCATCGCAATCCATCCACGGATATGGCAGTTCCTCGCAAGGATAGTTTACGTAGAGCATGCATGTATGGATGCTCACAATGTTCAGGTTCATGCCAGTCCTCGGAATCAAGCAGCAAGTTCTTAGACAAATTAAGGTCCCGTACTCGAGAGAGCATACCTCGACACAAGAACCACGTCATGGCTCGTGCATCGATGGCGTTGTGCGACACATTGAATCGTTGCAGGGAAGAATCTACCTGCTCAGTATGCTTGGGATCGGGAAAATCTCTTCCACGCAGCGCATTGTACGACAAATTCAGCTCCTGCACCTGCGAGATAACGGCGCTTTTGGGGAGGGCGTGGAAAATCGAAGCGGTCAAGGAAGAGGAAGAAAATGACAGGGTTTCGATGTGATGAAGATCCTGGCGAGAGAATATGCCCTTGACCGCTTCATCTCCAAGTGAAGGGTGACTTACAGTAAGAGTCCTGATGCGTTCGATGTGAGCGTCGGACAGGAGGTTGAACGCGCCTTGAAGGCTGCATGGAGTGCCATACTGGGTTTGAGGATAGACGAGTCTTATATGTTCGAGGTGTCGTGACGCATTACGCGTAAGCAATGCCTCAATGAGCTTGTTGTCATGATGTTGTGAACATGCGGTGTCAGGGATATGTGCGCTCCTAAGGAGAAACGAAGTGAGCGACGGAGCCAGAGGCGAGTCCTTCAAAACACGAGCGAGCTCCTCGTGAGTGGCATCGCCCGAGATTTCAAGCGATTTGAGCTGATGGAAAAGCGGAGAGGACACATACTCTTGGAAGCCATTAGAGGGCTTGAGTATTATGACGTCAAGGTTCTCATCGCTCGGATCTCTCATCGTCTGTGAATACGCGATATCTCCTTCGAGCTTCAGAGAGGTGAGTTGGCCAAGATCATCCTGTTGGCTCAAAAACGAGAAAAGCATGTCGGAGCACTGCACGTGTACGTTGTGCTCAAGCACAAGCTTCGACACGTCTGATGATCTTAGAAAGGTGACTAATTTGGAAGGATGGATTTGTGTGCAGTTGGCAAGATAGAGTGTGTCCACATCGCGGATCCAATCTGTATCCCAGATGAAATCGTAATGAGCATCGTAAGTGAGGGGGATGGCTTGACCCCTATCCAAGTAAAGCCTCGTCTTCGATGCATCGAAC
>Ga0207913_1000188_pt1 | contig 16341 bp, 12 predicted proteins | sample DeeseametaMP2913_FD_184168 | JGI IMG/M metagenome (GOLD analysis project Ga0207913, IMG submission 184168) | Marine microbial communities from the Deep Atlantic Ocean - MP2913 (SPAdes) | ecosystem: Environmental > Aquatic > Marine > Oceanic | place: West of Santa Cruz de la Palma, Atlantic Ocean...
CCATAGCACCTGATAGGTGGTTGCAAGGAGGAGACCTGTACCAAGGGCGATCCCTCCAAGGATCATCATCTTACGATCGCCGATCTTCCTTGAGATCCTTCCTACCGCACCTCCCTGCACAAGAGATGCAAGCAGTCCCATGCTCGCAAAGATCATCCCCACCTGTCGCTCGTCGTACTGATAACGTGCGTTCATGTAATAGAAGAGTGTGGTTTCCATGATGGTCACTGCAATGGAGTAACCCACGAGAAACCTTGTGAGGTGCGCGACTTCCTTGCGCTCAAGAAACTGTGAGGGCTTGATGTCTGCGGCCTGTCCCTTGAAGAGTTCGCGGCGTTTCTTGCGCTCTTCAGAGGATCGGGTGGGTTCTTTTAACAGGATGGAGCCCACGATAAGTGCGATGATGTTAAGCGCGCTGGAGACAATAAAGGGGAGGCCCACGCCAAGTGCCCCTGGCGTGTCCGGGGCGAGGTAGCTGATCATGGCGCCAAGTGCAGGTCCAAATGTAAACCCAAGACCAAAGCCAATGCCGATGACAGCCATTCCCTTGCTGCGATCCTTGATCGGTGTGACGTCTGCGATATATGCCGATGCTGTGGCGACATTGCCCGAGAAGATGCCTGCACAGAAGCGGATCACAAACAAGGCGATCAGCGTGGGGCTAAATGCAGTCAGGAGATCAATGATGGATGCAAACAATAGCGTCAGCAGCAAGGTCTTCTTGCGCCCGATGCGATCGGAGAGGCTGCCCCATCGAGGGGCCATGATGAACTGTCCGAGCGCTTGCAGTGTAAACAGCAGTCCAACAGAGAGGCCAGTGCCTCCCATATCCTTGCATAGTGCAGGCAGGATAGGGATGGCGATGCCAAAGGCGGTCAGGTTGATGAACAGAACCAGGAAGATCCTCAGAAGAGGGCGGCTTTGGCCTGTGACGGGGGTATCTGTGGGGTGTTGTGTGGTCATTGCTCTACGGGGGTTGGAGTAAGGAACATCCAGTGGGATGTGTTCTATACTTGAATTGTCGCGTGATTCAAGTGCGCAATTCCCCTCAGTTCGTGTGCCACATTGCTCTTGAACTGTAGGTGTTTGGCAATTCTTGACAGCCTTGTTATGTGTGCTCATACTCTGATTTTGGTGTGTGCATGTCATGCATCATGAATCAAGGTATGAAACTTGTTTGTAAACCTGTCGCTCTGTTGTATATGGAACCTGATACATTCATATGCCCGAGCGGACATGTGATCTTAGGTTTGGATGTGTTTGCATCATTCAACCCATTTTACCGACACTTTTTGAGTATATAGGATATGATGGACGTTCCTGAATCCTCGACAGAACCTCCCCCTTCGTGTTGTACACACATCTCACCATGCATTCTCAGTGAATCATCGTTACCGTGTCGAGGTTTAAGGTGAGCATTGATTCAACTGTGTTATGGGAAGCCGCAGGTATTGTGGCGTGTTTGGTGGTGAGTGCGTTTTTCTCAAGTTCAGAGACAGCGCTTACGAGCTTGACCAGTCCTCAGGCTCACCAACTGATTGAAGAGAAGGGGGCAAACTCGCTGAAGCTCTGGGTGGAGAAGCCCATTCAAGTGCTTACGGCGATTTTGATTGGCAACAACATTGTCAACATTACTGCATCGGCTCTGGCCACGGACCTTGCGAACCGTTTGCTTAGCAACACCAGCGCGAGTGACTGGGCGATCCCTGCTGCGGTGGGTATCATGACATTCTTGCTCCTTACATTTGGAGAGATCACCCCCAAGGCGATCGCGACCAAGATGTACAAGGAGCTTGCACCAGGCATGATGACGGTGTTGAGGCTCTTTCATGTCCTCTTCAAGCCCTTCACTGTGGTCTTTGTCAAGATGACGCGCACCACCATGGTGTGGCTTGGTAATGATCCCAATGAGGCGACGCCTTTTGTGACCGCAGAGGACATCGAATACATGATCGACCTTGGCTCACGTGAAGGCACCTTCTCTGAAGATCGCGAGCGTATGCTTCGCTCCGTGTTTGAGTTCAATGACACCTCCGTGCGAGAGGTCATGGTGCCAAGGACGGATGCTGTGTTCCTGAGCGTGGATATGGATCTGCAAGAGATCGTGGATACCGTTGAGGGATGTGGTCACAGTAGGCTCCCTGTATATGAGGAGATGGTGGATAACATTGTTGGCATTTTTTATGTCAAGGATATCATCCGTCTGATCGGTCATAACAAGGATGCCGAGAACTTCGATCTTCGTGGTGTGGTGCGCAAGCCTTTCTTTGTGCCCGAGTCCAAGGGGATTGCAGATCTCTTTAGTGAGTTTCAGCACAGCCACATTCATATGGCGATCGTTGTCGACGAGTTCGGCGGTACGTCAGGTCTGATCACGTTGGAGGACATCATTGAAGAGTTCTTTGGTGAGATTCAGGATGAGTACGATCTTGAGCCCGAGCAAATTGTGCGGATCTCCGAGGAGGTGGTGAGGGCTGATGCTCGCGTCTCTATTTATGACATCGAACACTTCTTTGACGTCGAGTTCCCCGAGGATGGTGATTATGAGACGCTTGGAGGCTTTCTGATGACACAATCGGGTACGGTGCCTTCCTTGAATGATGAAATTCGCTGGAAGAGTCTCTTGTTCAAGGTTGTGGAAGCCGACGAGAAGAAGGTGATCTCTGTGGATATTGAGCAGGATTTGTCCTCATCAGAGCTTGGTCATGAAGAGAGCGAGAAGCAGCTTGTTGTCTAGATGATGGCTTGCCTGGTGCTCTGACGCTTGCCAGAAAAAGAATGCTTGAATGCATAAAATCAGGATGGACGACGTCTAGACTGTTGGAGGGCCTCCGGGCTCTCTTTTATGATGTGGCAAGCAAAAGATTTCCGTCTCATGTTGGGGCGTGTCTTGAAGGAGATAAAGATGAAGAAGTCAAAATTATATATGAGCTCGATCGCATTGCTTTGTGTGATGTGTGGTGTGTTGCTTCCCTCGGCGCTTGTCGCGCAGGATGCTGAGAAGAAGGAACTCTCTCCTGAGGCTGTCGCTCAGAAGATGCAATCCTTTTATGATACGACCGCCGATTTTCAGGCGTCGTTCAAGCAGGTTTATACTGACCTTGCAGCAGGAGAGTCCAAGAAGAGCTATGGCAAGGTGTATATCAAGAAGCCTGGCAAGATGCGTTGGGACTACTACAAGGAGAGCAAGGGCAAGCAAAAGCCCGAGAAGGCGATGGTCAGCGATGGCAAGGTCTTCTGGGTGTATGAGTATGAGTTCAAGCAGGTCTTCAAGGAGTGTCTCGCTTCAAGCAAGCTCCCCACGTCGGTGACCTTTTTGATGGGTGAGGGTAACCTCCTTGAGTCATTTGATGTCAGCTTTGAGAAGTCCTCCTCGGAGGCAAAGCCTGTGATCAAGCTTGTGCCCAAGAAGCCTACCTCTCAGTACAAGGAGCTTCACTTTGTGGTGGATGGCAAGACCTTCCAGGTGCTCAAGACCACCATCTTTGACCCTTATGGAAACACCAATGAGATCGTGTTTAGTAAGGTGAAGTTTGATCAGAACCTCCCTGATAAGGGCTTCTCGTTCAAGCCACCCAAGGATGCTCGTTTGCTTAACCCTCAGAAGGAGTGTCCTTGATGTCTGCCCTGACAAAGGATCAGCACGAAGGGAGCTTGCGTGATTCACGAAAGCTCCCTCGTACGTTGTGCCAACCTCCAGGAGGCACAAAGAGCTGTGGTGCATGCTGTGGGATGTATAACCAGCGCGATGAGTCTTCTCATGTGGCGCTGTTATCTCGCCTTGTGCAACGCACGCACGCTTACCTCAATGAGGTTGATATTCACGAGACTTCCACATTGCAGGATTTTCGACAACGCCACGAGCCTGCGCCCGAAATGAAGCTCCTTGATGGTCTGCCTAGCTGTCCATTTTTGGGGCTGCTTGATGCCGATGATACAAGGCTTCAGGGGGAAGAGCCTGTCGCATATGCATCGACATTACGTGTGGGTTGTATGGTCCACCCGTTTCAGAATGATGGAGTGGATGGTCGTGACTGTGGTGTGTATGACCGCTTTATTTGCGAGGACTATCTTTGTGCGGCGCATGATGTGATGCGTCATGAAGAGAAGTGGCTAGTGTTGACTGCGGTTAAGGATAGCTATCTGTATGGGCTCGTGGTGACAGACACACGTTTTGTGCGTGAGTTGTTTGAGTGCACCGCAGACCTTAACGGGATGTATCCACCTTTTCGCGTATTGACTCGTCTTGAATCAATAGAGGCGGCGAGCAGTTACTTTGAACTCAAGAGAGACTGGCCCTTTCGTGCTTCTGTGGATGGGATCTTTGGTCAAGTCGTGCCACTTCAGGATCTGGATACCGATCGGCGACCTGGTCCATCCGAGTCTCTTGGTGTTGAGCCTGATGAGACGGAGAGCATCTTGCGTTGTCTTGGGACGTCGGTCGATTCCCTTGAACAGTTGGAGCAGGCAAGGGCGCTTGTCCAGGAGAGGATTCAGGCCTTTGCTCGCGCCACTGAGCTTGAGGTCTAGCAGAAGGTTGACTCACTGATGGAATTTGCCCTCAATAGTCAGGACTTTGATCCTACCTGTGTGCTGGTCAGTGCATGGCTCATCGTCGCGTTCGCGCTGGGCGTCTGGTATCTGACCTCGTCGCGCTCTAATCATCCATGAAAGGATCGTCCTTCATCTGAGCTTCGATCTCGGATGAGGGGTGTTCCTTGCCTTGATTTATCCCCTCACAAAAGAGTCCTTCCTCGGTCCAGGTGTCCTTGCTCTGCATGACCTCTGGCCAGAATGGATATGCTCTGCACTGCCATGGTTTGACCTCATGGACTGTGCAGCGATCATCCTTGCCAAGGAGTGGACATGCCCCCTGTTCTGGAATGGGGATGGCCCACAGTCCTTCGTGCTCCTGTCTTATATGCGTCAGGGGGTTGGTGATGTGGTGTGTATCCATGTAGTTGATGATCTCTGCGAGCTCCTTGTCAGTGACGTAAACCTCGCCATGACGTTTGCAGCAAGCTCCGCATCCTGTACATTCAAAGCATATTTTTTGCTGGTCATACCACATGTGAATCCTCTCATCTTTGATTGACAGATAATTCTGTTGTTCTGTCTTTGAACACAGGCTATGACTGAGGGCAAGTTGAAAGTAGAAGGAGCCACAGGCTCCGCTCTACTTTGTGTTGGTGTGTGTTCTTGTGCTGTGAGGCGACCGTAAGGGAGTCGTTGAAGGCGACCGTAAGGGAGCTGGAAACACAAGAATGACAGTTCTTATAAAGTAGAGTCCTTGTATGTCAGATCCCAGTATTCATGTTGCAACAGAGTCCTCCCATGAGGAGGAGTTGCAAGAGACCCCAATTACATCTCGGCCTGGGTTGGTTCCCCTTTTTATCCTGTGTGTGTTGACGATGGGGGTGGGATTTTTCTTTGCCATGCAACGCAACTCATCGCTCTCGGATATTGAGGTGCGTCAGGATGATGCCAGGGCTGATACAGTGTGGTCTGCAAAGGTGGCGCTTGAGAAGGGTGCTCCGTTGGAGTTGTCTTCTGTGCCTGTATCTGTACAGCAAAGTTTGGATCATGCTGTGTGGGGGGAGTACAGATTTGAGCAGTACAACCAGATGACTTCGTCACAAGATGCACAGGCTGCGTCACAGGATGCCGTGCATACCACGCTCTCTTTTGGTGTTGACTGGAGAGAGTTCAAGTCAGGTGAGGGGCTACTTGGCATGATCAAGAACTCTCGCTTTCAGGTTGACTCGGGTAAGCAACATCTTAATGAGCAGTTGTTGCGTCAGGTGCAAGAACGCCTGAACAAGGTGACCATGACGGCCACCTATCACTCTGCTGGCGTAGTGGATCGTCTCTCTTTTGATGCAGATGTGCCTCCAATGATGGCACCTGTGTTGAAGCTTGTGGAGGGTGGTGTGGTGTTGCTATCAACATCGCTTCCTGACAAGCCCGTGTTGCCTGGTGCGTCGTGGACGTACTCTGTGCCACTTGCTGGAATGGAAGTGGATACGATGACGATGACAGGGCAGGTCGATGTGACCGCGACATTCAAGGGTGTGTTGCGCAAGGATGATGGGCAAGAGATTCAGATCATCTCGCAGGTGTTGACCGTGTCACTCAGTGGAGCAACGCGCGATGCCAAAGTTCCCGAACAAACGTATTCGTTAACAGGTCAGGGCCATGGGTTATTGCAGCTTGATGTTGAGAGCAAGCTACCTCTGGAGCATGGCATGGTGTTGGACACTGTGCTTGTTGTTGAGCCTGAAGGTGGTGAGAGCTTTACGCAATCAAGTAAGCTTCAGTTGTCGTATCGCCAGGGGCAGCAAGGTTCCTGATGAACATGTGTGTTAGCCTCTGCGCCAGAAGTCTGGGAGGAACAGGACCAGAATGGTCATGAACTCAAGTCGGCCAAGGATCATACAGAAGCTTAGGACCATCTTGCCCGAGGTGGGGATGAACGCGAAACTTTGTGTTGGACCAACTTTGGCCAGACCTGGCCCGATGTTAAAGAGGGTGGCTGCAACGCTGGTGACCGCTGAGACGATGTCGAGTCCAAGGTAGGTCATGTACAGACTAGCGCCGCCGAAGGTGATCATGGCAAGGGCAAAGAATCCCATGATGCCCGAGAGTACTTCGCGGGGAATAACCGAGCTTCCGATGCGAATGGCCATGACGCTCTGAGGTCGAAAGACCTTGTAGATCTCGGCGTAGATGACCTTGAAGACGACCATAAAACGAATGACCTTGATGCCACCTGCGGTGGAGCCCGCCATACCTCCTGAACACATCAGGAGCAGCAGGAGCAACTTTGAGAATGGGGGCCAGATGTCGAAGTCATCCGTGCCAAACCCTGTGGTGGTGATGACTCCAGCGACCTGAAAGAGTGAGTATCTCAGGCTATCAAAGACACTCTCATGTTTGGCATCAAGTCCCCTGATGTTCCAGGTGATGATGATGGTGACGATGGACACGACAAGCAGATAGACGTGAAGTTCCTTGTCCTTGAGAGCGCGCTTCCAGTTGCCACGAATCGCTTCAAAGTAGAGGCCAAAGTTGACGCCAGCAGCGATCATAAAGAAGGAGATCACAAAGTCGATGGCCGCCGAGTCAAACTCACCGACGCTTCCATTGCGCGTGGAGAAGCCACCTGTGGCCATGGTCGCAAATGAGTGCGTAATGGCCTCATGCATGGTCATGCCCAGTCCCCAGAGGATGATGGTTTCGACCACAGTAAACGCGACATAAATCCACCAGAGCGCAGCAGCAGTCTGTTTGATCTTGGGCTTGAGTCCTTCCGTAATAGGGCCTGGCACCTCAGATTTGAAGAGGAATTTGCCGCCCACGCCCAGTTGAGGAAAGATGGCCACGAACAACACAATGATGCCCATACCACCAAGCCAGTGTGTGAGTGTTCGCCACCAGTGGAGCGCATAGGAGTGCGTGGCGATCTCCGTCATCACCGTGGAGCCCGTGGTGGTGAACCCCGAGATGGTTTCAAAGTAAGCATCAGCGGGGTTTGTGAAGGCGCCATCAAACATGTAGGGGAGACCACCAAAGACGCCGAGCAAGAGCCAGCTGACGGCGACAAGAAAGATGGCATCTGCACGAAAGATGGGTCCTGTCGCGTGACGTCCAAGCCACCAGAAGATGCCGCCACAAAGTGCGGTGACGCCAGAAGCGCTCAGGAACGCGTAAACCGTGCTCATGGGATCGTAGAGCACAGCCCAGAAGAGGCTTGATGCGATACAGAGCGCGAGTGTCAGGAGCAGGATGCCCAGTTGTCTTGATATGCTTTCGTAATGCACGGTGAGTAGAACCTCGGGTTGTCGTCGCATCAAGTGGTTGTGATGACACGTGTTTTTGATGCGTTGACTTTATTTTGCCTTGAAGAATGCTTCCACTTTCTGGCGATGTTCGGGGGTGGTGAAGACAATAACACGGTCATTGGGTTCAATGATATCGTCGCCTCGAGGGACAAAGGCGCCCGAGGCATCAACCACACCACAGATGTTTGCGTCGGAGGGGAAGCCAACCTGTTTGATGGGTTTACCAACAATGGGGCTGTTTTCTGGAGTCAGGAACTCAAGGAACTCACCCTGTCCCTCAAGGATGGGGGCGATGCTGAGGATCTGGCCAGCGCGTGCATATTTAAGGACCTGTTTGGCGACCTCAATACGTGGAGAAAGCGGCGCATCGATACCAAGTCGTTCACAGATCGGAGAGTAGTCGGGTTTGTGTACCAGGGCGAGCACGCGAGGTGCGCCGAGATCGCGAGCGAGCAAGCTTGCCATGAGGTTGACTTCATCTTCCTGACTGGCTGCGACAAAGGCATTGGTAGAAGGGATGTTCTCTTCCTCAAGGACATGTGCATTGGTGCCATCCGCGTTGATGATGGCGACGTGATGGAGTTCACGAGCCATGGCGCGGCAGCGTTCTCTGTCACGTTCAATGATGATGACTTCGATGTGGTCACGTGAGAGCGCAGCCGCAAGAGAGATGGCCACATCGCTCCCTCCCACGATGATGACACGACGTGTGTAGCGTCGTCGTTCTCGTTTGAAGATCTTTTCGACCTTGGGGATTTGCTCGATACGTCCGACGATGAGGAGCTCATCGCCATCGCGGATAATGTCATTACCACCAGGGACAAGCACGGTGTTGTCGCGCACAAGCGCGGCGATGAGCGTGTTGCTTGGGAGGCGTACATCTTTGATCATGCGATCGATGACGCTTGTGGAGCTATCCACGTGAAGTTGGATCATTTCAATACGATTATCCGCAAAGTCTTCCACGGCGATAGCGTGTGCGGAGCGAATGATCTTGTGCATCTCCAGCGCGATGAGTGCATTGGGGTTGATAATCAGATCGATACCAAAGGTGCCTGTGACCATGCCACGTTCGTTTTCAAAGTAGGCTTCTTCGCTGACACGAGCGATGGTTTTTTTTGCGCCCATTTCTTTGGCGCGTATGGCTGCGAGCAAGTTGGTTTCGCAGTGATTGGTGACGGCGATAAAGAGATCTGCTTCATCAGCCTTGGCTTGTTTCAGGGTGTTGAGGTTGGCACCGTGACCCTTGAGTACCATGGCATCGAGGGTTTCCTCTGCATGTGTCAAGGCGTTGATATCACTGTCGATAATGACAACATTGTGGTGTTCTTTGACGAGCACATCCGAGATGTAGCGGCCGACTTCACCCATGCCAACAATGACAATATTCATGAGGTTCTGCTCAGTTTGAGGTTTTGTGTCCCATATAACTGTGGGAAATATGTGATGTTTCCTGGTATATTTTGAGGGCGTGATGAACGCATCTCAAAAGTTGACCAGGAATCGACTCAATGTCTACCCACGTCAGGGCAGAGAAATCAAGTCGTGATGTATATGAATATGCGAAGTTTTGCGCGTGCAAAAGCGTGACTATCTCTTTGTTGTTGTTGCTGCTATCATCGCGATATAGAGTTGATGCTGGGATGTCGATAGAGCGCAGAAATAGAAACTTTTCTCTCGCGCGATAAAGTGCTAAGGAGACATCCTTTGGCGGCATTTGCTGCTTATTGTATGAGTGCACGTGTGCATTCACTATGGAGTGGTGAGTGATAGTGTGTGTGATCAAAAACTCCTCAAGATGAGATATCTACAATGGATCGACGACTTATAGAGCACTTTGTGAATGCCAACTTGCTCTCCCGTCAAGATATGCAGCGAGTGATTTTGCGTGCGTCCAAGGCCAAGACTGGTTTGGTCTCCCAAATTCTGGACATGGGTGTGATTGATGAGGACTCCTTAGCCAAGCATATCGCATCGTTCTATCACTATGAACCACTCGATAATTCGTCGTTCTTTATGGATGACTCTGTATTGGGAATGTTAGATCAAGAGACGGCAACTCAACAAGGTGCGCTGCCCTTTGGTTATGAACCAGGAAGTGCACGTGTTTATGTCGCGGTGTACGAACCAGACCGTTGTAAAGAAGCCCTCGCCAAGGTCGAAGCAACATCAGGACAGGCTCCTGTTGTGCGCATCGCGACCAAGAGCTGGTTAGACAAGGCAATTCCTTTTTATTATGGCTCGGACAGAGGTGGTGCACAGCTTCCTTCTGGTGCCAGTCAAAACAACAGTCGTGTGCAAAACTCTTGGACACAAAGACCCCGCAGCTCGGGGCGAATTCCTCCGATTGCATCACAGTCCCCCAACAGAGAAGGTGACTTTGGCTCAGATATGCCCATGGTCAGTGGCATGCACCGTATTTCATCTCGTGTGTCACAATCTCCTCGCACCGCTACTCCCCGTACAACTCCTCGCCCAATACAGTCTCGTTCCATGACGGAACCTAACGATGACTTCGACGAGTTTGAAGCGTTACTTCGCGATGAAGGTCCAGACCTGTCTCCGCGCGCCAGCGTGATTGGTCGTCCCCGCATCTCTCGTCGTAATGATGAATCAAGCTTTGGTGACTTCTCAGGTCAGAACTCAATGTGGGATCAGGTCAGCCGACATCCTGCGTTGAACTCACCGCCACCATCTTCAGGGTGGAATCATCAGGAGCCCCAACCTCATGCAGAACCATCAGGTTCCTTTTCTCTGTTTGATGAACCTTCCGAGGTTCAGAGTAGAAATGAGCTGACACTCCAAGATGTAGTGGAGAAGCAACATCAGCAGATCAACAAGCTGAAGTCCGAGGCGCAACGGCAGCGCGAAGTCATTCAGGCTCTCGCAGATCTTCTGATCGAGGCCCGCGTGATTTCACGACGTGACCTCACGCGAAAGCTTCAGTCCTTGCGCAGTAAGTAGAGCGCGAATACATGGACTCTGTTCTCAGAGCAAAACAAATTAGGCGACCCTTTGCCCAGGCAAAGGGTCGCCTAATTTGTTTTGCTCTCCTTGTTGCTGACGCCGAGTCTGAATGTAATACCCCAGATGCCGCTGTTGAGCGTGGGTAGCATGGTGTAAGCACTCCCAATTTCAAGGATGAGAGGTTCAAAGTTGTAACCTGCTCTCAGTGAGAGGCTGCCACCATGTAAGGTGCGATCCAGACCCGTTTGCTTGAACAGCGCGTCTCCACCAATTCCCATCCTCGCATAATCCACCGAGAACTTGCCATAGATTGCACGCCAGAGCTGTTGGCGAACTCTCAACCCCACACGGAGCGGATAGTTTTGATGAAGCTTATTAAGTGGTGTGGTGTTTTCTGAATCCTGCCTTGCCACAAATGAGGACGCCCCCAGTGTGATTCCCATGCCCAGCGATGGCGTGTACGGGTTGGCAAACCATCGCGATGGTTTGAGCCTCTCAAAGTAAAGCTCTTGCTCTAACTCAAAGCCCAGCCCTGGTTGGAGGGTTTGATTTGACTCGCCTGTCCATCTCCTGTGGCCTGCGCCAAAGGTAAACTCGGCGACCACGGATTGTTGTGCGAGAGCAAGAGAGGGGGCGGCAAAAAGGAGAAGGCACGATGTCAGTATAATCCCGAGCACCTTTTTGCCGCCCCCTCTCTTGCGGGTTTTGCACAAGAGCGCGGTGATGAGCACGAGCAGCATCAAGAATGGTGCGCTGGGTTTTGACGGTGTTGTGGTGCAGGAAGATTGTTGTGGTGGAGTGCAGCGACCAAGCTCACAGGTCTGTGTCTCTGCACATGAACCATCACCTTCAACGCATTCAAGACATTTGCCTCGGGCAGTGTCGCATTGCCAACCCGAGAGGCAGTCTTCCTTGCTACTGCACTCCAGAGGATCAAGTAGCAGGATGTAGTCAGCATCAAGAAGACATGGTGACTCATCTGTGGCGCACTCCAGTGATATCCAGATGCGAGCATCACGACCAAGTTCATCAGCAGTGAGACGATCAAGTGTGTTCTCTCCTGATTGCAGCGAGATGGTGTGCTGAACATAGAGGTCTGCGCTTTGAAGTGTTTCTTCCTGTTCCTCATCCCATGACAGCGGTAGTGCGGTGGGTTCAAGCTCACCCTGGATCTCTTCAAAGATCGCCGCTGGACCTGCGCGTACAATCACCTGTTGTGTGGTGGTTGATACGTTGGTCAGGCTGTAGTCAATCGCATTTCTGCCCTGCGTGCTACCACGCTCAAGAATATCAAAGGATGAACAGGTCATGCTCTGTGCTTGTGAATCATCACGCACGCAGAGCTCTCCTTGATAGACGGGATCAGAGACAGGTTGGCAACCTGTGAGCAGCAACACCAGGAAGAGAAGAGTACATGCTCTTGTGTTCATGTGTTGGGCGATGGGAGGTGCAGGTGTCATGGCAAGTCAATTAACCCATACGGACGAGGGCTTTCCCAAGGAAGTCCACGACCAGAGATGCGCTTGTGGTGAGCTCGCCATGGACCTCACAGCAAAGGTCGCCCGCAGCACCATGGAGCCAGACTGCAATACATGCGGCGACAAAGTGATCGGGGTGACTGGCAAGTTGTGCGGCGAGTACACCTGTGAGCACATCGCCCATGCCGCCACTTGCCATGCCTGGGTTGCCCGAGGTGTTGATGGCAACGCGTCCATCAGGAGATGCGATGACAGTGCTCGCAATCTTCAGCACTACAATACACTGAGAAACCTGTGCCAGAGTGCGCGCATGCTCGATGGGATCGCTCAAGATCTCATCGATAGATGTATTGGTAAGCTTTGCCATTTCTCCAGGATGCGGTGTGAGCACAATGGTGCGCTGGAGTGATGCTCGTCGCAAGACATCAAGCAACCTGTGTTCAGCAATGAGTGATAATGCATCGGCATCAAGTACAAGATCCTGTCGAGGATCAAGCAAGATGTGTTGGAGCACATCACGCAAGCTCTCCTGTGTGCCCATACCTGGCCCCATGGCGATGATCTGAGCACGATCAAGATACTGTTGCAGGAGTAATCGTTGTCGATCCTTGTATATATCTTGTGTGAGTAGTGGGGCGCTCATTGCTTCGGGGACACCGAGGCTGATTCTTGGCACCACATCGTCATATGTGCCCACGGTGACAAGCCCTGCGCCACCATGAATTGCGCCACGTGCGCACAGGATCGCAGCACCGCTCATGGTGTTTGAGCCGGCCAGAATAAGGAGTTTGCCTGCGTCGCCTTTGTGGGTCATGGGTGAGCGTGTGCGGATTTGTGACTTTGCCCACGATGCGGTCAACGCAATGGTCTTGATGTCACATTGATCAATCACTCTCTCGGGGATGCCAATATCAATGCATTGTGTTTCACCGCAGAGGTGACGACCAGGTAGAAGGACCTGACCCGTTTTGAGCATGCCAAAACTGGCGCAGTAGCTTGCGCGCACACAACTTCCCATCGGTTGACCCGTCAACGAGTCCAGCCCACTGGGGATATCCACGGCAAGGACGCAGGGTTGTCGGTTGAGAAAGTCGATGGCGACGGCGTAGCGTCCTCGAGCAGGACGGGAGAGTCCAGTGCCAAAGAGCGCATCACACCAGAGGTCGCAATGGGGGAGTGTTTCAAGTCGATGGGCGACCTGTTCCTCGGTCATGGTGAAGAGGAAGTGGTAGGAGAGCTCAAGGTTTTGAACAATCTTCCAGTTCAGCGCAGCTTCTGCACGAAATCCTTCAGGATTGCTGAGCAGGACGATTGTGACATGAATGCCTTCCGCCTCAAGGAGCCTGGCCATGGCGAGTCCATCGCCACCATTGTTGCCGCCACCACACAAGATACCTACATGTTGAACGTGAGGTAGCTTGTCGAGCAACATTCGGGTCGCGCCCAGAGCGGCACGTTCCATCAAGATCTCACCAGGGATGCCGATCTCGGTGATGGTCGTGGAGTCCATCTGTCTCATCTGCGCTGGGGTTGCGATGCGCATGGCTTGCTCCTTGAGGTTGTGCGTTTAGCTGTTGATCTCTCGTTGCAGGACATCAGCGAGGTGTTCCGCGATGGTGTGGATCTGCTCCTCGTTGGGGCCTTCGACCATGACGCGAGCCTTGGGCTCTGTGCCCGAGTAACGCACAAGGATTCTGCCTCTGTCCTTGAGTTTCTTCTCGGCAGCTTTGACCTCTTTCTGGAACTCTTCAAGCTCTTCAAGCGGAGGCTTGCTTTTGACTTTGATGTTCACCAGCGTTTGTGGGTAAAGCTTGATCTCCTTGGCAAGATCACTAAGTCGCTTCTTGGATCGCTGCATGATCGCCAGGACCTGAAGTGCAGCAATAAGGCCATCGCCTGTCAGCGCATGATCAAGGAAGATCAGGTGTCCAGACTGCTCGCCGCCAAAGTTAATATCGTGATCGCGCATGGCTCCCACCACGTAACGATCGCCAACCTTGGCACGCACAAGCTCAATGCCTTCTTTACGAAGTGCCATCTCAAGACCAATGTTGCTCATGACGGTCGCCACGATCGCTGGTTTACGCAGCATGTTATTGCGCTTGAGGTAGGTCGCGACAAGGCCAATAATGGTGTCGCCATTGAGGACTTCACCACGCTCATCGATCAGGACAACGCGGTCCGCGTCGCCATCAAGGGTGATGCCAATGTCTGCGCGTGTTTCATGTACACGTCGTGCGGCTCCTCCAGGGAACAAGCTACCACATTCAGCGTTGATGTTTGTGCCATCGGGATCGACGCCCAGAGTAAAGACCTCGGCGCCAAGCTCACGAAGCACAGCGGGGGCTACTTTGTAACCTGCGCCGTTGGCACAATCGAGCACGATGCGAAGACCATCCAGAGATAGGTCTCGTGGGAATGTGTTTTTGACAAAGACAATATATCTGCCAGCGGCATCGTCAATGCGGCGCACGCGGCCAATGTTTTTGCCATGAACCTTGTCGAGCTGATCGACTGTGAAGAACAATTCTTCAATGGCGAGCTCGGCTTCATCAGGAAGTTTAAACCCGTCGGGGCCAAAGATCTTGATGCCATTATCTTCAAAGGAGTTGTGTGATGCCGAGATGACAATCCCTGCATCGGCGCGCATACCTTCAGTGATAAAAGAGATACCTGGCGTGGGAAGAGGTCCAACAAGCTGAACATCTGCACCCATGCTGGCGATGCCTGCGGCCAGTCCACACTCGATCATGTAGCAGGACAGACGAGTGTCTTTGCCGATCAGGATGCGTGGTCGTTGATTGGTGTAGCTTCTCTTTTGAGTGTTGAGAAAGTAGTGGGCTACGGCCTGTCCCAATCGGACAGCAACATCTGCTGTGATGGGATACTGGTTTGCAACACCCCTTACTCCGTCTGTGCCAAAGAGTTTACGCATATCTATCTCTCGTGCTGGATGTGGTGGAAGGCGTACTCAATTCGCGCTTCATGATGAGTGGACACACTCAATGAAGGTGCTCGCGCTGTCAACCCCTAACCGTGACTTGTGCTACTGACCTGAACCTGTGGCAGGTCGACTGGTCTTGACCATAAAGTCTGTGGGGTAATGATTCACGAGCTTGATGTCTCGTGGGAGGTTACTGATCACGACAGGTTTTTTGAAGAGTCCATCAGGCTGATTCTCCTCCTTGCTCATGTCCACACTGATCAGCAACCCGGATGGGTTGAAGTTTTCAATGAGCTTCTTTGGCCCCTTGAGCGTGATGTCTACCGTGGATGGCGTAACCGTCGTTTTGAGTGTGGTGTTAAGAGCCATGACAGGAAGGTTCTTGAATGTCTTCTCCTGCTCAAGGCTGTTCACCTCAACTGTAACCTGGACCATGTCCTGAAGATCATCTCGTACCAGTGAAGATGAGTGCTGCAACCTGACCTGAGTGGCGAAGTCCTGTCGATGCGAAGAGAGATCAATCGCCTCGGTTTGAATGGTGTTCAGTTTGGCGATCGCCTCGCTTGGACCATTGATACTTGTAGTGGACGGCGTAATTTTGATCTGACCAAGTTGATAGCCTTGTGGCAACTCTCCAATGAAGCGTGGTGTGATGGAGACGCGCTTCTCCTGACGAGGTTGCATGTTAATGCTAATAAATGAAGGTCGGATCGATTTGACACGTAGAGTGGGGGGGAGCTGGATCATGGACTCGTTGAGTCTCAAGATCTCTTCGCCCTGTCGACCATCCAACTCCACAAGCATGGGAGGAATATTGTTGGATGCGGTCAGGCGTTCGAGCGCTGTCCATCGTCCACTGAGTGTGAGTTCAACTTCGCTTTTGGGTTGATTGACCAGCACCATGTTTTCAGGGATGGCAAGTCGGAGCGATGTGTTGAGCGTGACGTCCGAGTCCCTGTCTCCAAGAACCCAGATATACAGAAGCACAGTCAGCGCCAGTGAGAAGAACTTGTAATAGGCGTTCTCTACAAAAATGCGGTGCAAGAGGTTTGAGATGTTCATTTGGAACGACCTCCCGATTTTGATGTACTGACATCTTCAGTGTCATACT
>Ga0207913_1000196_pt1 | contig 16101 bp, 13 predicted proteins | sample DeeseametaMP2913_FD_184168 | JGI IMG/M metagenome (GOLD analysis project Ga0207913, IMG submission 184168) | Marine microbial communities from the Deep Atlantic Ocean - MP2913 (SPAdes) | ecosystem: Environmental > Aquatic > Marine > Oceanic | place: West of Santa Cruz de la Palma, Atlantic Ocean...
CCTTCTCTGAGCTCGGTGTCGCTCTCTTCTGCAACCTCTTCCAGAAGATCAGGCCCAAGTCCTGTACCGAGCGCATCAGCACCATGACAACTTGCACAGTATGTCCCATAAAGCTGCTTGCCCTGTGTATCTGCTGTTGGATCTTCCACAGGAAGAATCACACATTCATCCTGTTCCTCTTCCTCTTCCTCTTCCTCCTCCTCCTCTTCTTCCTCTTCTTCCTCTTCTTCGTGTTCTTCTTCCATATCAGGAGTCATCACACCCATATCAACATCAGGAACAGACGTGTTCATATCCACAGGCAGTGTTGTCCCCATATCGTCCTCTGTGGGACAGATACAAGCGCTCCAGCGCTCACCACCATCAATACACTCCTGCACACCTTCGCCACCTCCAACACAAGGACACTCCACCACGCGACCTTCTGCACACACGGACTGCGTACTACTCATATCAACCGTGGCTGCATTGTGTTCAGATGTGGTGTTGGATGCATCCTCATCGCCACCACACGCCGTCGCCAGAAGTAGCAACATCATACCTGTGACAAGCTGTTTCAATCGCCTTTCATTACACACTAACATGAATTTTACCTTTTTAAATTCAATAGTTTAAGTCAAGCAAACCCAAAAATTCTAACGCGTGAGGAAGAAGGATGAGGGAGAAGACACGCATGTCTTCTCCCTCATCCTTCTTCCTCACGCCCTAGATACTCATCAAGAAATCAATCAGTTGAGCTCTCTCATCCTCCGACAGCTCGCGATAACCCTGTTGGGCCTCGCTCGCCTCACCTCCATGCCAGAGGATTGCCTCATTGACCGTACGTGCTCGCCCATCATGCAAAAACCTTGCATCAGGCTGACTTGCAATAAACCTCAATGACCATAACGGCGGTGTCCTCCACTCCGAAGGACCCGCGTCACCTTCCTGAATGTCTGCAAGGTTTTCCCCCATGTCGTGTAACAAGAGGTCTGTATATGGCCAGATGGTCTGGTGATTAAGCCATGCCTGCGTGTGCTCCGAACCCGTTGTCACGGATGGACGATGACAACCTGCACAACCCACCTGATGAAACAACGCTCGTCCTCCATTCAAGCGCTCCTCATCAAACACCTCTCGGTCGGGCACACCCAACGCGAGCAAGAAATAGGACATCGATTCCAGTGAATCGTGGCTTACTTCAGGTGAGCCGCCTGAAGGTGCATCAAGACATGCTGTCTGACTTGCACGACAGTTTGGCTCTGGAAAAACAGGCGATGTCAGCCCCATATCCTCGGAGAGCGCACCTGCGGTTTGCTGTTTGAGCGTGGTATGAATCGCTTTCCAACCAAACCTGCCAAGCTTCATGCTCTGGCTCTCCACATCCCAGACCTGATGAGCACGGCCTGAAATACCATCGCCATCAAGGTCCTCGGGGTCTTCCCATGCACGAATTGTATCCTCATCAATCGCGTCAAGCAGGCCCATTCCCACCAGGGATGGTGAACGCCGTGGGCCAAGGACTGTCCCTTCAAGGGGCTCCCCATAAGATACATTTTCAAGTTTAAAATCAATATGTTGCAAACCCGAATCAGAATCCTCTGAAGCGCTCCATCGCACCACTCCCTCGGAGGGCACACCTGCAAAAGAGAGGTTCTGAAGCTGTGCACCATACGTAGGTTCCGTGCTCCAGGTATCACCTGAGTCTTTGACGCCAAGGCGAAACAAGATCCCCACGCCCACACCACCACCTGCGGTCAGCGTGGGCGCCTGCCCAGAGGATGGATGACATGAGAGACAGCTTTGCGCCACAAACAAGGGCCCAAGACCATCCAACAACTCACGGTTTCCTGGCGCAGCGGTCCAATCAGCCACAAACAGCTCTCGCCCGAGCGATGCTCGGCGCAGCTCCGAGAGTGGGAGATTGGGCGCAAACTGAAGAAATGGCGTGGCAGGATCGTGACTGATCGTGGCCTCACCACCAGGAGGCGTCAGCTCAGGGAGCATCATCTCGGAAAGATCCTGCTCCATATCCATATCTTCAGGTGGAAACATATCCACGAGGACATCAGCGTCCGCCAAGAACGTATCCATATCACTCATGTCCGAGGATACAAGATCGTATTCGCTGATGTCCTCATGGGATGCGTCCGCCACATCAATGATGTCAGCATCCTGTCCAGGAGATGCTTCATCATTGCAGGCGAGACATAACAAAATCCAGAGGATACTCAACCACTTGGATGAGTTATTGATCGGCATAAGGCAAGTCCACAAGCAGAGGTACGCGGTAAGCCCAGCGGTCGATTGTCTCGGAGCCGCCGCCAAGAGATCCTTCAAAACTCCAGCCCCAGGCATACGCCTCACCTGATGCTGTCTGAGCCACACTATGCAGGGCACCAATGCCCACGCTGCGCACATCGCTCAGACCAATCACGGGCTCCATTGGGTGTGAGAGATTCTCTTCGCTGGAGACACCAAGCGTACCGTTGAGGTTCTGACCCCATCCATAGAGGAGATCCTGTGTGGTCACGATAAAGCTCTGGTTTGCCTGTGCATAAATGCTTTTGAGGCCACCCTGAGCGTAAATTTGTGTGGCCACCATCACGGGGTCGCCAAGCATTTCTGGACCAACCTGAGTGCTTGCGTTGAGGCCCCAGGCCCAGAGAGAGCCATCTTTTGCAAGCGCGAGCACATGGTCACGACCTGTGGCAAGCATGGCAATTTCGGGGAGTCCAGCAACCACAGCAGGTGTGGGGTGTGATTCAGTGTCTTCCGTACCCACGGCAAGGTTTGCGTAACGATTGCGACCCCAGGCCCAGACCTGGCCTGACGCATCAAGCGCGTAGGATGATTTTGAACCTGCCGCAACCTGTATAATATCTGTCAGCTCTGTGACCTGAGTAAAGACATCGCTGTCTACACCATCTCCATAACCAAGCTGACCGCTGCTATTCTGACCACAGGTCCAGACAGAACCATCGGCGCGCAACACCATGGAGTGATCGTAGCCACGTGCGATTGCAACAGCGTTATCAATGCCAGGCACGCGTGTGGGAGCCAGACGATCCTCATCATCAAACTCCACTGTGGATGCATCACCAAGGCAAAGCTGGCCATCACCATTATCACCCCAGGAGTAGACAGAACCGTCTGTACCAAGCACAAAGGATGTGTTTTGTGAGAAGATGATGGATGCGACATCTACCGAAGCATCGGGCAAGGGGAGGAGCACGGGGCTGCTGGCGTGTAATTCGTCACCAAGACTTGAGGTGTAACCAAGACCAAGCTGTCCCTTGTTATTGCGTCCAAATACATAGAGGTCTTGATCAAAGAGCACCGCCGAGTGTGAACCACCCGCAGCAGAGCGTGAACCATAGTTCAGCTCCATATTTTCCTCTGTGATGTTACCACCCTTGTCATAAGCAACGACCGTGAACGTGTTCAAACCAGGTGCTAAATCACTGAGAGTAAATGTAAATTTATTCTCATCATCAAGTGAAAGCTCTGATGTGGTGTCACCCTGAACAAGCTCCACACGGTCAAGCTCGGACTCTTCCTCGACAACACCCTGTACCGTGATGGTGCGCACGAGCACATCCTGACCAAAAGAGTGTGTATCAAAGGTCACAACAGGAGCGACATCATCCACGAGACGCTCAATGGTGATATTGACAGATTCAGAGGTAAGCTCACCAAGACGTGCAAGGAGGGTCAGATCATTGACACCTGCTGCGAGGTCAAGGGTGATGTCTGCTGTCCAGGATGTGTCGTCCTGTGCCCAGTCTGTGACGGAGGCGACCTCATCATTCACAAGGATATCAGGCTGTGCATCTGCGGTGACCTGAAGGCTTACAGTAAGTTGTGCATCCCATGTTTGTGCGGGGATAGCATCCAAGGTGAGCGTGAGTACGGGTGCCGTTGCTGGAGTCGTGGCCACGAGGGTCACAGACTGTGAAACTTCCTCGTTGGTGGATGACGTTGCAATGACTTCAATCAGGTTATCGCCTTCCACGAGCGTGACCGAGAACGTGGTGGAGTTACCAGTGGTAATAGCTTCTTCCGAGGAGTGAACTTCCTGACCATTGAGCGTCACAATGAAGCTTGAAAGCTCTCCCGTGAGGACATCCACCTCAACATCCACGGTATTTCCAGTGGCATAATCCGAACCAGAATGATTCAGCGCAAAGGTGAGCTCTTCCTGTACGGTTTCACCCCTCATATCATCCTCGCCCATGTCCTCCAGACAGTTCGCACCCTCACATTCGGTGTCGTGGTTATCATGGTTGTCGTGGTTTGACTGTGTGGTGTCTTCATTGTTGGAAGATGGTCCACACGCGGTGGTCAGGAAGGCACATGTACAGGCGATAAGTAACAGGGATGTATGATGGAAACGCATAATTGAGAGCCTCAAAAACATAAGGATGTGTTCACAAAGTTAAATATTGAAATTGATAATTGTTATCAATTTCAATTCTGGCTTGTATGTGACTCGATTATTGCTGTCAACAGAGATCCTGATTCTTTTTTACGAAAAACTGTCAGTGACGTGAGGCTTGAGGGCTCTACAGCTCTGAGAGGATGAAAAGCGCTCTTGTGCTGAATAAAACTCTCTAATATGAATACACGAGAAAATATTCTCAAACAGAGGGAAAATGGATGCCATCATCAGATAATAAATCGATCAATTATGCGCGTATTATGCATCGACTGCTGATCAATCCACGTGGGTGGAACTTGAACGACATGTGCAAGGAATTTGGGATCACAAAGCGCACGTGGCGTAATTACAAGAATGAGCTTGAGCATCTCCCGGAGCTGTTGGACAGACAGGGTGAATCCATGCTGGAATATGCTGGCTCGGGCTCGAACAGAGTGATACGACTTCGCGCAGACATGCCCTCAAGTGGTTCAAGCCATTCTGGATTTCGCTCAAGACTTGTCGCGATGCACTTCGCACGCAAGATGTTTACACACCTCAAGGATACCCCTGTTGGCGAGGAGATCGAGCTACTTCTCAATCGCTTTGAAGAAACCTTTCGTGATGTCCATGTCGTGCGCAGAGCCCTCAAGGGAGCTGACCGTAAACTGCATGTAATTGATGGCGCGAGCAAGGATTACAGCCAGCACGGCGAGGTCATTGCAAAGCTGGTGGATGCCACTCTGCGAGAGCGTGTGATTCGTGGTGAGTACAAGGCATCCTGGTCGCGCGATGGCGAGCACAGAATAAGCGAGCTTGAACCTCTGTCCCTTGTGAGCTCCTCGGGTGCACTTTATCTCCTGGCTCGTACACGCAAGTATATTGGCCTTGAGGAAGACAATAACGCCAGCGGCAAACCTCACGACAAAGAGGTTATCCTGACCTTTGCAGTGGATCGATTTTTGAGTGTGGAGGTGCTTGATGAGAGCTTTGAATATCCATCATCCGAAGCATTTGACCCTGAAGACTTCTTTGAAGGTGAGTTTGGTTTATATCAACGTCATGACAGCGAGCCAATTCGTGTAGAGGTGGTGTTTTCAAAGGTGGCGTGGTTACAACAATATTTGCAAGAACGCACATGGCATAAAACACAACGATTTGAAGATCTTGATGATGGTCGACTGAAGATGACCTTCACCGTGGGCGACATGGGAAGCGTATGGCCCTGGATTCGCAGCTTTGGCAGTGACATTGAAGTGCTTAAACCCGAAGGCCCAATTCCCATGAACAGTCATGAGCAACGCGAATGGCGCCACCGCTCACGAAGCAATACTTTTTATTAATATTTTTGTATATTTAGACTTCCAAAACTTGCCACAGCTCTTCGGGCGCATGTTGATCCGTTTTGAACTCACCTGCGAGCCCAGGTGGAGCAGGGCGGTTATCGAAGTTATTAACTACAGTGTATCATAAAGTTGGAGATCGTGGCGAGCACTACATGGTTCAGCGAGTTGTTAGCTTGCTGTTTTATGGGTTAGCCAGTTCAAGCAGATGAGGTCTCAGTCGGTGTGAAGTTCCAATGCAGTGGGAGGTCTTGAGAGCATACAGCACACTCAAACCATTGCTCTTTGATAAGGTTGCGCTGCCCGCAATGCGTGCATAGTCGAAACATGAATGAGCGTGTGAATCGCCCAGGATGGGGGATCCTGGCTTTTTCGAGGGCTACCTGCACCTCAAGCCAGCAGTCAGGCTCAGGACAGAAGCCTGTAGACTGGTTAGAGATGTCAATGAGTTGGATTTGCGAGGTCAGCTCGAACGTTGCCTCTCCAGCAGCTAAAACAGGTCCTCCAGCAGCACAAGCAACGTGTTCACTGTGTCTATCTGCTATTAAAAATTGATGGCTTGGGGTGACAGTAAAAGTTACCGTGATACAGTTGTCTATGTCTGGATGAATTTGATGGGCCTGCATCCAGGCACGGATATCCTGGGTCGAGCGCAATATCGTACCCATAGGTTGATTTTGGACATCTTTGAGGATCTGGAGCGGGCCTACGTAATGGTATAAACGACTCATTTTTTCTTTCTGTGTTATTTGGAATACGATGGGTTAGATATGTACACAAAAGCGTTTCTAGAGCGTGATGAAGAAAGAAATGGAAGAAGAAAAGCGAAGGAGAAGGCGCGGAGTTCGAGGAACAAAAACCAAGAATAGTAGCTATGTTACATTCTGATTTTGTGACACTGAAATCCTCGCTTTCCACGAGCTTTTCCTTCCAAATTCTTCTTTATTACGCTCTAAACCGCGTAAAACGATGATTCCCTATATCTTCAATTGGATACGATGATGCGTTTTTCAACGATATAAATACGAGTTTGCACGATCGACTCAGGATACCTTCCCACTTTGATTAAGAGAGTCAACTTGAGAGCATCAAGTGCATACAGGTTGAGCTCTCATAGATAAAAAATTCTTATGACCTGCTACTTCCATAGGAGCAGAAAGCAAGCTAACCGTTATTACACTGACCCAAGCCAGAGACGTAAGAAGACGAACGGCTAGGGACTATACACAAAGTTCAAGAATGCTATTTGAGATGGAAGATGTTGAATGGTTTCGAGAAGTTGAGCTACATACCAATTAATATCTGTAAAGCCTTGCTCTGTTTTGCGTCTATTTATTGTGGCTAATATGCTGAATTCTAATTTGTTTTTGATTAAAAGAATAACGCCATGGTTGCTTTGTTGCCAATAAAGTTCCAAACCAATGAGCTCATGTGCCTGCTCTTTATTGTGAATCAGTTCAGAGAGTTCGTTTGAACTGAGTGGTGAGGAGCACCAATCAAAGCAGTCTTCATCTCCTAAAGGAAGGTAATTGGTTTGTCCTTCAAGGTAGGGAGAATGTAACGACCATCCTGCATCCAAAAAAGCTTGTACGAGTTCATTTGTATTTGAATGAGTACCTGATAACACAATGTCAAAACTGGCATGTACGGACATATAAACTCCATATCAGGCTTGAGTAGATAAGGGCCTCGCCCAGATGTATCCAACGATGGATGCTAACTTACTAGTTGAAGTGAATGGGGTTTGTTTGTTGATAGAATTACTTGTAAGAGTTGAAATTTTAAAGATACTAATAAGGTGTAAGATGCTTGGAGTGAATAAGCAAACCTTGTATTTGAATGTTACATGGATGAGTCTGTTTGGTCATCAAAACAACAAGCAAAATTCTTCGTGGTTGAGTGTTTGAATGGGAGATTGCATTTGGGTTTGAAGCACTGAAAACCGTGCGTAGTCAGTGTAACCGTATTGAGCTTGTAGGCAAGAAGTAGACGAGGACGAAGCGTGGGTAAACTGTACAGGTTTGCGCGCTTCATTTATCGTCTTTTGGATAAGAGAGGGGGTGGCCACCCCCTCTCTTTCGAGCACGGTGAACCTGATACTGAGCCATGCCACACGAGCATGAAGGTGAGATGAGGTCCCGTGCTCTTTTGATTCGAGATGCTAAGCCCGAACCCTATCTGAGGCACAGTTTAACCTCTGGAGCCTGTCTAAACAAGCTGTGGTGTCGCATCTCCTTTGTTCTGGAGCTTTTTCATGGCCTTTTTTGTTGGAATCGACGTCTCTAAACTTACTCTCGAAGCGTGCAAACTCTGTGATGGCAAGCCCTTGCACCGCAAGTTTCCTCATTCTCCTTCTGGATTCCGGGCGCTTTTGTCCTGGATCGCCAGGGATGCTGCTTCGCACACTGTGATGCTTGCCATGGAAGCCACGGGGTCCTACCATCTTCCTCTTACACACTTTGCTCATGCCCATGACCTTCGTGTGTTTGTCCTCAATCCCACGCGGCTCAAGCACTATGCGCACAGTCAACCTCGACGCGCCAAGACTGATCGTGAAGATGCACGGCTAAGAGGGGCAAAAATTTACTAGAGTGAATGAGAGTAAAGCCCATGCATCAGACACACAAAACAGGAGCTGACCACGAGAGTTTCATATCAAGTTCACGGGCTCTATTTACTTACACTGAGTCTTTGTATGGCCTGTGGTCAAGATGTTGCCTCCTCTTCATCGTCTGAATATCAAGATATGATGATCGACGGTTTTGTGTCTGATTTCAACAGGGTGGATGCAGGTGCTGAGCGTGACCAAAACCACGATGACAAAGATGCAACCTCAACATTTGATATGTCACACGACCTACGTGTGTATCATCCAAAAGACAGCTCGGATGATCTTGAGGATCTGAGTGACATGTCTTCTGATGCGGATGCTGATGAGGGATATCGTCCAGGATATGAGCCTTGTGAATGTGACTTTGACAACGCGCAATGTTCGTCCAACACATGTTATTTAAAAGAGTCTACATGTCAGGAAGCTACAGATTGCCCTGAAGGGTTTCTCTGCACATTTACCAATATTTGCGTATGTGACTTTCAAAACCTGGATTGCCGCCCCAACTGTACAGTTGTAGAAGATTGTCCTGGTGATCAAGACAAGCAAATTTGCGACCCCTCTGGGCATTGCGCACCTCGCCCTACATGTGATGCGGATTCACACTGTCCTTCTGGGCAGTGGTGTTTTGATCACTATTGTGAACCTGCTGGCTCGACTCCCGACCGACAATACTGCGACACACATCATGAATGTCAATCGGGTTTTTGCTACTTCCTTGAAGGTGTTCAACAATGCGTTCCACGATGTTTATCCGATGCTGACTGTATGTCAGGTGAATCGTGTGAAGTAACGCGTTTCAACGTATGTATTGATCATGACTTTGGTGAATGCACAGTCTCATGTCCTGATCATTATGATTGCCATGGCAACCAATGCGTTCCCCCACGATGTTTGAGAGAAGAAGACTGCCAATTAGGGAGTTGTTATCTTGAGCCCAGGAGTGGGAATGGCGAGTGTATTGAGGATGGGAATCCAGGATGTAAGCGACAGGAGTTTCGTAGTTCCTTGGACCAAAACAATCCACGCTGCTACATCTACAAACAATGTAATAATGACAGTGATTGTCCATCACCCTACACATGTCAAGACAATGGATGGCCTGGTATTGGCTTTAAAATGCTTTGTGGACGTACACCTTAACACTATCACCTTTGATATAATTTCCGCTCGCTTCTGCTTCCTCGCACAATAAGCCACCTAACCATTTTAAGCTATGCTGCGAGCCGGTGCAAAGCATACGTCTATACGATGTAAGCACTTTATCCTTGTGTAAGATCAACGGCGAGACATGCGGCGAGACTATATCAGCGAGTTGTTGGGCCGCCGCGACAGGAGGCCATTGACCCTCATTCTGGTTTACAACGCTTCACTCGCTTTCTTCGGTTGCATTGGCTGGTTGTACATCTTCTTCCTCCTCTTCGATAGGCGGCGAGCCGTACATCAAATTAGTCGCAAGCTCTGCTATATCCTTAGCTGTTGTCCGTTTTTCCTCAATGGTAGTGGGTCTTCCATGAACAGGTTTAGTCTTTGTGTTCTCTGGTTGTGCCTTTGGCATCTTTTTTAATGCCTCAATGTCTTCTGGAGATGGTGACATGGATGGTACTTTGCTGGCTCCTTGCTTTTTTTGAGTGTTCACTGTGGGTTCTACAGCAGAGGGCTTGGGTGTATGCGAGGAGCTTGAGTCACATGCAAACAAGGTCATGCTTACACCGAGTGTGGTGAGCAGAACTGCTGATTTCCCGCGTATCGTGTGGTGTGACGTGGAGGATTTACTCTGAGCGCTTTTGAGTATGGAAGAAGCAAACGTCTGATTACAGAAAGGGCAAACGCTTTCGGCGAGGGAGTGTGCTTTGACGGAGAAATGAGTCCTACACGATGGACACAGCACAAGTCCAGAACGCGAGATGTGAGGTGTTTTGCTTTGCTTCTGTTTCATTGTTCTGTCCTCCCATTATAGTAGCTCGGAGTGTAGTGTTCACAGCAACTTTTATGATGCTGAATTACAAAATGTTAACGTTCCTTCATCAGACACATTTTAACGATAAATCATGGATTTGTCGAATCAAGCGGCCTAACACCTGTCTTATCATCGACTCCACCATCCCTGACCCGCATGGTTGCTTGCTTGTTCTTCTCGTACTCATCGTAATTCATATGCTCCGCATGGGTCTGAAAGTAACCCATCATACTCTTGACTCCTTCGGCCAGTGTCATGTAGTGCTCACAAAATCCTGAAATATCTACTTTTTCCATTGAGAATGAAGCGCACTTGAGTGCGCCTGCGTCTTTGTGCTTATTCAGAACCTACTGTACAGCACTCATGTCTACTGATAAAAATATCGGGCTTGAGTACCTTATTGTTTGAATGGTGATTGGAACACACATTCAAAGCTTGTTTATCGCCTTGAAGGATGGCGCAGTCTGATTTTATCACTGCACATTGTTCACAGTTGAGGATTATATTCATGACAAAAAATATCATCAAAAATACTTTTATTACAATATCTTGTGCTTCTCTTCTAAGCGCATGTGCGACATCATCAACAGCTGATAAAACTCAGGATGTGCAGTCTGACGAGACGCAAGAAGTCGCTCAGAAAGTCAGCGTTGCTCCTGCCGTGGGGTTGAATGACGCAGATAACAATCCTGATGTTGTTACTCTTGCCAAAACCGTGCTGGAGGAATGCACCTGGCAAGGAGGAGAGCCTCAGTCATCGTGTCAGGTCTACAAGACATACAAGAAATCTTCGCTTATCAAAGACGCAGAGTCACTGCCCACGCTCATGAATTTTGTGGAAGACTCTGATCCCAAGGTACGTTTTTTGGGAGCCAAACCGATTGTCAATCACACGCGAAGTTTCAAAAGAGATCGCGATGTCGCCATGCGCGTTCTTGGTTTTGCCAACGAGGAGACCGATCCTGCTGTGGGCCTTGCGCTTGGAATGGCGCTTGGCAAGGTCGTGACATCAAAGACAGACCTCTCCAACGAGCTTGTGACGCTCTTTTCGACACACGAGTTAAGTGAAGTCAGGCAGGGGGTGCTCACGTATTTTATCGTGATGAATCCAGAGGATGAGCATTATGCACCCGTGATCAAAGCTGCGCGCGAAGATGCCAATAAAGATGTGCGTTTAACTGCTGCCATGAGTCTTTCGCAAAATCAAAACGCAGCGCATGTACCTGCGTTGTGTTCACTGTGGTTGGAGAAAGCCGCCGACACCAATGAAGAGCTGGAATATCAGTATCAGGCGATGATCATGCTCGGGGCACACATGACCGCAGGAGGTTGCTCCGAGCAATGGCCAGCGCTCGTCGAGTTGATTGAGGCACATGCTGCAAAAGGACAGCTTGATAGCTCGTTAATTACGCGTTCCATGGATGAACTGAATGAGCAAGCAGCGCTCTCTGAAGAGATGCGTACACGATTGATGACTGCGGCCAGGAGCGTTGTCACAGATACATCCAATGCAGGCGGCGTGCGCATGTCCACGCTTCGTTTCATTGGCGAGCAAGACCAGGATGCTGTGACCTTCGCTGAACAGTTCACGGATGACTCCGAGAGTGCTGTCAAGCGTACAGCTCAGGATATTGTTGATGGTAAAATCAAGCCAAAATCCTGATGTCCAAACCATAAACTAGAGCGTAGATCAGGCGAGCGCTGCTTTGGCAGCGCTCGCCTGATCTACGCTCTAGTTTATGACGTGAACAATCATGGGTTCAGAGCGGATACTATCGTGTGCATTGAAGACCTCAACCTCAATGGTATGCATACCAGGAGTGAGTGGGTTGAGATCCAGGACACGATCGGTCACGTAGCGAATGTACTGGAGGTTGCCATCGACATAGACATTGGCGAGGGCAAAGTAACTCTCTGAAGATTCAATGAATTCCAGGTTAATCAAGTGATGTTTATTGGCAGCAAGCATGACGGGCAAGACCACATTCAAGTCGCTTAATGTAGGTGCGTTGTATTCTGGAGTCGTCTGCCCACAACCCCAGACGCCTGTACCTTGAGAGAAGCCCACAATGATTTTGGTGTTGTCAGGTGAAAACGCCATCGACACGGGGACATTGGAGCGTCCTTCAGGAAAATATCTGCTCACTTCGGCATCAATCTCGGGTGGACTGATGATTTTGATATCATGAGGAGATGACATTGACAGAATTTCCACCTCACCCGCAGGGTTGACACTGGCGAACAGGTCGCCATCATCGGACCACTCCAGAGGACTTGCGTAAATAGGTGGCAAGTAAGTCTCCCAGTTTGAGGTAAACGCGCCTCGCTGCGAGGTGTGTGTAATTGCGTTTGTCGCGTGATTGATGGTGTGGTGTGCGCCCGTTGCGTCGATCACATGAAGGGTGTCCTCCTGATGGCGGTCCAACCTGACCTCTGCAATATGACCCGTGTAACCTCCTGGCTCTACAATGTTTACTTCGGGGATGTTGAGGCGTTGCTCAATAAAGGAGCCTCCCTCTGTCCTTTGATAGGTGACAATCAGAGGCTGTACAGGACGAGGTTCGGCCTCCCAGTCAGGACGGTCCACAAGGGCGAGCGCGATGGTGGAGCCATCAGCGCTAACATCGAATATAGGAGCCCAGAGCGACCAGTAGGGCGCACCCCTTTCGGTGGTAATGCTGGCGTCAAGAAGGTGGTTCCCAGTGGCGATGTCCCATGCGTCGACATGGAATTCACCATGGTCCGTGTCAGCGTAAACTACACCGTAGGTTACAAATGTGCTTCCATCATCGCTGATTTTCCAGATGTGATTGCTTGCTGGCACTGCGAGCACTAGTTGTTGAGAGACACGATCGTATACACGGAAGATATATGCGCCATTGATATGTTCCTGGGTGACAAACAGGCTCCAGTCGGGGCTGACTTCAAAAGACTCTGCGGGAGTACCTGCATGTGTGAGAATAACCTCACCCGTTGACGCATGGCGGAGCAACTCGGTGCTTTGACTATATCTTGAGAAGTTCGACACAACGCTCATATCAGGAGACCACAAGATATCACTGCGGAGCTGATTACGAGGCACGGGGTCCCACCATAACTGCTTGAGCTCACACCTGGAAAGATTTTCAAATTTTTTAGTATCTTCAATATCTTCAATAGGATCTACAGGGGTCATTACATCCTCCTGTGTGTTATCTTCTTGTTGATCCTGTGGCTCTTCTTCATCGTCCTGAGCTTCTGACTCATCCATGGGTTCATCCACAGTGCTCCACATGTTGGGAGATGATGGATTTGATGACGATGTATTCTCATCATCAAATCGATCCGAGTAACCACATGAAGAGAGCGCCAGGCTTATGGATATACACAAAGCAGTGTGGGAATTTTTAATCATTCTGTCATTTTTGAAATCAACCATGGGACCATCCTTTTTTACGAAGAAAAACACGTCATTGTGTGTGACATGTATGATTATGAACAACCCAAGAATAAACTCAATCTTTATATTTTTTACTATATAGTAAAGCTTTTATTTATAATTGAACCATCATGTGTGATGCCAGAATCTCCCACATATGAAGCTCATACTGTCTTGGCAACCAGTGATGTCTATTCAGGTACGACAAATGTCATGGATTCATTTGCACTCTGGGGATCGTTATTCTTGATTGAAAGCAGGTTTTCACCATGAAATGTGTTGTGTGAGGGGGCAATCATGAGCTCAAGCTCCATGGCGTATTCAGGTGCAATATAGATGCGTTTATGTTGTGCAAAGGCATCAAAATATCGTTGACTTTCGGCGTTAGCAGGCACGATTACACTGGGTACAGACCAGAGCATATTATCAATGCGAAGGTTCCCATCGCCTCTGTTTTTAATCGTGACGTGTGCATGTTGATTTTCGCTCAAGAACACGACCTCTTGTTGAGGGATTTCTAGCGCAGGCATCAGGCACAATGAGATAGATGCTCCTCCTGCTTGATGTTGGCACTCATAGTGTTCTTTCGCATTGGCGATTACATCACCGATGAGGATCGCGTGTTCTTCTTCATAAGGAGAGAGGTCCATACTCTCTTCTTCGGTGACTTGTGCGCATCCACAAAGCGCTAAAAACAAAATAAAAATGTTTTTTAATTTTAATATGATAGCATTCATAAGAAAGAGGTTATGCGTAAAGAGCCCGATACATCTGAGATGTATCGGGCTCTTTACGTGATGAGTTTGATAAGCCCAAATCAGAATCTCACTGTATGTACGAGAGAGGTTCTGATTTGGGTAGAAAATCAGGCAGACTTTGCGGATTTGACCTGTGCACGATCGACAGCCTTGTAGATGCCAGAGACAGTGGCCTGATTCATCTCGAAGACGATCATGGAGTGTGGGACGATAATGCGGAAGCTGGTGCCGCTACCAACCTGTGAGCTGACGAGGATTTTGCCGCCCATATCTTCCACGGCCATTTTGACCGCCGAGAGGCCCACACCACGACCCGAAATATCGCTGACGCTGATGGCTGTGGAGAAGCGATCTTCAAAGATCAGCTCGTAGCGCTCGGCAGGTGTGAGTTGGTCTGCCTGTTCGATAGAGATCAAGCCCTGGTCAATAGCACGTCGTGTGAGCTTGTCAGTATCGATGCCGCGTCCGTCATCTTCAATGCTGATGATGAGGTCGTGAGGTGCCTGTTCGATGGAGAGTTTGAGTTTTCCAGTCTCGGACTTATCACCGCGAAGGTGAGGGGGTTCAAGGCCGTGGTCCATGGCATTTCTGAGGACATGGATCAGGTTTCTGAACAGTGGAGCGAGTGTGCGTGTGTCGACTGCAAGGTCGGCTCCCTTGACCTCGAAATCTACGAATTTTTCAAGGCGTTTGGCGAGCGAATCGATCATTTCCTCGATGGGTCCAAGGAGGGTGCGTGCGGGGCGTCGGGTGATGTGTTCAATCCATGCATGGATATTGGAAGAGTCATCAGATCCCAGCCTTGAGGAGAGGTCCTTGAGCACAGAGAGGTTGGCCTGTTGGATGAAGATGGCCGAATCGAGTTTATCGTAGTGTACATTGAGGACGTTTTCTTCACGTTTGAGGAAGTCCTTCATGCTCTGCTCGATGGTATCCAGTGATTTTTCATCGATGGTGGCCTGTGCTTCGATTTCGTGGACAAGCCAGACCAGCCAGAGGAGGCCAAACGAACCGCAGTTACCCTTGATGGTGTGGACAAGTCGTCGCACGGTGACTTGATCCTTGAGATCGAGTGCTTTGCGTGCATCGGAGACAAGCTGTTTAAAGTCATTGATGAGCATCTCAAAGGATTCACGGTCGCGCAGGATGTTGAGCAACATGTGGTTATGAGCGCTCTCTTGCTGAGCTTGTTCAAGCTGTGTGATGTCCTGAATCGTGGTCAAAAGACCTTCGATCTGGCCATCATCAGAGCGAAGTACGCTGTAATCCATTTTCAGAACGCGACCATCCTTACGTTCAAAGCGACCAGGCATTTGTTCAATGGTGAGCTCCTCGGGGAAGACATCTTCAAAGAGCTGAGAGATGGCAAAGTCGAACTCAAAGCCATCACGATCAGAGATATCCAGGAGTGTCACAAACCTGGTTTTTGATGAAATATCAGGGGAGAGGAGTGATTTACATGAACGTGTGAATCCTGGTTGAATGCAACCGTTGCGATCAAGCACAAGAAAGCCAGAGGTCACGTTGTCGAGGATGCGTTTGAGTTCGCGGGTACGGAAGGCGACCTCAGCCTCAAGTTCTTGCTGGCGTGCAAGCAGGAGTTCCTGACGTT